>ERZ773068.1437-NODE-1437-length-11734-cov-4.107372_pt1 | contig 11734 bp, 10 predicted proteins | sample MGYA00580620_ERZ773068 | MGnify/ENA primary metagenome ERZ773068 (study PRJEB29015, sample SAMEA2737983) | human oral metagenome | biome: human oral; feature: human-associated habitat; material: dental | place: China | collected 2101 ... | reverse complement strand
AATTTGCGAAATCTTAGCCAAAGGGCGGTTAAATTTGAGTGAAATTGGATGGGAAATTTGGAAAATGCTGGAGTAAATTTGGGCGGGTTAAAGAGGCTAAAAAATCGCGCCGAAAACGGACGGGTTTATCTGGCTAAATTTAAAGCGCAAATTTGATGAGAAAACGGCCGCTCGGGCGACTCGGGCAAGTTAAATTTGCCTGCCGGCACGAGCCTAGCAAGCAAATTTAAGCGCGCAAGCCTCAGTCGTCAAATTCTTGCGAGATGACGGGCGAGAACTCCTCCCAGCGGAGTTTGGTTTTAGCCGTAGGCATCTTGCTTTGAAACGGCTCTTTTTTCATCGAGGCTACCGCCGCGCTGTCGCCGATCGGCGCAGGAGGGGCTTCTACGCCTAGCACCGCGCGCTCAAGCTCGATAAAATCGCGCAAGATAACCGCGTAAGAGGCGAAAAAGTCGGCATTTTTGTGAGCAGATAAAAATTTGATAAATTCGTCGATAAATTTATTCGTAACGTCCGTAAATAGCTTGCTGCTGATATTTGCCGCGCCCGCTATTTCGTCGCGCAAAAAGGTCGCCGTGGCTAAAAATATAAATCCGACGTAGTCCTCGCTGTCCTTGCAGGCGTCTTTGTCTCTGCGGTACGGGCTTAGCTTCAGGCACTCGATCACGCGCAGCCTAGCCGCGCCGTCGTCGCGCCCGTCCTCGTAAAAGGAGGCATTTAGCGGGATGTTGGAGTAAGAAAAGTCAAAAAGCACGTCGTTTTGCTCTCTAGCGAATTTCTCAAAGTCAAATTTAGCCAAATTTGCAAACGCGGCTTCGCTCTGAGGCGTAACCGGACTGGTCGCTAGGTAGGCTAGCTGCTCGCGCCAGCGGTCAAATTTACCGCCGTGCTCGTGAAAAAACAGCGGATAGGCCAAAAACTCGTAAAAATACGCGCGCGCCTTGGTTAAGTTATTATCCATTTAAAACCTCTTCTTTCATTTGATCCATTTGCGCTTTTATCATCACTTTGGCTTTGCAGTCCGAGCAGCAATAAAGCGTCTTTAGCTTGGCTTTGTCGCCGTTAAATTTAGGCGCCATGATCGCGGCGATCTTTTCGACGGCCTTTTTGGTCGCAAACTCCTTGCCGCACTCGATACAGGCGAAAAGCTCGTCTCTGGCTAGCTCGCTAAAGGTAAAGAAGCTAGACTCCAGATCGATCTTGCCGGGGCGCAAAAATATCGTGTCTTTTTCCGCGCAGCTAAGCTCGCAGTATCCGCACGCGGTGCAGACGCTCGGGTTAAAGACGATGGAGTTTGTTTTCTTGTCCGCGACCAGGGCGGCGACGTTGCACGCTCCCACGCAGCTTAGGCACAGCGTGCAGGTGTCTTGATTTATCTCGACGCGGCCGTATCTGATGAGCTCTGTGGTGCTAACGGAGCCTAAATTTTGATCTCCAACTAGCCACTCTAGGCGTCTGGCGAAAATCTCGCGCTTTGGCATGGCGTACTCGGCGATGGAGTGCTGTGAGCCCTCGATAAATTTAGCCTGAGATAGGGCGCTTTTTAGCTTGTCCTCGTTTTGCGCGACCAGGACGGCTTTTTCGTTAAATTTGAGCTCGTAAATTTGATTTAAAATATCCACCGCGTCTTTGGTGCCTTTGCCGATATTTTGCTCGTAGATCACGACCTGAGCGCCGCTTTCTTGAAGCAATGTAAGCAGATGCGTCTCGCTCAAAAATCTCTCGCCGCTCACGGCAAAAGGAAGCACGTTTGCGGGTAAATTTACGCTTAAGTTTTCTAAATTTGCCTTTGCGGGTACGACTAGCGCGATCTTGCCGCGGTAGAGTTTGGCTATCTGGGCAAAAGAGTTTCGCGGCATATCCGAGTAATCAAGCGCGCCGCTAGGACACACGCTAACGCAACCGCCGCAGTTTACGCAGTCGATGTGAGAGAAAACTAGGTGCTTGGTTTCGTCCTCTTTTAGGATCGCTACCGTAGGGCAGGCCTCGACGCATCTGCCGCAGATCTCGTGTCTGCGCTCGTGGTACTGGCAGATCGTGGAGTCGTAGTGGACGTGGCTTTTAAATTTAAATTTCGGGCTTTGCGCGTCTAGCTGCGCGGTGATTTCCTCGTCGCTTTTGCCTGCGATCTCGTAGCAGCCGCTTTGTTTTAGCATGTATTCGCGCGCGTTTTCTACGAGGAAAAAGTCGCAGTCTACCTCAAACTCGCCGTCCGGGCGCAGCACTAGCACGCTTAGTTCGCCTGCGGCTCCGTAGATAAATTTGATCTCAAAATGCGTCAGCTCGATGGTTTTAAAGCCTTTTTCCTTAAGCAAATTCGCCAAATTTTCGCGTCCGCCGTTGCTAACGATCACGACGTTTTTGCCGACGGGCTTTTCGTAGTCGATGTCGCGCGCTAGGTCAAAGGCGCTAGCTCTTGCCTCATAAAGCAAAAGCGTGTTTTTGGCTTTATCTAGCACCGAGTCGGCGGTGTTTTTTAGATAAAAATTTATCTCCGGCGCTACGACGCTTGATTTTAGTTTGGGCGAATTTGAGACGAGATACTCACCTTCGCCGTTTATCTCGATCTGCTCGTTTAGCATCAAATTTTCGTCAAAATCGTTGTAAAAACCGAATTCTTTCATGATTTTCTCCCCGCGCTACGCGTTATCAAAATTGAGCGCATTTTAATACTAAAGGCATTAATAGGCTCTGAATTTTTACATTTATTTTTTTTAATAAGATTAGATTTATCCAAATTTATGCTAAAATCGCGCTTGGTAACACAAATTTACTAGGAGCGAATTTGAACGAACTACGAAAACTCCCGCAGATAGATAAATTTATAAAAAATGAGCGATTTTTCGCGCTTGATGTTAGCTTGCTAACCAAAGTCGCTAGGGCCGAGCTAGAAAGCCTGCGCGCTCAAATTTTAGGCGGGCAAAACTGCCCAGAGCTTGACGCTATCGTCCAAAATACGCTCGCTCGCTACGAAAAGGCGTCAAATTTGAGCCTACGCAGCCTAATAAACGCAACAGGCGTCATCATCCACACGAATCTCGGCCGTAGCGCGATCGATCCTGAAATTTTACGCCGAGCCCAGCCCGTGATCACGGGGTATTCAAATTTAGAGTACAGCGTCGAAAAGGGCGGCCGCTCAAACCGCTACGACTACGTGGGCGGGCTGCTCGCGGAGCTTTTCGGATTTGAGGACGCCGTCATAGTAAATAACAACGCAAGCGCCGTGTTTTTGGTGCTAAATACCTTCTCAAAAGGCGGCGAAGCCATCATCAGCAGAGGCGAGCTAGTCGAGATCGGCGGGAGCTTTCGCGTACCAGAAGTCATGGCAAACTCGGGCGCGATCCTGCGCGAAGTGGGCACGACGAATAAAACCAACCTGCGCGACTACGAGGACGCGATAAACGAAAACTCGAAGCTGATCTTAAAGGTGCATAGGTCAAATTTCGATATCGTTGGCTTTAGCGAGGACGTAGCGATGCCGGATCTTAGCGCGCTGGCGAGGGAGCGAAATCTCATTGATTATTTTGATCTTGGCGGCGGATTTTACGGCGAGCTGCCCTACGGCCTCGAGCGCAACGAGCCCAATCTAAAAAATCTAAAAGACGCTTCACTCGTTAGCTTTAGCGGCGATAAGCTCTTTGGCTCCGTGCAGTGCGGCATAATCCTAGGTAAACGTGAGCTCATCGCAAAACTAAAGAAAAATCAGCTGCTAAGAATGCTGCGCGTGGATAAGGTGATCATCTCGCTTTTAGCTGAGAGCGTCAAAGCCTACGCAAACCGCAAATTTGAGCTTATCACGACGGTAAAGCAGCTCTATAAAAGCGTGGACGAGCTTGAAAACACGGCAAATTTTATAAACTCGCAGCTAAAAACTCCGCTTGAAATCGTGCGCACGACGACATTCGTAGGCGGCGGCACTATGCCGAACAAACGCATACCTAGCCTCGCGCTAGCCGTCAAAGGAAACGCGAACGAAAACGAGGCTAAATTTAGGAAAAATCTCGTGATCGGACGCATAGAGGAGGGTAAATTTTTACTCGATCTTCGTAGCGTGCTGGACGCAGACGTGCAAAATTTGATAGAAAAAATCAACGAAACGGATGAAAAATGAGCTTAATAATAGGAACGGCCGGGCACATCGACCACGGCAAAACGGCGCTGATAAAGGAACTAAACGGCTTTGAGGGCGACAGACTCGAGGAGGAGCAAAAGCGCGGGATCACGATCGATCTTAGCTTTTCAAATTTGAGCAAAAACGGCGAAAATATCGCATTTATCGACGTGCCGGGACATGAAAATTTGATCAAAACGATGATTAGCGGCGCGTACGGATTTGACGCGTGCCTTTTCGTCGTGGCGGCAAACGACGGGCTTATGCCGCAGTCTTTGGAGCATTTGGAGGTTTTAAACATCCTTGGCGTTCGTTCTCTCATCGTCGCGCTAACAAAGTGCGACCTGGCTAGCGCAGAATTAATAGAGCAGCGAAAGAGCGAAATTTACGCTGCCGCGCAAAACTACAAAAATCTGCAAATTTTAGAGATTTTCCCGGTTAGTATCAAGGATAGCGCGAGCATAGACGAGCTGCGAAATTATCTTTTTACGCTAAAAGCGGCTAAGCGCGAGCAAGAGGGAGTTTTTAGGTATTACATCGACCGCGTTTTTAGCCTAAAAGGTATCGGAAACGTAGTCACGGGCACCGTAATAGAGGGCAGCGTGAGCAAAAACGAGAAGCTCTTTAACTATGATGCGGGCAAAGAAGCGCAGGTGCGAAGCGTGCAGAGCCACGATAAATTCGTCGACCGCGCGGGAGTTAGTAGCCGCGTGGCGCTAAATTTGACGGGTATCGAGCTAAACGATCTAAAAAAAGGCCAATTGCTGAGTAAAAAGGGCTTTTTTAGGGGATTTCGCGAGATAGACGCGATCGTTTTTGCGCGCGAGCTAACGCACGGCGAGAATGTGACGTTTTGCGTCGGGGCAAAGGCCACGCCCGCAAAAGCGCTGGTTCTTAGCGAAAAAGAGGGCGGGATATTTGCGACGTTTAAATTTGAAAGGGATATGTTTTTGAAATTTGGCGAACCCTTCGTGCTCATCGCAAACGGTCGCGTCGTAGGCGGCGGCAGGGTGCTAAACGCCGTGAGCGAACCGATGAAAAAATCAAGCAAAATTTCGTTTTTAAACGCGCTGCTTAAAAAGGACTTCGTAAGCGCCTTTGCGATGCTAAAAGATACGCATAAAAACGGCTTTGGCATCATCTCGGCCTATCAGCGCTTCGGGCTAAATCACGAGGAGGCCGTAGCGATAGCAAAACAAACGCCAAACGTATTCGTCGATGAAAAAGCGCTAAATATCTACGATCTAAGCGCGGTCGATCGGATAAAAAGCGCGGTCAAATTTATGATAGAAAAGAACGAATTTGCGGTATTTTCGGCTATGAGCATCAGTCTAAAGCTCTCATGGGCTAGCGAAAGCATCGCCCAAAAGGCGCTTGACGAGCTAGAAAGCGCGGGCGCGATAACCAAAAACGACGGCGTCTATACCAAAACGGGCGTCGATATGAGCAAGCTAAAAATCAGGCTCGAGGAGAAAATTTACGAAATCTTGCAAAGCGGAAATTTAGCCCCTTTGGCACCCTATAACATCTACGACGAGCTTGAGATAGACCGCGTTAGCGGCGATAACGCGCTAAAAAAGCTAACCGGCATCGGACGCGTGGCGAGGCTCGCACATAATCTTTTCGTAACGTCAAAAGCCCTAAACGAGGCGCTTGCGAAGCTAAAAGCCATCATCGCCGCGCAAGGATTCGTAAACGTAACGAACGCGAAAGAGGCGCTAAATCTGAGCCGAAAATACGTAATCGCCTACCTCGAGCAACTCGATCTAGATCCAAATATCGTAAAAAACGGTACGGATAGATTTTTAAAAGCGTGATTTTTTATCTATTTATAAAAAGCTAATATAATCCGCGCAAATTTTTAAAAAGGAATGAAATGAAAAAAATAGTTTTGTCGCTAATGGCGGCCTCTGCGATGTTTGCGGCGTCAAACGAGCAAGTGGTAGGTTTTTATTCGCAGATGGTCGGCGAGGGCGTGAAAGTAAACGTAACCGAGCGCAAGCCTGTGGTTGATGGCATTGAAGCGGTTGTGGTAAATTTGAGCAACGGTCAAGTCAGCCAAGACGAGGTTATCTTTACTAAAGGCGACCTGCTTTTCCCGGACATCATCGACCTAAAGGCGCAAAAAGCCTACATGCAAGAGATAAAAAAGGAAATAGTAGCGAAAAACATCTCAAAAGTCTATAAAAACGAGCAAAAAGAAAATATCATCACTCTAGGAAACGACTCTAAAAAGCCTACTATCGTGATGTTTTCTGATCCTGAGTGCCCATACTGCCGCCTAGAGCTTGAAAAGATCGAAGCGACGCTAAAAGAAAGCAACGTAAAGCTAATCTTAACTCCGGTTCACGACGTTTCGTCTTTGCAAAAGAGCTTTTTGATATATAAAGACGCAGCAAGCGCGAAAACCGATAGCGACAAGATCAAAATTTTACGAAAATATTTTGCGGACGACTATAAGGTAGCAGACGGTGCCGTTAGCGATGCTGACGTAAAAGCGATGGATAATTTAAGACAAAAATACTCCGCCGCCGGCGTTCGCTCCGTGCCTTTCATAGTAAATTTAAGCGACCTACAAAAATAATCCCTAACGTAAATTTGAGCTAAATTTGATAAATTTAGCTCAAAAGCCCTAAATTTTCATAAAATATACTTTTATAACTTGATATGTAGTATTAAAACTTAAGCTAAATTTTAGATTTCCTTAACTATTTATTAAGTTTCATAATTAATCTAATATTTTTACTTCATTTATTCTCAAAATATGCTAAATTTGCACAGTGATATTTTAAAATATGCAAGTGCCCTAAAATACGCGCCTGTAAGGCGCACTACGCCTAGGAAATATGCAAAATTTGAACAATATCTTTCTAAAAACGTCTCAAAAATTTCAAATTTGAGATTAATAAGGAGAAAACATGCAAGGATCAAGACGAGATTTTCTCAAAAAATCTCTGAAGGTCGGCGCGGTAGGCGGAACCGTATTGGCCGCTGCAGCTATCGCAAAACCGACTAGCGACGAGCTTGCTCCTGACGACAACGGCGTAGTTGTCGGCAAGTCGAGCAAAAAAGAGGTGCTTTACAAAAAAAGCAAAGAGTGGGAATACTACTATAAGATCGCTTACTAAGGGAGAAAACCATGAGTGATTCACGCATAGGAAGACGCTCGTTTTTGAAGCTTGCCGCTCTTGGTGCCGGTAGCACGATGGCGTTTGGCGAAAACGAGACGTTTAGAAAGGCAACCAACGAGGAGATAAAAAATCCTTACGAAGGTTCAAAAAAGGTTAGAACGATTTGTTCTATTTGTTCGGCGGGTTGCGGTATAGAAGCCGAGGTAAAAGACGGAGTATGGGTACGCCAAGATATGGCTATGTATCACCCGATCTCTCAGGGTTCGCACTGCTCTAAGGGAATCGATCAGATCGACCTTACGAAATCAAAACAACGCATCAAATTTCCGATGAAAAAAGTAAACGGAAAATGGGAGCGCATCAGCTGGGAACAAGCCGTAAACGAAATCGGCGATAAGATGCTACAAATCCGTAAAGAAGACGGTCCTGATAGCGTAGTTTTCTTGGGTTCGGCTAAATTTAACAACGAGCAAAGTTATTATTTCCGCAAATTTGCGGCGTTTTGGGGTACAAACAGCAACGATCACGTAGCACGCATTTGACATAGCGCAACAGTCGCCGGTGTGGCGAATACTTGGGGTTATGGCGCGATGACGAATCACTTCGGAGATATGACGGCAAATTCAAAAGCGATCTTTTGTATCGGTGCGAATTCGGCTGTAGCAAATCCCGTCGGCGGAATGAAGCATATGTTGCAAGCTAAAGATAGAAACAACGCAAAATTAATCGTAGCGGATCCGAATTTTACTAAAACGGCTGCGCACGCGGATCTTTACTTGCGTCAGCGTTCAGGAACGGACGTGGCTCTTATTTATGGACTTATTCACATTATCCTTAAAAACGGCTGGGAAGATAAAGAATTTTTAGAAAACAGAACCTACGGTATCGAAGAGGTTAGAAAAGAGGCCGAACACTGGACTCCTGAGCTTACTTCGGACGTTACCGGCGTACCGGTAGATAGACTCATAGAGGCTGCTAATATAATGGCGCATACGAAACCGGGAACGGTTATCTGGGCTCTAGGTATCACTCAGCACTCGGTAGGAACGTCAAATACCAGAATTTTACCTATCCTTCAACTAATCCTAGGCAATATGGGCAAACCTGGCGGCGGCTGTAATATCATCCGCGGTCACGATAACGTTCAGGGCTCTACCGATATGTGTAACCTTTCCGATAGCTTGCCGATGTATTACGGACTAGGAGACGCCTCGTGGAAATACTACTGCAAAGGCTGGGGCGTTGATTATGACGAGTTTATCAAACGATTTGCGGTTTCGACAAAAGAGCCGAAACAGGGCGGTGCTCCGGTAAAAAATACCGTATTTGAAGAGTATTTTTATCACGATCCGCAAAATCCGGAAGATAGAAACTGGAGAAACGAAAAAGGCTGGTCGCTATCAAAATGGTGGCAAGGCGTTCTAAAAGAAGAAAAAACCTATACAAGTGGCAAACTTCGCGTTCTTTGGGTTCAAGGAACCGGTATCACCTCTATGGCGCACCTTACAAAAATTCAGCAAGCCGTCGACAAGCTAGATATGCTAGTAGTTGCGGAGCCGTTCGTAAACGAGGTTGCGATCCTTTCAGATAGAAAAGACGGAATTTACGTACTTCCGGTGGCTACTGCGTTTGAAAACGAAGGTCATATAAGCTCGACTAACCGCTCAGGACAATGGAGAACAAAAGTCGTTGAGCCGCTTTACGAGAGTAAGGCCGACCACGAAGTCATGTTCTTATTTGCTAAAAAATTCGGCTTTTACGACGAGTACGTAAAAGGCATGAAGATGGCGACCGTGAATCACGAGCCAAAACAAGTTAAAGACGACTTCGTGTGGCCTGACGACGCTACAAACGAGATAGCTCGCTTGGGTAAATCTATCGGCTGCACCGGTAGAACGGCCGAGATGTTTAGAAGACATCAGGCTAACTGGCAAAATTTCGACCCTGATACGCTAATGGGTATCGGCGGCGACGTAAAAGGCGAATACTACGGTAAGCCTTGGCCGGCATGGGACGAAAAACACCCTGGTACACCGATACTTTATGATATGAGCAAGTCTTACGCAGAGGGCGGTTGCGGATTTAGAAATCGCTTCGGCTTAGAGCATAACGGCGTTAGTCAGCTAGCTAGCGAGGATACGACTTTGGTAGGATCGGACGTAAAAGGCGGCTATCCGCAAATTACCAAAGAAAATATCGAAAAAGTCCTAGGCATAACCTTAACCGAAGAAGAAAAAAGACTGATGGGAGCTACTTGGAGTACGGATCACAGCGGACTTATCCTAGAAAAATGCCGCGAAAAAGGCGTAGTGCCGTTTGGCAACGCAAGGGCAAGAATGATCGTTTGGGAATTCCTAGATCCGATCCCTAAACACCGCGAGCCTATCCACTCTCCGCGCTGGGATTTGGTACAAAAATACCCGACTTTCGACGATCAGGCTAGAAACTTCCGCGTCGAGACGAAATATAAATCCGAGCAGCAAGCAAAAGACTGGAGTAAGGAATTCCCTATCGTATTTAGCACATTGCGCCTAGTAAACCTAAGCGGCGCTGGTATGATCGAGCGAACGAGTAAGTATCTAGCGGCGATCACGCCTGAGATGTTTGCTAACGTCCACCCTGAGCTTGCCCTAAAATACGGTATCCAAGATCGCGATATGATGTGGATTCACTCTCCGCAAGGCACTAAGATTAAGGTTCGCTGCTATCATACTCAGATGGTTACGCCGGATAGAATTTGTATGCCGTATAACTTCGCGGGCGTTATGCAAGGCGTGAGCTTAGAAGACCGCTATCCTGAGGGCACTAAGCCTTATACGATCGGCGAGAGCTTTAATACCGTAACAAACTACGGCTTTGACCCGGTTACTCAAATTTCGGAATTTAACGCCGGACTTTGCAGGATAGAAAAAGCGGACGGAGAGGGCTTTAACACCTTCTTCCACGAATATGGCGAAAATAGAGTCTAAGGAGTAAGAGATGGCAAGAATGAAATTTTTCGTAGATACAAACAGATGTATCAGCTGCTTTGGATGCCAGGTCGCTTGCTCTTCGGCTCACGAGCTCCCGGTGGGGCTCTACCGCCGCAAGGTCATCACGCTAAATGACGGTATAGAGGGCAAGGAAGTATCGACCACTATAGCCTGCCAACACTGCACCGACGCTCCTTGCGAGCAGGTGTGTCCGGTTGATTGTTTTTACATCAGAGCCGACGGTATCGTGCTTCACGATAAAAACAAATGCATCGGCTGCGGATACTGTCTATACGCATGTCCGTTCGGCGCGCCGCAGTTTCCTAGAGACGGGGCGTTTGGTATCAAAGGCGCTATGGATAAATGCACTATGTGTGCCGGAGGGCCTGAGGAGACGAACTCCCACGAGGAGCTTCATATGTACGGTCAAAACCGTATCTCAGAGGGCAAAGTCCCTATGTGCGCCGCCGTTTGCGCCACCAACGCGCTACTAGTAGGCGATGCCGCAGACGTGTCAAACGTATATCGCAAACGCGTTATGCTAAGACAAGCGGGCACCACTATCTAACTCAAATTCGGGGGCGGCTCGCTCCCGAATTTTCTTTCAAATTTTATCCATTAAATTTACTCAAATTTCAAAGTTGGATAAATCTGATAATCAAAAAATATAGCTTGTTGATAAGACTTATACTTGATAGCCGTTTTTATTTTCGCTAAAGTTTTTTAATGATAGAATGCGCGCATAAAACATATTTTTTGGAGTTTTTATGAGTAAATTTTTGAAATTTATACTTGCTTTGTTTATCCCATTTATGCTAAATGCGCAGGACGCCGACTACGGCCCTGAGATACAGAGCATAAAAGATTCGTTCGTAAGCATTATCGAGCAGTATAAAGAGGGCAAGATCGACGAGGCAAAAACTGCCACGCAAAATGCGTATTTTGGGCATTTCGAAAATATCGAAGCGGCGATCAGGGTAAATTTGGGGCAGAAAAAAGCCTACTCGATGGAGTCTAAATTCGGTAAGATCCGTAAAGCCATCATTGCTAAAAAACCGGTAGAAGAGATACAAGCGATAATGGACGAGCTAAACAAAGAGATGGATGAGGTTTTGCCCGTCATCAACGCCGGTCACAAGCTAGTGGGAGAGTACTCCAATCCTAAAAACGCGGACGCCGCGCAGACCGCTAAGGCTGCTGAGGCTAGCCAAACTATGGCGCAACCCGCAAGTAGCGCCGCTATCGAGCCGCACTGGCAGGTGGTTTATAACGACATAAAAACAGCCCTTAGCGCTGCCGCAGCAGCCTACGAAAAGGGCGACAAAGACGCCGCAAAGCAGCAGATAAGCAATAAAGCCAAATTTGAGCTTTACCGCAACACGAAGCTGGAAGAGGCCATTCGTAGATTTATAACCGGCGGTCAGGGCATCGACGGCGATATCCAAAAACGAATGGGTTCGGCGATAATCGCGATAAATAACGATGTAGCGGTCGACGTACTAAAGTCAAATTTGGAGGAG
>ERZ773068.1435-NODE-1435-length-11738-cov-3.826842_pt1 | contig 11738 bp, 10 predicted proteins | sample MGYA00580620_ERZ773068 | MGnify/ENA primary metagenome ERZ773068 (study PRJEB29015, sample SAMEA2737983) | human oral metagenome | biome: human oral; feature: human-associated habitat; material: dental | place: China | collected 2101 ... | reverse complement strand
TATATAAAATAGTGTTTACAATAAAAATATATTTTAGTATAATATATAAAGAACTAAAAACGGCGCACGAAAGGACAGGTGAAAAAATGCGTATTATCACGATTGCGAACCAGAAAGGCGGCGTTGCCAAAACAACGACCGCGCTAAACATGGCAAGCGGGCTAAAGAGGGAGGGGAAAAGCGTCCTCATTGTCGATCTGGACGCGCAAGGCGACCTTACCGACAGCGCAGGAGCGAAAGCCCGCGCAGACCTCACGCTTTCCGACGTTATCCAGCAGGACGGGAGCGGCGCAGATGTGAAGAAAACCATCGTGCCGACGAGAAGCGGGCTTGACCTCATTCCCTCGACGCTGGAACTTGCCGCGCTGGAACAGAAAAGCTATACGCTTTCCCTTGCGCGTCTGCCCTATGATTTCATCGTCATAGACTGCCCGCCGAACATGGGAGGAAACACCCTCGCGGCGTTGCGTTCGTCCGATGAACTTATCATACCGACGACCGCCGATTATTACGCCTATAAATCCGTGCTGGGCATATCAAAATCCGTGGAATACTTGCAGGAGGAGGAGCACGCGAAAATCAAAATAGCGGGCATACTGATAACGCGCCACAATGCGCGAACGGTCATAAGCCGCCAGCTTTTGGAGGACTTGAAAAACCTATCGACAAATATAGGCACTAAATTATATAATACAATCATTCGGGAAAGCGTCGCCGTGAAAGAAAGCCAGCTTGCCCGAGAAGATATTTTCACCTATGACAGCGCGGGGAACGCCGCCGCAGATTATTCCGCTTTTGTGCGTGAATACCTCACCAGCAAGAGCGGCAGGAAATAGGAGGAATGAGAATGCCGAAGAAGAAAATACAATCAGCGGCGCAAGCGACCGCAGAAGCGACCGCGCCGCCGATGTCGGAGCAGGAACTTATAGAGAAGCTGGAAGCGGAGGGACAGACGAAGTTAGGTATAGCGTCCGAGAAGAAGCCGACGGCGAAGCCGACGAAGAAAACGACAGAGAAAGAGCCGCCGCAGGAGAAGCCGAAAGCGACGAGGAAGCCGACGAAAAAGGCGACCGCAAAAAAGACGGTAGAACCCGCCGAGGAAGAAGCACCTGCACCGCAGGAGAAACAGCCAGAAGAAGCGACCGAGAAGCAGGAAGCAAAGGCGCAGGAAGTAACGGAAGAACCTGCACAGCAGGAACAGCCCGCGCAGGAGGAAAAAGCGGAGGAAGTCGCGACCGTTCGACCGTCTAAGATGGGACAGCCGAGGAAGTACGACGAGCAGACAAAGCACGTTTCCTTTTCTCTGCCCGTATCGGTCATAGAGAACCTAAAAATCATCAGCCACCTAAAAGGCATGAATCAAACGCAATTCATTCTTTCCCTTATTCAAAGAGAAATGGAGAAAGAGAAAGATAGAATTGAAGCGTATAAGAAGTTAATTCGATAACATATAGAGGAGGATAAATAACATGGAATACACGAACGAGAACCAGCAGACGCAGGAGAACGCGCCGCAGGAAATGAAGGAAGAAAAAAGCACTGCTTCACGTGAAACCGCGAAGGACGTTATCGCGCGTCTTTCCAAAAAGAAAAAGGCGGAGCGCACAGCGGAAGAAGAAATAGAACTGCTGGAAGCGAAGAAGAAAGTACACGCCGCCGCCGAGAGCGCGAAGATCGCGAAGCTAAAGAAGAAGCTGGAGGACGCGAAGCGCACGGCGATAATTAAGAACCTCGACGCGAACAACATCACGACGGAGAACGAAATAAAGGCGGTTCTTTCCATGCGGAATATCCTGCATGAAAGCAACATCACAACACCGCAGGTATTACGGCAGGTGATTGAAGCGGCGAAGCAAGCAAGACCCGACCTTTTCAGCGGGAGCGGCAACAACTAAGGCGAACGATAGAGAGCATGGGGACGGCGCGAGCGTCGTTCCCACTATTTCACGGCTTATTATCTTCCACACCATCGCATTTCAAAAAATGCCGCTCACGCGAATAACGGCAACGAGTTAGCCGTAAAACAAAACGTAAAACGCTTTTGTTTTACATTCCTATGAACTACGATATAACAAAGGATATAAGCGTAAAACATAAGGAGTAGCGAAAAATGGCAAATATAAATATACGAATCGACGATAAATTAGAGATAGAATTAAAGAAAAGAGCAAAGGAAAGCGGATATAAAACGCTATCTGATTATATCCGTTCCATATTGAAAGAAAATCACCAAGAAGAACAGCTTTCGCGCGTGACAATCGAAGCGGAAATAGAGAAGCTGGAAAAGACACAAAATCAATTTTCAGAAGTACAAGTTAAGCTATTGAAAAAGTATATGTATGATTCCAAGTTTATGATGAGTTTATTCTATCATTTCATGATAGCGGCGGCGAATGAAGAAACGGCGCGTGAAGCATGGAAACAGGCAGAAGCAGATATGAAAAAATATATGGAAAAATTAAAGGAGTGAATTGCTATGATGTCGTGTAACAGTGTCACCGCAGGACAGGCGGGAACGTATTTTGAACACGGCAAAGACTACTATACAGACAACATGACGAACTATGACCGATGGCACGGAAGCCTTGCTGAAAGTCGCGGCTTATCGGGCGAATGTTCAAAGGAGCAATTCGACGAGATTTTAGAGCATATTCAAGAGAGCGGACGAATGAAACGCGCAGGGCTTGACTGCACATTTTCCGCGCCTAAATCCGTGTCGCTTGCGATGGCGAAAGACGAGCAGACGCGAGAAGATATGATAAAGGCACATCAAGCCGCCGTTGCGAAGATCGCCGAGAAAATCGAAGTCGAATATCTACGGACGCGAAGCGAAGGACAGACGATATTTTCACGGAATATGATAGCCGCCGAGTTCCTTCATACGATGGCGCGACCGACCAAAGAAAACGGTATGATTCCAGACCTTGACTTACATTCTCACCTTGTTATATTAAATGACACATTCGCAGACGGGAAAAGCCTGTCATGCGACTATGGGAAAATAACGAAAGAGAGAATGATAAAACAGCTAGGGCTTGAATATCGTCAAGCGATGGCGCAGGAGCTACAAGCGAAAGGATATGAGCTTGAAATCACGGATAGCCGAAATGGATTCTACGAACTGAAAGGATTCGACCGAGAAACCATTTTAGAATACTCGTCGCGCCGTCGTGAAATGCTGGAACTTGCCGAAGAACACGGCATAAAGGATATGCAAAAGGCGAATCAATTCAGCCGCGAGAAAAAGGAAGTCGGCAAAGCGAATTTTGAGGAGGTATGTCAAGAAACAAAGAAATCCTTGTATGAATCGGGCAGAGTGAACATAGAGCGGAAGGAGAGCGCAGAAGATGGACGACAAAAGCCTAATGAAAATAGTAGAGAGCGAAGCGGGGAAAGAGATATTATTTCCAGCCGAGGACAATCCGACATTACAAGTTTTGAGCGCATTGAACGGAGCGGAGAGCTTGCGATCTTTGCGGACAGACCTAGCTTGCAGGAGTTGCCCGAGTTCCATGTGGATAGCACGAGCACCAGACGGGATAATTTGCTACTGCCCGAAAGTCGCGTCAGTCGTTTGGCAAAGCTCCAATCCGAAAAAGTGCGAAGTCATTATATGCTCAGGGAGGCGACAAGAGAACGACTAGAGCAAATCGACAAGACGACGAGCGAAACCATAAAGAAACTAAGTGCGGAAAAGTATGCGTTTTCCCTGCCAGAAGCGCGGGCGCGTATCATGTCGGCGGGTGTGCTGGAAGGTATCACGGAGCACGAAGCAAAAGCGGCAATAGAACGCGCTGGACTTGTCAATTTAGGACGCATGGAGCGCGGCGGGAAAGATGTATATTTGACGACGGAGAAGAACATCGAAAAAGAGCGGGCGAACGTCGAACGAATGAAGGCAGGGAAAGGAGAAATAAAGAGCCATATCCTCACGATGGACGAGAGCCGCGCCGCGCTGGAACGCGCAGAAGCGCGGGCGCGGGTGCAGGGGCTTGAATCGGCATCGTTCAGCATCGCAGACGGAAGCGGCGAACAGGCGGCGGCAGTTCATCACGTTCTCACCTGTCAAGATAAATACGTCGCTGTGGACGGGCTTGCAGGAACGGGAAAAACCACCATGATGGAGCGTATGAAGTGGATCGCCGACGAGCAGGGCATAGAGATAAAGGGCGTTTGCTTCACGGGCAAGGCGGCGGACGGACTGCAAGCCGAAAGCGGCATAGAATCCCAGACCATACACGCTTTCTTGAACAAGCTGGAAGGGCGCGGCGCGGCGACCGCAGACGCGCCGCAGGGCGAAATAAAGCAGGAATGGAACTTTGAGAACGTCCAAAAGGCAAGCGGGCGCGAGATATGGGCAGTCGATGAGGCGGGGCTTGTGGATATGAACCTTATGAACGAACTGCAAAAGGCGGCAGAAGCCCGAGGCGCACAGGTGCTATTATTGGGCGACCCCGACCAGCTACCGCCTGTTGGCGCAGGTGAACCCTTGCGCCAGATGGAGAAAGAAGGAATGGCGACCGCACACCTTACGGACATTCGGCGGCAGAAGGACACGGAGCTATTACGCGCCGTGCGCGAATCCGTCAAGGGCGACCACCTTATCACCTATGAAAAGCTCGACAAAGCGGGCAACTATCGCGAAGTCGTGAGCAAGACAGAGCGTCACGGAGAAATTCGGCAGGAGATGACCGCCGCGCCGATCAGCGAGTATCGAAAGAACTTGTTGCTTGTATCGACCAACGCCGACCGCAACGCATACAACAAGGAAATACGCGCCGAATATGTGAAGCGCGGCGAATTGGAGGAGGGGAAGAAATACGCCGTCACCGTGCGCGACGGCGACAAAGAGCGCACCGAAAGCCGCAACTTTGCCAAAGGCGACCGCATTATCTTCACCGCCAACGACAACAAGATAGGCGCGAAGAATGGGACGATGGCGCAGATAGAGCGAATCGACGGCGACCGAATCACGGCGACCACGGACGCAGGGAAGCGGATAGAGTGGGACATGAGCAAATATAACAGCGTAGACCATAGCTACGCCGTGACGAACTACAAGGCGCAGGGAATGACCGTTGATAAAGTCGTTGTAGATATGAACACAAAAGGGACGGCGCAAAGCAGAAATGCGCTTTATGTGGACATCAGCCGCGCACGTCGCGAAGCCGTTGTATATACGGACAATAAAGCGAAGCTGGAACGGCAGACAAGGCATTTCGCGCACAAAGTCACCAGCAAGGACTTTTCCCGCCGCATAGAAGCCATGCGGGCGCAAGGAGGCGTGAAAAACAATGACCGTTATCACGCGCCAGACGTTGACCGCCGCGCCGCGCTGGAAAAAGCCTTGAAGCAGATAAAGGAGCACACTTTAGAGCGTCCTGCCTCTATCGTCGCCAAGGAGAAAACCGCCGCAGCCGAACGCGCCAAACAGGAGGCGGCAGAAAAGGCGAGAGAAGCCGCCAAGGCAAAAGCCGCGCCGAAACAGACAAGGGAAGCCGAGATAGAAACGGGATATAGCAGATAACAGGAGGTAAAAATCATGGGATTTCTGGACGAGAGCAAGAAAAGCAACGAGGAAGCAAAGCAGAGCTACGAAGAAATGAAGGGGGTTTATGAAGCCTTGCGGCAGGACGTGAACCGCTTGACCGCCGCCGTTGATAAAGTCGCCGCTCCATCGTTCAAGCGGACGATAGAGAGCCGCGACCGCGAACTTTTGGAGGACGTAACGAGGCAAATGCGGGACATCAGCGAGGAGCTAGAGAGAAGCACGGCGGGCTTGAACATCGTCAACCGCGAAAATAATAGGCTTGTCTATATTGTCTTTGCCGTGTTTGTTGTTGTTGGTCTGTTTTGCTTTTACAATATGTACCAAATGCGGCAGGAGGTCAAAGCGACAAACGAGAAGTACGACCTTATCACCTCGATTCTTTCGGGGGATTCGCATTATTGGTTTAACGGCGAAAACTATACCATCGGCAGAGAATCGCCGACGGGCGAATATTTCCAGAAAGTCTATAACGACTATCAAGAAAAGAAACAACAACAGCAACAGCAGAAGCAAAACTAGATAATAACTGGATATAGCCCGAACGGGCGCACAGAAAAAGCCGTGATTTTCCGTCACGGCTTTTCTTTTGGCTAGGGATTTTATCTATTCGGCTAGGGATTTTATCTTTTCTGAAACCACGCAAAAAAACCGTTTTCGCGTTCAGACGGTCGCGCATCCGCTCCCGATCTGGACGAGAAAGAGGCAAAAAGAGATATTCCCCTGCGGGGGGCAACCTGCCACAGCGGGCGACGAACCTGCCTAAAGGCAGAACCCTCGCCCTACAGCCGCGGCAGGTCTAAAAAATAGAAATGCACTTTCGGCTTGTTTACTATGGTAAACGGTGCTATAATGGAGGTCGGAAGGTTTTTATATCAACAAGGGGGTATACCTTATGGCACTTATGAAAGGCGGCAACACCGCACCAGAGCAAATGCAGGATACGGCGTACACGCCAGAACAGCAGAGAGAAATCAAGCTGGGTATGATTATGCTGAAAGCCCGTCGGGTATGGCGTATTTTCTGCCTCGTCATGTGCGGTATTGGCTTGCTGTTCTCCGTGTTCAACACTATCGCGCACGGGCAGAGCTTTATCGGCGGTATTCTGAGCGTGATTATCGGCTGGGCGCTTCTCTATGTGTTTGTCCTTTATGTTTTCCTCTATTTGCTTGCGGGGAGAACGATTCAATTCATTCTTTTTGTGCGTGACCTTGTGGGAGGGAATAAAGACACGCGCCTATAATGCGGTACGCGCCGCCTATCCGCGAGGTTAGGCGGCTTTTTTCTACACTGAGGAGGAAAGCGACAATGGGCTTTTTCGATTCCATCAAAAGCATTATCAATCTTGACTTGAACGCACCGAAGAAGGAGGAGGAAATACAGAACACCGAACGTCCCGAAGGGTTCGCCCTCGGCATCGGGACGAGCACGGGCGAACTTCACCAGCGCGGACACGCCGCAGGACTATGGGCGAATCAGTATATTTGGCTTGTCAATGACGACGCTTGCCAGAATATCGCCGTTTTCGGCGGTATCGGCGCGGGCAAGACGACGCGCGTTATCAACCCGATCTTATTTCAGTGCCTTGCCTATTCCGACGTTGGAGGGCTGATATTCGACATCAAGGGCGACTTTGTGGAGAGCGTTCAGAGCTTTGCAGAATGGCACGGGCGCGAGGTTCACAAAATCGGCGTAGGAGCCGACAGCGCAGGGACGAATCTCTTAAAAGGACTTACGCCAGAACAGGCGGCGGGCTTCCTGCAATCGACATTTTACCTCACAGGCGGCGCGACAAACGATAGCTTTTGGATTCAGTCGGCGACCGCGCTTATTCAGAACACTTTAGGCTTGCTGGAAGCCCTCGGCGACAAATACTATAACCTTGAAAAGCTGTATCAGTACATCTTTTTTGAAGATGTACGCAAGGCAATAGACATCATGCTTGAAGATGTGAAACTGCCAGAGGGGACGCTTGCGGCGCGGAATCTTGCGAACTACAAGGGATATTATCAAAACGTGTTCATGAGCATGGATATAAAAATGCGTGAATCCATCAAAGGGACGCTTTCGACCGTTCTATCCCCCTTCCAGAATCCCGAACTTATCGACGCTTTCAGCGGGACAGATGGGGACTATGACCTTGCGCGGATTCTTTCGGGCGACATCGTATTAGTAGACCTGCCGCTTGCGAAATGGGCGACGGCTGGGAAAGTCGTCTATACGATGATAAAGCTACGCTTCTTCAATCTCCTGCAAGCGCGGCAGGTGGATAAATCCATGCCGCAGAACTATGTTTTTTTCATGTGCGACGAGTATCAAAACATCATCAGCGCAAGTAATCAAGGGCTTTCTGACCTCTCTTTTTGGGATAAATCCCGTTCGGCGCATTGTGTCGGTATCATCTCAACGCAGAGTATCAGCGCGTTCAAGGCGGCAATCGGAAACCCGCAGTTATCCGACACGGTACTTGCGAACTTTCGGCAGAAGATATTTTTCAAAACTGAGGACATGGAAACCTTGCGCTATATCAATAGCCTTGCGGGGCGCGTGGAAGTCGCACGGCAGAGCTACAACTATTCCAGCGGCGAGAGCCAGCAGAACACCGACTTTTTCAAGGCAAACCGCACCAGCAACACAAGCATAAATACGCAGATCGTTGAGCGGCAACTTGTAGACGCGAATCTCGTGCGGCAACTGACAGGAAACCTTGCGCTTGCGTTCCTCAACGTCGAGGGCGAGAGCGCGGACGATGTTCTTGTTATGTCGCCCCTCTACCCGAATAACCTTGAACAGCAGTTAGAGGGATAGAGGGCGCATACATGACGAAAATCACCATGAGCATACGGACAGAGCCAGAACTAAAGGCAAAGCTGGAACACATCACAAAAGGTTCTGGAATGAGCCTTTCCGACGCTATCAAATTGGCGTTATTCCGTTATGTGGACGACTACGAGAAGGAGCGCGGGCGAATCCCGCAGGAAGAAATCGACCGCCGCGCCGCCGAGCTTTTGAAGAAGTCTGAGAAAAGGAGGAAATAGCACATGGGCTTTCTGAAAAAATTCCAAGACGCAGGGAAGGAAGCGACCGTCAAGGCGTTCACGCTGGGCGAGGAAGCGGACGCGCTGGGGCGCAAGGCGGCAAAGCTGGAACAGAAGAAGGACAAGACCAAGGAGGAGAGCGAACAAGTCAAGGAGCTACGAAAGCAAGCCGAGCGCGTTCGCCAACAGCAGGAACAGGCGAAAGCCATATCTCGTAATATGGGACTGGGCGAGAAGATATTGCGGTGCTACTTCACCTATAAGATGGCGTCGCTTGCCTGTCATACGCTTGTAGGGCTTGCGGGAGGATATGAGCGCAACGAGGCAATCGGACGCGCTGTAACAAGCAGTATCGACCGCGCGACCGACCGCTTGACGGACAATATCATCGACCGCACCAACAGCGAGGAGGGCGAGGAGCGCGACATAAACGAACGCCGCGCCCAAATGATAGAGCAAACCCTTGAATCCTTCCAGCACATGAGCGACCAAGCCGCCGAGCAGGGACTTACAGAGCCAGACGCGCCCCTATTGCCCGAGGCAGACCGCGCACGGATTCAAGAACTTGCCGACATCAGCCGCGACACGGAAAACCCGCAACAAGCCGAGCTATACGCCAGCAAGGCGCAGGAGTTAGGACTTGACTACGAGGAAGCCTTGACGGCGTTCAGACAGGACAACGACGCGCCCGAGATTGAGCGCGAACGCGAAAACCAAGAGCGCACGGCAGAAGCCGAGAAGGAAAAAGAAGCCGCCTCTTACGAACTGGAAATGTAGCCGCGCAGGTCAAAAAATGTTGTTGTTTTTCTTTTTTTCGTGTCGTCGTCGTTCCGATCGGCGGCGCGATGCGCCACCGATGAATGAAAAAAGCCGTGATTTTTCCATCACGGCTTTTTCTGTGCGCTCCATTCGAGCGGCGAAAAATCGGCGAAAATGCCTATACTTTCCTATGCGTCGCCGAAAATGAAGGGCTTATAGGCGATTCTAGGCGGTCGGATTTTTCCGCAGCGGGCATTTTCCCACCGATTTTAACCCCGCTTCCCTGCCTTGACATCTTCCAGCGTCAAGCCTAGCTGCTTCATGCGGCGCATGACGTGCGGCGAGGACGCACCGCCCCGACTCAAAAGCCGCACCTCAATATCACTCAACGGGACAAGCCCGCGCGGTTCACCCTCCGACATCGGCGGCGCGTCCTCCGTGTCGTCGTCGTCGAATACGGCATTAAGGACACGTTCGCGCACTTCGGCGCGGCGGCGGGCTTTTTCCTTCTTGTGCTCATCCTCTGCCTTTTTGATTGCTTCCCGTTCGCGCTCCCTGCCCGCCTCGTCCTTCTCAATGCAGGACATCAGCCAGCCGCCGAGATTGTTCTTTTTGTCGCGGTACTTGTACGCATAACGGATATTTGCGTCGAGATATTCCAGCGGATATTTCTGCACCAGCCGCCGCGCGGCGGTTTCTGTGATGTTCCAACGGTCGGGATTCATCAGCCGAGCGAGCATTTCCCGCTTGTCGGTCGTCGGGACATCATCGAGCGCGGCGACTTCCTCCGGCGGGACTGCCGCCCCGTCGTCGTCGTGCTTGCGCTCCATGTAGAGCGTAAACCCTGCAACCTTCCCTTTTTCCTTATATGGTTCATACCATACATGATACATCGTCTTTTCATTGATTTCTCTGATTGGAATGTCTAGGACACGGGAGCGAAAATTATTGATTCGTCCCTCGTATTTTCCATCTGGGACGTTGAGAAGAAAGCGCATTTCGGACAGCGTGAACTTGCGGTAAATGTACGGCTTCCCCTGCTTCAGATAGCCTTGATATTCAAGAAGTAATTCCATGATTCGCCAGCCATATTCCGACGAGAGCGGGAAAACGTGCTTGAGCGCATATCTTGTATACGATTGATTCAGAATATCCAAGATATAGGGCTTCATTTCATCATCGAACTTTATCAATAGCCCTTCTTTTGGGTAGTAATCCATTTTCGCGTAGATGTGGCGCAGACCAAAGCCGCCGCCGTCAAAAGCAAGCTCTATAAACCCGTTGTACGCGCTCTTGATGTGTCGCCGCAGATTCGCAACGCCGCCAGTATTATTGCTAAACAGGCTTTCAAGCTGGGACGGGGAAACCCATATATCATGAAATTCTACGTCGTGGATATTCCCATCGGTGGAAATGTTCGGCTTAATGCCCTGCAAGCCGAGCAGAAACAGGCGCATTTCTGAAAGGTTCATGTGCTTGCGGGCTTCTATCAGCGGATTCGCCTGCACGACTTCCTTTTCCAAGATACTGATTTCGTTCATTTCGTTCACCTCAAAATGCAGTATATTATAACTAGCTACATTTTGTCAACCCATGTAGCTAGTTGGCTACATGGGTATGTAGCATGGAGGGATAATAAAGGATAAATCATGTAGCAACATCGTCTAAACCCCTTTATTTTCAATAGGGTACAGAATATAGCTACACCATTTATAAAATATGTAGCTATCGAGGATAAAATATGTAGCTATCGAGGATAAAATCTGTAGCTATCGAGGATAAAATCTGTAGCATCGAGGATAAAATCTGTAGCAAGTTAAAACCGCGAAAAATGCCAGCGCAACCAGTATTTTCAAGGCTTCGCCGCCTGTGGATAACTTTGACACAAAACATATATAAAACTTGTTAAAAAAAACAACAACATTTTCGCGCGTGCGCGCGGAGCTGAAAAAACGAACATACGCTCTATTTCTTGTTGTTGTTGTCCTGCCAGTTTACGGCGGGACGATGGAGAAGGGGACGGCGTTCCCCTCAAACGGCACTTTTACGGCTGATTTCGGGGCTTTTTCGGGCATCCGACAGAAATTGAAAGCTGAGAAAGGGGAAATGACCGCCTAGAATCGCCTATAAGCCCTCTAATTTCATCGACGTATATAAAGATATAGGCAGACGGTCTAAACGCGCTCTACGGGGCGCACAGGAAGCGAGAAGGGCAAGTGCGAAGAAAAGAAAACCCCGATGAAACCGAAAAGCGACGAAAAAGGCAGTAGAAGAACGGGGAAAACGGGGCAAAAATGCGGAAAAGCCGCGCCGTTACTGGAAAGCGCGGACGGACTGCCCGCCGCCCCCGAAAAACGACTAAAAACTAAATTAGTTTTATGTATAAATATATA
>ERZ773068.1432-NODE-1432-length-11760-cov-6.840923_pt1 | contig 11760 bp, 8 predicted proteins | sample MGYA00580620_ERZ773068 | MGnify/ENA primary metagenome ERZ773068 (study PRJEB29015, sample SAMEA2737983) | human oral metagenome | biome: human oral; feature: human-associated habitat; material: dental | place: China | collected 2101 ... | reverse complement strand
TTCGCCCTTCGTCGTACCGGAAACAGGCATGGGCGTGAGTTCCAGAATCCACGGTGCTTCTTTGGTTTTACCGTCGTTCAGCACATCGCCGTGGGTCGGCAAGGTCGATACGGGGTTCGGTTCCACCCCCCATTTTCCGGCGGGGAACTGGCTCCAAGACTGAACCACTTTGCCGCCCCAAATGCCCGCCCAGGCAATACCCGACAGGCAGAACAGCAATAAAATCAGGGAAACCCATGTGCCGAATGCGCCGTGTAAGTCGCGCCACCATGAGCGTCCTTTGCCTGCTTTCGGCACCAGCATGGGTTTCAGACGGCCTTGTTTCGCCCACCAAAGATAAATCCCCGTAATTATCATCAGGATGGTCAGCGATGCGGCGGTTTCCAACAGGTAATCGCCCGCCGTGCCGAGCATGATGTCGCCGTGGATTTCGTCCATCGTGTGATACCAGCCCTTGTTGCGCGGCATAGAATTGACGACTTTCGCCGTGTAAGGATCGACGGCGACCATGGTCGCTTTGTCGTCGTTGTTCACGCGGAACACGGCAACCATATCGTCGGCGCGCGGCGCGATGTATTGCACCACCGACGCGGATTTTTCATTGACGAACTGCCGCGCCGCCTCCGCCTGCGCCGACAAGGGCTGCACCTGCGCCTGCGGGGTAACGTGCAGGCGTTCGCCCTCTTTGCCGGTGATGTTGGCAAACAGCAGCATGCCCAGCCCCGTTACGGCAAGCAGGGTCAGGAAGGGGACGACCAGCAGCCCGAAATAAAAATGCCACCGCCACACGGTCAGGTAGCGGCGGTTGGCTTGTTGGCCGGTGTCGGAAGGGTTTTGTGTATTCATAGTATTCACCTTTTTATTGAATGTATTGGCAGCGGATATTGTGCAAGCCGGCAATGAAGCGGCCGGCTACATCCACTGAGGCCGTCTGAAAACGCTGTTTTGTTTTCAGGCGGCCTTTCCGATGGCGATACTCAGTCGAACGTGTACCTCAGCGATGCCGTAATGCTGCGCGGCGTGCCGTAGACATGAATATCGGGCATGGTTTTGTAATATTTGTTGAACACGTTTTCAACATCGAGTGCGACGCGGGTGCGCTTGCCGATTTTGTATTGCGCGGTCAGGTCGAGGGTGGCGTAGGCGCGCTGTGCGAGGGCCTTGCGCGCGGCCGGTTCGGTAACTTCCTCGCGGTCGTCGATGATGAAGCTCTGCCAGTTGACATTGCCGCCGACAGTCAGGCGGTCGTTGATGTCGTAGCCGGTGAAGAATTTGAACAGATGCACGGGATACGTGGTTTTAATCTGTTTGCCTTTGCTGTTTTTTGTTTTCGAACGGGCATAAGAGGCGTTTAGCAGCCAACGTTCGTTCAGACGGCCGTTAATCGAAAGCTCGCCGCCGGTGTTGGAGGTATGGTCTTCGGCCTTATAGTAGCGTTCCCCGTTGGGCAGCCTGCCCGCAGGCACGCCGATTTTGTCGCGTTTGTTGCGGTATACGGAAACGGCGGCGTTCAGACGGCCTTCATACCATGAAGCTTTCAATCCGGTTTCGTAAGTTCTGCCGCGCTGCGGGGCAAGGGGGTTGCCGTTTTGGGTCAGATAGCGCACCTGCGGACGGAAAACCGTGGTATAGCTTGCATAAGCAGTCAGGTTCGGCGTGATGTCGTAAGTCGTGCCCAAGTAGGGGATGAAGGCTTTTTCGCTGCGCCGTCCGTCGGCAAAACGGTTGCGCTCGGTGCGGTAGGCATACTTCCAGTTCATCAGGCGCATACCGCCTATCAACGACCATTTGTCGGTGAGCTTGAAGCGTGTCGAGCCGTAAACCGACAAGTGCTTGCTTTGCTGATAACCGTCTTGCAGGTAAGGCAGTTCGGGGCGGGCAATATTGCCGTCGAAGCGGCGGAGGTCGGCAACCGGCACGTCTTTGTCGCCGTAATACGGACCGTAATCCTTGCTGTTCAGATAGCTGATGCCGGTATTGAATTCGTGGCGGCGGCCGAACAATCCGTAATCGCCGTTAAGATTCAAGTTGAATTTGTGTTCGTTGGAGCGGCTCTTGTCCAAATCGACGCTGACGTAGCTGGAATAATCGGCATTGATGTCATATGTACCCGCAATGGCCGACAGATTGTCGTTTTTTCCGTAAAGGTAGGTATAGCTGCCGTCCAACTGCCAACCATTGTCGAATTCATGCCGCAGGCGGGTGAAAAGTTCGGCGCGGGTTTCCTTGCCGTATGCCCAATTAGCCGACGAATTGTTGCGCGGGTTGGCCTCAAAGGGGATAAAACCGTCGGTTTCGTTGCCGGCAATCGTCAGATAACCGAAGCGCGAACTGCCGGTATTGCGGTTGACGTGGATTTCGGTGCCGAGCTGCACTTGCGTTTGCGGCTGTACGTTGTAAGACAGGATGCCGTAGAGTGTATGATTGTGTCGGCCGGTACGCGGCAGGTAGTCGCCGCCGTGGTCGCTGACGAATATGGCGCGGCCGCGCAAGGTGTTGTCGGCATTCAGCGGGCTGTTGGCATCGGCAATGAAGCGGTAATGCTGCCACGAACCTGCCGCCGCTTCCAAAACGGTAAAAGGTTTGGCCTGCGGTTTTTTGCGCTCCAAGGCAATCATGCCCGACGGTTCGCCGAAGCCGCCGTTGGTCAGGCCGCTGGAACCGCGCACCACCGCAACCTGTTCGTAAAGCGCGCTGTCGAGATTGTTGGTGCTGCGGCGTATCGAATTGCTTTCATAAAGGAATTTCGCCGCGCCGTCCACGCTGACGCTGTCGATGGCCGAACCGCGCGCCGCAAATTGGCTGTCGCCCGTGGCATTGTTGCCCATTTTGCTGTGGTACACGCCGGGCACTTGTTTCAAAACGTCTTGCAGCGTATCGAGCCGTTGGTCGTCAATCTGCTTTTCGGTGATGACGGACAGCGATTGCGGCGTTTCGCGCTGGGTCAGCCTGATGCCGGCGGCAACCGAAGAAGTGGGTACGGTGTAATTGGTTGCGGTCTGTTTGCCGATGCCGCGCACTTCAACCGAAGCCACTTCCGCATCCAACGGCTTGTCCGCACTCTGCCCGGCTGCGGCGGCATAAGCGGGAAACGCCAGCATGAGTGCTGCCGTTAGCGGTAATAGTTTGTTTGTAAAAGCATGTTCCATTGATTTATCCGATGTTTCTCGATTTGAAATAATTTTTCGGCATGCCCAAATCGGCCAACAATTTGTCCGGCCTGCCGCCCAAAAAACGCGGAATTTTCGCGACCACGCAGCCATTTAGTCAAGTTATACCATAACTTTATATGTTATTAAGTTGCAAAAACAAGACAATTCAAATCAAGCTGATTTCAGTGCCGCATCCATGCGCATCCGCCCTTCCGCACGGCAAAAGCTGACGGCAAAATTTGATTTTGCCGCAAACCAGAAAGCCGAAAACAATCGAGGCCGTCTGAAAACCAAGCGTTCAGACGGCCTCGGATAGTTAAAGCATCCCTACACCAGCAATTCTGCCAGCATCCGTTCGTAGACTGCCGACAGTTTCGGCAGGGCGGAAAGTTCGACGTTCTCGTCAATCTGATGGATGGTGGCGTTTACCGGCCCCAATTCGATGAGTTCGCGCGCAATGGCTTTGATGAAGCGGCCGTCTGAAGTGCCGCCGCTAGTGGAGAGTTCCGCGCGCACGCCGCAGATTTCGGCAACGGCGGCCTGCGCGGCTTCGGTCAGCCTGCCCGCTTCGGTCAGGAAGGGTTGGCCGGACAGGCTCCACTGCAAATCGTAATTCAGACCGTGTTTGTCCAAGATTTCGTGTACGCGCTGTTTCAGGCCGTCTGAATCGGATTCGGTGGAGAAACGGAAATTGAATTTAACGTTCAACTCGCCGGGGATAACGTTGGTCGCGCCCGTGCCGCCGTTGATGTTGGAGATTTGAAAACCGGTCGGCGGGAAATAGGCGTTGCCCCGGTCCCATTCGGTGGCGGTCAGTTCGGCCAGCGCGGGAGCGGCTTTGTGGACGGGGTTTTCCGCCAGATGCGGGTAGGCGATGTGGCCTTGTTTGCCTTTGACGGTCAGGTTGCCCGACAGCGAACCGCGCCTGCCGTTTTTAACCGTATCGCCCAAAGTATCGACGGCGGTCGGCTCGCCGACGATGCAGTAGTCTATGGTTTCGCCGCGCGCTTTCAAAACGTCCACCACTTTGGTGGTGCCGTCCAGCGCGTCGCCTTCCTCGTCCGACGTAATCAAAAGGGCGATGCTGCCCGCGTGGTCCGGGTGGGCGGCCACGAAGCGTTCGCAGGCAGTAACGAAGGCGGCGATGCTGCTTTTCATGTCCGCCGTTCCGCGTCCGTAGAGGCGGCCGTCACGCTCGGTCGGATCGAACGGCGGCGATGTCCATTTGTCCTCCGGCCCGCTGGGGACGACGTCGGTATGTCCAGCGAAGCACAGCAGTGGTGCGCCGCTGCCGCGCCGCGCCCAAATGTTTTTGGTTTGTCCGAAATCCAGTTGTTCGACGGTAAAGCCGATTTTTTGCAGACGTTCGGCCAGCAGTTCCTGACAGCCTTGGTCGTCGGGGGTAACGGATGCGCGGGCGATGAGTTGTTTGGCCAAAGCCAAGGTGGCGGTTTCGGTCGTCATGTTGTCTTACCTTTGTCTTTTTATGTTTCAGGCCGTCTGAAAGTGTTTTTCAGACGGCCTCTGCGGCTTTCCCGCCTATTGGATGTAAACGAATTTCGCACGTTTGACGTTGCACAGCAGTTCGTAGGCGATGGTGCCTGCCGCAGCGGCGACTTCGTTGATGCTGACGGTATCGCCCCACAGTTCCACTTCGCTGCCCACGCCTTCGTGGGTATCGGCCAATTCGACGGTCAGCATGTCCATGGAAACCCTGCCGAGGATGCGGCTGCGGCGGCCGTTCACGGCCACGGGCGTGCCGGTTGCCGCACGGCGCGGATAACCGTCGGCATAGCCGCAGGCTGCCAGTCCGACGCGGGTGGAACGTTTGGTGTAGAACGATGCGCCGTAGCCTATCGGTTCGTGCGGCTGCAAAACGCGTTCGGCAAACACGCGGCTCACCAGTCTCATCACGGGCTTGATGCGCGGGTCGTTTTCCAAGAACGGATCGATGCCGTACAAGGCCAGCCCCGCTCTGCCCCAATCGCGCCGCGCCTGCGGATAGGCCAGCATGGCGGCGGAATTGGCCAGGCTCTCTTCGCCCGCCAGTCCGGCGCAGCCCATGTCGAAGGCTTCAAGCTGCATTTCGGTCATGCCGCGTTCTTCTTCGTCGGCACAGGCGAAGTGGCTGATTTTCACGATGTCGGAAACTTTGCCGCTTTGCGCGAGCGCGATGTAGGCCGAAGCATAGTTGTGCGGGAAAAAGCCGGCGCGGTGCATGCCGGAATCCATTTTCAGCCACACTTTCACCGGCGTTTTCCATTCGTGTTTCAACAGGGTTTCGAGCTGCCATTGGTCGGCCACCACCGGCCACAGGCCGTATTCGTCCACGGCGGCGTATTCGGCGGCATCGAACACGCCTTCCAGCAGCACGATGGGCTGCGTGATGCCTTGTTTGCGCAGTTCGACGGCTTCTTCCAAAAAGGCGACGGCAAACCCGTCGGCCAAATCGGCCAGCGCGTGGGCGCAGCGTACCGCGCCGTGCCCGTATGCGTCCGCCTTTAAGACGGCCAGCATCTTGCCGCCGTGCAGCCGTTTCAGGGTTTGGTAGTTTTCCCGCAGGCGGTCGAGGCGGATGTCGGCGCGCAGTGGTCTCATGTTTCGTCGTCCTTTGTCGTTTCGGTGTCGGTGGAAATACAGGCCGTCTGAAAGCGGTCGGCCCGTTTCAGACGGCCTGCGGATTATAGGCCTATCCGCATGCTTTTTAAACCCGCCGCCCGAGGTTTCGGCAGGCCGTCTGAAAGCCGGGCGCGCGTGCGGATAAAATCCCCATCAAACATCATGATTGCACGATAATTTATGGCATAATCGGCCGTCCGCCTTTTTTGGGAAGAAACCATGTCCATTTCACTCGTCCAATACGGCCAATACCTGCAATATATGTTCTCGTCCATACTGATGCTGCTGATTTTCGGCACGGTTTACCTGAAAATCACGCCGGTGCGCGAACTGAAGCTGATTAAAAACGGCAACCTCGCCTGCGCCCTCTCCTTCGGCGGCGCACTGGTCGGATTCTGCCTGCCGCTGGCATCCAGCATCGCCCACAGCGTCAGCCTGCCCGACTTCGTTTTGTGGGGCGCGGCAGCGGCCGTGTTGCAGATTTTGGTGTACTTCGCCGCCACCCGCCTGATTCCGCAGGCATCCGAAGAACTGGCGGGCAACAATGTCGCCGTCGGTACCCTGTTCGGCTCGATTTCCATAGCCATCGGCCTGCTCAACGCCGCCTGTCTGTCTTAACGAAAGGACTCCTCCATGTTCAACTTTATCAAGAAGCAGTTTATCGACATCATCCAGTGGGAAAATCCCGACGAGGAAACCCTGGTATGGCGTTTTCCCATTGCCGACCAGGAAATCCAAAACGGTGCCAGCCTGACTGTGCGCGAGGCGCAGATGGCGATGTTTGTGGACGAAGGCAGAACCGCCGACGTATTCCCCGCCGGCCGCTACACGCTCAACACACAAACCCTGCCCATCCTGACCTACCTGAAAAACTGGGACAAACTCTTCCAATCCCCGTTCAAATCCGACGTTTACTTCTTCAACACCAAACAGCAGCTCGGCCGCAAATGGGGCACGGCGCAACCCGTTACCGTGCGCGATGCCGAATTCGGCGCGGTACAACTGCGCTCCTTCGGCATGTACAGCTACCGCATCGCCGACCCGGAAAAATTCTTTAAAGAAGTCAGCGGCGTTGTGGAAAGCTACACCGGCGCACAGCTCGAACAGCAGCTGCGCAACCTCGCCGTTACCCAGCTTGCCACCGCCTTCGGCACTTCCGGCATCCCCTTCCTCGACATGGCCGCCAACCAAGTCCTGCTGTCGCAGCAACTGACCGGCCTGCTCGCGCCCGAGTTTGCCAAACTCGGCCTCACACTGGAAAACTTCACCGTCGAAAGCATCAGCCTGCCGGAGAACATCCAAAAAGCACTCGACAAAAAAATCTCCATGGGCATCGTCGGCGACATGGGCAAGTTCACCCAATACCAAACCGCCGAATCCATCACCATGGCGGCGCAAAACGAAGGCGGACTGGCCGGCATCGGCGCAGGCTTGGGCGTGGGCGCAGGCATCGGGCAAACCGTAGCAGGCGCAATGGCCGGCATGATGCAGCCCGCGGCAGCAGGTGCCGCCGCAGCCGCAACGGCAACCGCCGCCCCGGCTGCCGCAGAAGACCCTCAGGCCAAACTGCAAAAACTGAAAGGCCTGCTCGACGGCGGCCTGATTTCCACCGACGATTACGAAAAAGCCAAAGCCGAGGTATTAAAACAACTCATCAATTAAACTAAACGGCGGCAAAAGGCCGTCTGAAAAACCGTTTCCTTTTTTCAGACTGCCCCACATCACAACAAACAAACCGCAATACGCAAACAGGGTCGGCCTTCTCCATCACTTCGGCGCATGAGGAAAAGCAGCATGAAGGCAGCCCGTTTGCCAACCGCCCTTCAGCGGTCAATACCGCCAAAATCCGTTTTTCAGACGGCCTCACATTCCCAAAGGCCGTCTGAAAAAAGCCGAAAGCCGACCGACAAAACAAGGAAGCCCCGTGCCGAAACATCCGCCCACCCTGCCGCCCGAAGTCCTGACGGAAAGCAGCCGCCAAATGCTGCAACGTCTGACGCGCGAACTGGAAGCGGGCGCGGACGCATTATGGTTTGCCTGCCCGTCGCCGTACTTGGATGCCGCAAGCGGCAGGAAAGTTTCCCGCATCATACTGGCCGCCGACGTATTGCTGCTGGCGGCATGGATGCTGCCGAAAACGCCCCAGCTGTTCGGGCTGCTGATTTTATTGTCCGTCGCAGCCGCCGTATTCAACCTATTTTGGTTCGGCGGCAAAATGGCGGACGGCATCCCTTACTTGATTCCCGACTCCGGAAACCTCAGGACGGAAAACATGTATTCCTTCCGGCCTCAGGATTTCGTCCGCCTCGATTTGGCCAACGCCCGCCTGCAACGCTACCACCACAACAAAATCGGTGAAACGCTGCAACTCGACGGCCATTTCGGCCTATGGCTGCCCAAAGGCGGCTGCATCGTAATGCTGACCCACGCCTCGGCCGGCGAAAAAGGCTACCTCATGATGCCCTACGGCGCGGATTACGCAGAAACCGCAGCCTTCTGCCGCCTGCTCTGCCTGCGGCTGGGCCTGCGCGACAACCTCGACGTCGGCAACACTCCGCCCGACAGCGGAAACGTCCGCCGCGACAAAAGCGCGAAAATTGCCGTTATCTGCATCATGGCACTGCTTGCCGCCGTCGGGCTGGCCGTCATCGCCGCCGGCATTTCCCACCGCCGGCAGGAAATAACCGCGCCCGACCGCGAAATCCGCATGACGCAGGCGCAACTGAACGCCCAGTACACCTGCTTCAAAAACCGCCGCACCGACAGAACCGTCGTCTGCCGCCACCGCCTGATTGCCGAGGGACGCGACGGCGAACTGCGGCAAATCGACTGCCTCGGTTTGGAAGACAGCCTGTGCGGCCGTGAACAACCGGCACGCTTCGGCCCCGCCGACCTGCGCCTGCTGAGCCGTGCGGGCACAACTTATTTGATAGAGGCCGACTACCGTCTCCCCGAAACCGGCCGCACCGTACACCTGGACAACCGTGCCGCCCTGCCCCGAACGCCGCCCGAAACGGCGGAATAACTTTTCAGACGGCCTCCTGCCGCATACAAAGAGGCCGTCTGAAAACCAAAACCGTATAATTGGCCACCCGCCCGCCTAGGAAATACCGACCATGAGCGAACCCTTCTTCCATACCGACTGCCCAAGCTGCGGCGCACCCGTACACGCCCATTCCCCCACCTCGGTTACGCTGGTCTGCGGCTACTGCAACAGCATGTTGGTACGCCAAGACGGCGGCATCATCGACAAAGGCCGCGACTCCGCCCTGTTGGAAGACTTCAGCCCGCTGCAAATCGGCACGCGCGGCCGCTACGGCACGGCCGCGTTCAACATCATCGGACGTTTGCAGATGCACTACGACGCGGGCGTGTGGAACGAATGGCACATCCTGTTCGACGAAGGCGGCACGGGCTGGCTGTCCGAATCCGGCGACATCTATTCCCTGACCCGCCCGCAAACCGAATCCGCACTCCGACTCCCCCCCTTCGACGACATCCGCGCCGGCTTCAGCACCCTCGACTACAACGGCAAACGCTTCATGGCCGCCGACGTGCGCCGCGTCACGATGAAACACGCCGCCGCACAAGGCGAGCTGCCGTTTGAATTCAACCGCGACATCGAAAGCCGAACCGCAGACTGGCGTTGCGAAAACCTCTTCCTCACCACCGACTACGGCGACGACCCGCCGTCCCTCTACACCGGCAACACCGTCAAACTCGACGACCTGCAACTGGAAAACCTGCGCACCGAAGACCAAATCGCCGCCGGCGCAGGCCGTCTGAAAGGCACGCGCCAATCCGAAAACTGCCCCAACTGCGGCTCGCCCGTACACTGGGTGGACGGATTGGCCAACAACATCCTCTGCCCGAGCTGCGGCAGCGACCTGGAAGCCGTCGACGGCACAGTCGAACTCATCGAAGCCGACGCCATGCGCGCCGCCCAGCAAAAAGCACTTACCCTGCCTATCGGCAGCAAGGGCAAACTGCGCGGCCGCAACTACATCGTCATCGGCGCAGTACACAAAGAAGAACTCGACGCCCAAACCGCCTTCGACCTGATGTACGCCTTCAAACGCCCCACCGGCGTCGTCCCCGAAGGATTCTGGCGCGAATACCTGCTCTACCATCCGACCTCAGGCAGCTTCCTCTGGCTGATCGAATCCGACAGCGGCTGGGAAATCGCCCAAACCCTCCGCGACTGGCCGCGCCTCGACCGCCACGGCCAGCCCCAGGGCGGCGACAAGCTCTACGACTACGGCAGCCGCGTCGGCTACGCCGCCGGCGCGTTCTACTGGCACGTCCGCCACCGCGACCTCACCTTTCACAGCGACTACAAAAGCGGCAAAGGCAAAATCGGCTCCGAACTGTCCGTACACGAAATCGCCTGGAGCCGCAGCGAACCCGTCGGCAAACGCGAAATCGCCGAAGCCTTCGGCCTGCCGGCGGCCGCGATGAACACCCTGTCCGACGACAGACAAACCCCGTCGGGCATCGTCTGGATTACCCTCGCCCTCCTGTGCGTCCTCAACCTGCCCGCCTTCCTCTACGGCGACGGCGAATGGACAGCAATCACCGTCGGCATCGCGGGCTTTTATCTCTATAACTTCGGCATGGCATCGGAAAACGGCCCCGTTCCTTCACTCTCGCGTTTCCTCACCGTCAGTCTGATAGTCGTCTCACTGGCCACCGGCCTGAACTATATGTTTTCCAACACCGACAGCAGCGGTTACAGCGGCTACAACAGCAGCGGCGGCTATTACGGCGGCGGTTTCTCCGGAGGCCACAAATGACCCGCAGCCTCAGCCGCCACGGCCTGCTCGACCTTTACGACTGCAACCCCACCCTCCTGCGCGACGAAGGCCGTCTGAAAACCATCCTTGCCGCCGCCGCCGAAGCCGCTCAGGCCACCGTGCTCGACAGCCGCTTCCACACCTTCGGCGGCGCGGGCGGCGTAACCGGCGTACTGCTGTTGGCCGAATCGCACATCAGCATCCACACCTGGCCGGAATACGGCTTCGCCGCCGTCGATATCTTCCTCTGCGGCCAGATGCCGTCTGAAAACGCCCGCCGCGTCCTCGAAAAAGCACTGGGCGCGGAACGCGCGGAATGGCGGAACATCCCGCGCGGCAATGCCGCATCGGTTGCCGTGAGCCCGCTTTCAGACGGCCTCCCGACCGAAAAGGCCGTCTGAAAGCGCGACTTCAGCGAAATTCAAGCCCAAACATCCCGGCCGAAGGTGTAAAATTGTTGATAATTTTACCTTTCATGTTTATATTGCGTGCCGTCCCATTTTCCCGCCATTTCAGGAGCAGACCATGTCCGTCAAAGACGTTATCAAACTGATAGAAGAACACGAAGCCCGCTTTGTCGATTTGCGTTTTACCGACACCAAAGGCAAACAGCACCACTTCACCATTCCCGCCCGCATCGTATTGGACGACCCCGAAGAATGGTTTGAAAACGGCCAGCCGTTCGACGGCTCCTCCATCGGCGGCTGGAAAGGCATCCAGGCTTCCGACATGCAGCTGCGCCCCGACCCCGCAACCGCCTTCATCGACCCCTTCTTCGACGACGTTACCGTCGTACTGACCTGCGACGTCATCGACCCCGCCAACGGACAAGGCTACGACCGCGACCCGCGCTCCATCGCCCGCCGCGCCGAAGCCTATCTGAAATCCTCCGGCATCGGCGACACCGCCTTCTTCGGCCCCGAACCCGAATTCTTCGTTTTCGACGGCATCGAATTTGAAACCGACATGCACAAAACCCGCTACGAAATCACCTCCGAAAGCGGCGCATGGGCCAGCGGCCTGCATCTGGACGGCCAAAACACCGGCCACCGCGCCGGCGTGAAAGGCGGCTACGCACCCGTCGCACCCGTGGACGCAGGGCAGGATTTGCGTTCGGCCATGGTGAATATCCTGGAAGAAATCGGCATCGAAGTCGAAGTCCACCACGCCGAAGTCGGCACCGGCAGCCAAATGGA
>ERZ773068.1428-NODE-1428-length-11771-cov-11.917037_pt1 | contig 11771 bp, 13 predicted proteins | sample MGYA00580620_ERZ773068 | MGnify/ENA primary metagenome ERZ773068 (study PRJEB29015, sample SAMEA2737983) | human oral metagenome | biome: human oral; feature: human-associated habitat; material: dental | place: China | collected 2101 ... | reverse complement strand
AAGGATTGTGGATAATGTCCTGACATAGGTTGACTGGGGCTGGAGGTGCAGGCAGACTGTGAGCAGCCCCCCATTCAAGGAGTCATCGCCGTGGATGAGCCGGTACTCGATGTCTGCACCATCGGTAGGTGCGGCGTCGACCTGTACCCGCTGGAGATGAACACCCCGCTGGAGGACGTCACCCGGTTTGGTAAGTTCCTCGGCGGCTCGTCGGCCAATGTCGCGGTCTCGGTCGCCCGCCTGGGACACTCCGTCGCCTGCGCCACGGGGGTGGGTGACGATCCCTTCGGGCGTTTCGTCCGCTCCGAGCTGGCCCGGCTCGGCGTCGATGCCACGCACGTCGTGGTGAATCCCGAGTTCAACACCCCGGTCACCTTCTGCGAGGTCTTCCCGCCCGACAACTTCCCGCTGTTCTTCTACCGCCAGCCCACCACCCCCGACCTGGAGATCGGCATCGGCGACCTGCCCCGCGACGCCGCCACCGCGCGCATCCTGTGGCTGACCGTCAGCGGCCTGTCGGTGGAGCCGTCGCGCAGCGCGCACTTCGAGGCCCTGCGCCGCCGCGACGGCGGCGTCACCGTCCTCGACCTCGACTACCGGCCGCGGTTCTGGAGCAGCGAGCAGGAGGCGACGACGCAGGTGCAGCGGGCCCTTGAACACGTCGATGTGGCCATCGGCAACCTGGAGGAGTGTCGGATTGCAGCCGGCAGCACCGACCCGGACGCAGCCGCCCTCGCCCTCCTGGAACGCGGGGTGAGGATCGCGATCGTCAAGCAGGGAATGATGGGCACCCTGGCCCGCACCGCGACGGAGCGGGTCTACGTTCCCGTCACGAATGTCCAGGTCCGCAACGGGCTTGGCGCGGGCGACGGGTTCGGGGGAGCGGTGTGCCACGGCCTGCTGCAGGGCTGGGACCTGGCCGAGACCGTCGCGTTTGCCTCGGCGGCCGGCGCCCTCGTCGCGTCACGGCTCGAATGCTCCACCGCCATGCCGCGCATCGACGAGGTGGAGCGCCTGATGGCAGCCAATCCGCAGGTTGTCCCGATCGTCAGCCGCGTCCGGGACTGAGGAGGAGAATATGGACAACGAAACCCACGTGATCAAGGCGGGCAGCACCGCCCACGGCCAGTTCGAGACCGACGTCAGCATCGAACGGGCCGGCTGGGGGTGGAGCTCCATCCGGGTGCTGGCGCTGCCCGCGGGCGGGTCGCAGGAGGTGACCTCGGGCATCTCCGAGCTGCTGGTGCTGCCCCTGGCCGGCGGGTGCGTCGTCGAGGTGGACGGCCAGGCCCACGCGCTGGATGGACGCGAGGAGGTGTGGACCGGCATCACCGACTACCTCTACATCCCCCGCGGGAAGACCTTCACCGTCCGCAGCGAGGCCGGGGGCCGGTTCGCGCTGCCCGCCGCGAAGGCCACCCGCGACCTGCCGGTCAGGTACTGCCCCGTCACGGAGGTCGTCACGACGCTGCGGGGCGCGGGCCCGTGCTCGCGGCAGGTCAACAACTACGCGCTCGGCAATCAGGTGGAGACCTCTCACCTGCTGGCCTGCGAGGTCCTCACGCCCGGCGGCAACTGGTCCAGCTACCCGCCCCACAAGCACGACGAGCACACTGAGGTGGAGCGCGTCCTGGAGGAGATCTATTACTACGAGGTGCGGCCTGGGCGGAATGGGTCGCCGGGGATGGGGTTGCAGCGCATCTACCCGTCGGGCCACCAGATCGACGTCTGCGCCGAGGTGCATTCCCGTGACGTCGTGACGATGCCGCACGGGTACCACGGCCCGTCGGTCGCGGCCCCCGGCTACGACCTCTACTACCTCAACGTGATGGCCGGGCCCGCCGAGGACTCCACCTGGCTGATGACCGACGACCCCGCCTACACCTGGATCCGCGACACCTGGGCCTCCCAGGACGTTGATCCCCGGCTCCCCATGACCCCTCTCAACTAAGGAAACCCAGTGTCAACAGTGCGTCTCACCGTCGGGCAGGCGATCATCCGCTTCCTCGTCAACCAGTACAGCGAACGCGACGGCGTCGAGCAGCGCCTCATCGCGGGCGCCTTCGGCATCTTCGGCCACGGCAACGTCGCGGGCATCGGGCAGGCCCTGCTGCAGAACGAGGTGGATCCGGAGCCCGACGGTGGCCGGATGCGCTACATCATGCCCCGCAACGAGCAGGGCATGGTGCACGCGGCCGCGGCCTATGCCAAGACCACGAACCGGCTCAGCACCTGGATGTGCACCTCGTCGATCGGTCCTGGGTCGCTGAACATGGTCACCGGCGCGGCCCTGGCGACGACAAACCGGCTGCCGGTGCTGCTGTTCCCCTCCGACCAGTTCGCTACCCGGTGGCCCGACCCGGTGCTGCAGCAGGTCGAGGATCCGGTCTCGCCGATGACCGCCGCCACCGACTGCTTCCGTCCCGTCTCCCGGTTCTTCGACCGTATCGAGCGGCCCGAGCAGCTCGTCCCGTCGCTGCTGGCGGGCCTGCGGGTCCTGACCGACCCCGCCGACACGGGGGCTGTGACCATCGCCCTGCCGCAGGACGTGCAGGCCGAGTCCTTCGACTTCCCGGAGGAGTTCTTCGCGCGACGCATCTGGCATGTGCGCCGCCCACCGGCCGAGCCCGCCGCCATCGCCCGGGCCGCCGGGATCATCCGCGACGCCAAGAAGCCCCTCATCGTCTCCGGTGGTGGCGTGATCTACTCGGCGGCCGCTGAGCAGCTGCGTGCCCTGGCGGATGCCACGGGAATTCCCGTCTCGGACACCCAGGCCGGCAAGGGCGCCATCAACCACGACCACCCCGCGGCGGTCGGCGGCGTCGGGTCGACGGGGGCTGCGTCGGCGAACGCCCTGGCCGATGAGGCCGACGTCGTGATCGGCATCGGGACGCGCTACTCGGACTTCACCACCGCGTCGCACACCCAGTTCAAGAATCCTGACGTCAAGTTCGTCAACCTCAACGTGGCGGCTTTTGATGCGGCCAAGCACAGCGCGGAGATGGTGGTTGGCGATGCTCGCGAGTCCCTGGAGGCGCTGACTACGGCCCTTAGCGGCTACCACGTCAGCGACGAGTACGCGGCACGCATCGCGGAGCTGAAGGACTGCTGGGCTGAGAAGACCCAGGAGTGCTACCACCGCGACCAGACGCCGCTGCCCGCCCAGACGGAGGTGTTCGGCGTACTCAACGAGCTGATGGGCCCGGCGGACGTTGTCATCAATGCCGCCGGCTCCATGCCGGGCGACCTCCAGTGCCTGTGGCAGGCCTCCACGCCGGAGCAGTACCACGTCGAGTACGCCTTCTCGTGCATGGGCTACGAGATTCCGGCGGCGCTGGGCGTGAAGCTCGCGCGGCCCGACGCCGAGGTGGTCTCCATCGTCGGCGACGGCACCTACCAGATGCTGCCGATGGAGCTGGCGACCATCGTCCAGGAGAAGGTCAAGGTGATCTTCGTGCTGCTGCAGAACTACGGCTTCGCGTCGATCGGCGCGCTGTCGGAGTCGCATGGGTCGCAGCGGTTCGGCACCCGGTACCGCAGCGGCGAGACCCCGCACAACGCCGACGGAGACCTGCTGCCCGTCGACATCGCCGCCAACGCGGAGTCGTGGGGCATTAAGGTGCTGCGTGTCCATGGCATGGACGAGTTCCGCAGGGCCTACGCGGAGGCGGTGGCGTCTGATGGCCCGGTGATGATTCATATCGAGACTGATTTGTATGGTCCGAATCCTCCTGGTTCGAGTTGGTGGGATGTGCCGGTGTCGGAGGTTTCTCGTTTGGAGTCCACGCAGCAGGCTCGCCGCTGGTATGAGGGCAAGAAGGTCGATCAGCGTCACTATCTGCGCTGAGCTGACTCAGTCGCTCAATCCGCAGCAGGCCGCTCCACCGGGGGCGGCCCGCTGTCTTGTCATGACAGCTAAGTTGATGGCTTGCCTACCGAACGGACTGTCACTGTCATTCCAGTGTGTGCTCGAGCCGTACTAGAGAACGACGACCAGCCGGGGCACGCCGATTTGACAAGGGAAAATAAAATCTGCTTACGAAACTCTCGATCTGCCTGAGATTCTTTGTTAGGCTCAGTTGATCAGTTTTGGGAAGACTGTTGAGGAAGGTTGTTGTGGAAAACTCAACAAAACTCGCGAGACGGATCGGGGGCTGGCTTGTCTTGAGCGGCGACTATCGTCCCAGGCCGGGGAAGATTCGACCATTGTGGTATAAGGTGCCTAAGTCGAGGTATTTAGCGATTTCTGTCCTAGTCATCTTAGCCGCGATAGCTTTGTATATTGTCTTTCTGTGTGAAGGGATGAACTGGAGTTTTGCTTCGGTTTTTGCGGTGCAGTCTTTGGCGCTCGTGATGCTTGTCCTCGAATGTGCTAGCGTCAAGTTTCATGATGAGGACGCAGCGATGGGGGCTCGCTTGTAAAGTGATTTGTATTGTCGTATCTATTTGAGGCAAAAGGTAGTTTTTCTGGTTACCACTTGAGAATCTACTCTTAAGATGGGCAATACTCGTTATTAAGCCTTCGCTGACACCGGGCTAACTCTAGTCGTCAATATGGAATTGATCCCGTATCGCCGTGACCTGATCGGTCGCTTTTAGAGTGAATGATGCTTCGGGTTGAATAGGCTCAGGATTGCATACAAACAGCGTGGAAGGATGGATGATCCCTTCTCGGTCATATCTCGGAAAGCAAATCTAATCTGTAGGAATCCTTATGTCCCTTCAAAGACCGCATGAAGTTTTTAAGATAATCCGGTTGATGATAGTTGATGAGGATCCGATTGTTCGTTCTGCGCTCAATTTACATCTTTCGCAAGCTCAGGATGTAGAAATTGTTGCTAATGTACCGAGCATTGAAGAGGCAACCCGCAGGATTCTCAGTCGAGGTGACGTTGACATCGCATTAGTCGATGTGGAAATGCCGAGAAAAACTGGATTACAATTAGCGGCTTGGGCGGAATCCAACCCGCGCTGTCAAACACGTGTCATGCTGATGGCTGCGTCCGACTCTGATGAACTTATAGAAGGAGCTCTCGAATCCAGTGCCCGAGGGTTGATTCTGAAATCAGCAAGTCTCAGCGCGATGCTTGAAACAATTCGTGCAGTCTATCATGATGGCATAGTTTTCAATGGAATTCCTGGCTCGCGGCTCGTAAAGTTTTTCCGGTCGAAAGCTTCTTTAAAGGTTAACCTTAGTAAGCGGGAACTAGAGGTTTTAAAATTGTTGTGCAAGGGGTATTCGAATGCGCTGATTGCGCGTACTATCCATCTATCAGAATCAAGAGTGAAGGCTCACGTCTCATCATTGATCGCGAAATTTGATGTTGACAGCCGGCTGGGTGTTGTTACTCGGGCCTTCGAGCAAGGTATAGTTCCTTAAAAACAAAATCCTATAGCCTTCTTCTCGTGAGATGTGGGCGCTAATGCGGAGCGCCCGGCCTTCCGTGGGTAATGCCGAAATATGTCTGTAACTGTTTCCACAAACCATAGCAATCTCACTGATTAATCTGAGTCAAGTCGGGTATGAATGAGCCTCTAGATTGGGTAAGGGCTTTTCTATAAACTTTTCGGTGAAACTAAAAGCAGGATCTTTGTGCTTTTCAGCAGGACTTTGGTACTGCAAGTCAAGCCAAAGAGCTCTAGTAATTTAGCTAGTGTTTTGAGAAGTTGGTGCTGCTAGGACAGCTATCCTAGTAAAACAACTATCTGGAAGGGAATCTTGCCATGGCAAGGAAATTGTCGACCGTCGGTGCTGCACTGCTTGCTGTTACGGGTCTTCTCGTAGGTGCCTTCGGAGCTATGTGGCTTACTGGAACTCTTGGGGTGAGTGCAGTCGCTGCTCAGGCCATTGCAAAGGCTGTGGAAGTCGGGAGCTGGGGCATGTTCCTTGCCTCTATCGCCGCTACCGGTGGTATCGTCGGCGCAGGGCTGTGGGGTACGCTGAAACTTATTATGTGGAAAGCTGGCAAGGCTGCCGTCGTCGCTTGAGCAAAGAGGAAACCGCGCTGATGAGATATCCGCACTAGCGCGAGCGAATCATCTGGCCGTGATGGATCATCGATTCTCATGGTGTACCTAGCGAACTTAAGTCTCGATGATGGGCGGGTTTTTCCTGAAATAATTGCCCGCCCATCATCCATAAACAGGCAAACGAGGAGAGTAGTTTGTCCAAAACAGTTGGCTTTTTGCGTAGTCACCCAGAAGTGGTCGCGTCAGGTATATTATTTTTGTTTTCAACGTCTGTTACCTTCTTGTTTAGCATTGGGTGGTCTAATTCCTTGGTGGCAGAAAATATTGGAGAACTGCCGCAGCCTAGCATAGGGACTTTTTTCCAGATCACAATCCGGAACTGTCTTGTGATGTTGGGATTATTCTCCGGGGTTGTGACGTTCGGAGTTTCTACGGTAACAATGTTATTGGTAGTGGGAATGATGATCGGATGGTCAATGGGTATTTCTGTGGGGCAACTCGGGTTAGTAGATACCTTCTTGCGTGCATGGGCCTACACTCCTTTGGAATTTGCTGCATTTATTCTCGCAGGAAGTGCAGGCCTGCTCCCTGCGAGTAATAGCCTGAGTCGACGGCCCTCGAAAGCAAATCTGTTTCCAGCGGCTCTAAATCGCTTGAGGAATGCCTTTATGCTGCTAGTGGCTGCGGGGGTTGTGGAGACCCTCTCAATTGCTATAGTCAAATCTTGAGAGTTATCCTTGGTATACGTTTGGGTGCCGTTGGTGGTGATGAGAGAAAGCTTGATAGACAATATTTTGCATCAGAATTTATTTTCATGTTTTGGGTAGAGGATAATGCGTCATATAATGAATCTATTTCTAAGAGTATCGCGATCTACGCAGACATCTGTTCATTCTAAATGGCGTATATGGCTATGGGGATCCGCGTTAGCCATCGGGATCGTGCAGATAATTAAGTATCCGGCAATGTTCCATTTTGTTCTCGCAAATCGAGAGCATGGGCCTGACATGTCTGATCTTCCTGCTGGGATGGCGGAGAAAGCATTGGAAGTCGGGACCGGCCTTGGACTCACGGTGAGCTGGGTAATTGGAGTACTAGCCCTCGTGTTGGTTCGTAGATTTGCTATCGCAAGGTCTGGTGCGAAAGGCCGACTCTTTCCTGGCTGGCTTATGGGTCCAGTGTTAATCGGTTTGACGTTTCCTGATCTGTTGACTGCCGTAACTGGGGAGGTAAATCTTGTAACAAAACCACTCTTTTGTGTCGCCTATATCCCACTCATGGGTGTCGCCGTCTGGCTTTCTGCCCGGCCCAGAAACAAGATACTTCGAATTGTAGATGTAGGGCTGGTACTTCTGCTACCCTTTGTTTGAGTGGATCTCTTGAGAGGAGAGCTATCTTCATGTTCAAAACGATGTTCCGTCCAATCGTGACTGTTATACTACTGGTTTTGCTGGTACCCACTGTGGCCATTGGTAGCGAGATCTCAGGCAGGCTTGATGAAGTGAAAACCGTTGGAGGGTTAGCTGTTGCTGTCTTAGTCTGTTTATTATTAGTTGTACTTTTGATTCTCGGCGGAGGTCATCCTAAACTTGCCATGGCTTTCTTGGGTGGAGGAGGCGTGATGGTAGCTGCTGTTGCCTGGTTATTCCCTGGATGGTATCAGATGCTGTTATTTTTGGGAATGGCATTCATGTTCGGACTTTGCGTCTGGGCCGGAATCACAGTTACTGAAATGACAACCGATGAGAGTAAGTCTCATTTCTGAAAAGGGAAGGCCTTGGAGGGCCGCAGCCGAATTATTTCTGGTGAGGCTACTGACCCGTATGGCTCTTAGGGTATCTCCGCGCATGGTTGTAATACTCATAGGAAGCCTAACGGTGGGCGTTGCTCTTTCAGTTGCGGCGGCTATCAGGGCTTGGGGAAATGCAGCACTACTCAACTTGCGTGAGATCTCTGGGTTCTTCGATGCTGGACAAAGCGGATTATCGAATTCTACCCATGGTGTCTTGCTGGCTGGGTTACCTGCCATTGTAATGACATCGTTTGCGCTCGCAGATTCTGCTGGGCTAGGGGCGCAGGGCTCGGAACTGCTATTTTCTGATCGACAAATCTGGCAATCGATGGCGCTAGAAGCTAGACATGTGGGGTTCACCCATGAAGTACTACCCCGATTGCCCTTTATTGTACTCGCTGGGACACCGCTTATTACAACTTCTACCCTTGTGGCTTTGTATCCTGCTGAACGGAATTTAGCTTTGGTATTGATTGCTACATGGATTGGAGCAGAATTGCTTCGCATAGGTGTCCGCGTCCGCCACTTCCGGTTCGCCTCCCAGAAAGAGCACGGGTTATCTAAAATAATTACGGTAATCTTATTTAATGCCTTAGCTGGAATCGCGCTTGGCGGCATTCTTGGGTCTATTGTTAGAGGTAGCCAAAGTTCATCTCAGGATGTAGTCACCTGGCTTTCGGCTGCCGCTGCCTCGTGGAGTCCTTGGAACTGGATCCCTGCAATCGGTCTTGCTTTTCTCGGGATCTGGATTTTGATTCCTTCGTTCAGAGCTGGCGGTGGTTTCACCATAGAAGCGCGTAAGGCAGAAGTATCCATAGCAAGGGAAAGCACATTGACTGGGTTTCTTTTCCCTATCGCAAGCCCTAAGTATTTGAGAGACACTTGGGCGTCGCCCGATGTTAGATGGACTATTTTTTCTGTATCCTTGTTGGGGGCAGCGAAATTTGATCTGACCGATGTATCGCGCCAAATCCTGGTTTATATCTTCTTCTCAGCTTTAATGGCCTTCTCTGCCATTCGTTTGGTCTCAATTGGGCCAGCAGGGATGCTCGACCGCCTGCGTCATCATTTCGAGATGGGGGCCTCCCCTAAAATACTTGCCTTAAGAGTAGGTTTTGTTACCATAGCATCTGCACTACCTTTTATTATTGCTGTTGCCATGCTATTTGTCATTCTTGGATATCCTATGATGCATTGCATTGGTCTCGCTCTTACTCCAGTCGTTGCAGTTCTGGCAGCTGCTTCCATCGTGGCGCGACGCGGAAGTTTGGCAGATAGTCGCTTGTTGATTTTGGCTTTTATACAGGCATTTTTCTGTGCAGTTGTTTATGCACTCTTTCTCTGGCAAACCGTGTTTGGGATGCTTGGTCTTCTCGTTATATTTGGAGTTTTTCTATGGGCCTGTTCCAGAAAGCAGAAGCTGGTATATCCGGGAGTTCGGCTATGACTGCTATGACTATGGGGGCGGTGAATGTTGTTGGATTGTCGGCCGGATATTGGCGCGATCAACCTGTTTTTACAGATCTCAGTTTTCATATTGATGGACCGGGGTGGTTCAGATTGGATGGCGCTAATGGTTCTGGCAAGTCAACATTATTCGAGGTATTGGCTGGTTACCTAGTGCCTCTGGCGGGCAGTGTTAGTGTTAATGGACAGGAGGTTCGACCTGGACATCGTGTTGCAGGACTGAAACTTCAACGTAGTAGTCCTGCGCTTGTTCCTGGTGTGACAATCAGTGACCATCTGCATCTATATGGACGTAGATACGGATGCTCAACAGAATACTTGCGAGAGATTTCGCGCGAACTCGGTTTAGAAGAACATATTAATAAGCCTCCGGAGGCTCTGTCTACAGGTACTCGCCGAAAAGCCTGGTTTGTCTGCAATCTTGCGGCTACTGAGCCCGTCTGGGTGCTTGATGAGCCTTTTAATGGCATTGATGCAGAGACTACCAATAGGATGGGGGAACTTCTAAAGCAGCAGGCGTCGGATCGTCTTATATTGCTTACCTCTCATTCGCTTCCGTTGAACACCCAATTGATTGGTAACGAACCAATTGGTGCCTTCAGATTGCAAGGAATAAATTATGGATGACTCGTTCCTCCCGCTGGTTAAAGTTGATGCTCTTACTGTCGAAAGAGAAGGGCATATTGTGCTGGGTCATATCAATTTAATACTTGAAGGAGGTCATTCATACGGTTTAGTAGGCCCTAATGGGAGCGGGAAATCAACCTTGATGCATGTTATTGCTGATTTGATCCCGTATCAAGGAAAAGTACAGCGCCCTCAACAGGTTGCCTTACTGACTTCAAGTCAGGGGCATCATCAGCGTCGACGGCTCACTGATCATCTCTCCATCTTATCGCGCAGATCTGACATAGACGTAAAACGTCTACCTGGAATATTGCAAACGCTTCAGCTGGCACATTTGATCCATCATTCGCCGCGTACTATGTCGCTAGGGCAATATCGCGCTATAGGGCTTGTCGGAATCTTTGCTAGCAAGGCGCCAGTTCTATTACTTGATGAGCCTTTCTTAGCCCTGGATTCAGAACGTGTAGCAGGGCTGGAGTCATTGATTAATAGATCGGCTTCGGAGGGGAAGGTTGTGCTCATATCTTCTCATGAGTTTGACCCCTTAGCAAAGGTGATTGATTCTCTTATTGTGTTGCAGTCTGGGAATGTGAAATATTTTGGTGATTCGCATTCTTTTCTCGTTCGGTCTGGGCAAATTCAGGTTATCGTCGCGCCGATTGATTTGGAGAAATTTAGGTCTACTGTCGAGCGTGAATGGTCTCTGAACCTTGAGGTGGATGGTTCCGGTATGCTTCGGTTTCCCAATCGATCTATGGAAGAAATATTGCGGTTTTGTTTCCGCTGGAATCTTCCTATTAGGGGGATATGGGAATATGGTCCAGAACTGAGAGGAGCTCTGGCGGCAGCTGGACTACATAATGGGATAGCTTATGAATAATTTTTTAATTGCTTTTAGGCATGTCAGGGTAGAGGCCGATAAGATTTTCACGATTCGGCATAACTTCTGGCTGGCTAGTGTTTGCCTAGCCCTATCTGGTGTTTTGCCATGGGTTTTTATTGCAGGCTTTGAGATTCTCAAGGGTCAGGGTTTACCCTCTTCTCCGTTAGAGGTTTTATCCTTTGCTTCGGCAATGCAAATACCTGCAAACACGATGATGGTTCTATTGGGAATCCGGACCTGTCTTCCGGATTTGAATGATGGAACCATGGCCGCCGAATTTTCTGTGCTGGGAAGGAAGTTGGTGATATTTGCTAAGCTTCTGCTGGGGTTGGTTCTGGTTCTCGTTACGGGTTTCTGGATTACTCTATCGACTCTGTTTGCTTGGCTAGTTTTAGGTGGTGGAACTGTTACTGTTCTTCAAGAAGAGGGGCTTGCTGTTTACTGGTTTTCTTCTTATTTTATCCAAATTGCGTCCTTGGGAATATATTTCGTTTTTGGTCTGGTTCTAGCTGCTTTGACCCGAAGTAGAAGTCTTGCTATAACTATTGCCTTGGGGGGTCTTTGGATATTTTTACCAGCGCTTGAGAGTGCTGTGCGAGCAGTTTTTGTTGGGCAAAGTGATTTTGTTTTCATGTTTCTTCCAATGAAGGCATCGCAGGTATTAGCTTCGAGTGCTCCGGGTGGCAACTCCTTGGTGATCGGATCGCCTGTGGTGTCAGAATTGCTTGTTTTGATCTGTGTTTTTTGGATTGTGTTTGGTATTGTTGGCTGGCTTCGAATCATGATTACCCTACCGATTTATCCATCGGATATACTCCCGGGGCGTTAGATGGATTTTCTGACTGGGGCTGACCTGGGATTGCGGGTCCTGCGGTGAGGCGGCTAGAACAGACGCATCACGACCTAACCTAATGGCCTCCAGCATCAGTCGGCTCCGGAAGGACTCACCCCAGGCTCAGGGCGGTTCAGGGCCTCTCATGATTCATATCGAGACTGATTTGTATGGTCCGAATCCTCCTGGTTCGAGTTGGT
>ERZ773068.1425-NODE-1425-length-11785-cov-8.299147_pt1 | contig 11785 bp, 6 predicted proteins | sample MGYA00580620_ERZ773068 | MGnify/ENA primary metagenome ERZ773068 (study PRJEB29015, sample SAMEA2737983) | human oral metagenome | biome: human oral; feature: human-associated habitat; material: dental | place: China | collected 2101 ... | reverse complement strand
TGGCTCGGCGTGGGGGAGGCGACGGCGCGCCTGGCGGAGCATTTCGCGGCGGCCGGGGTGCTCGTGCGCCCCTTCGCCGGGGAGGGCGTGCGCGTCTCGGTGGGCACGCGCGAGGAGAACGACCGGGTGCTCGACGCCGCGGCCGCCTGGAGGGGCCCGCGCGGCTGACCTCCTCCGGCTCCTTTCCGCGAGATCGGTCCGCTTCCGCGTCGAGATCGGTCCGGTTCCGTGTCGAGATCGGTCGTACTCCGCACTGAAATCGGTCGTAACCCGTGTCGAGATCGGTCGTAATCCGGCTCGAGATCGGTCATTCCGGTGCGGGGTGCGATGTTTTGGGGCTGAGGGTTGTATGGGTCGGGTCGCACCGTTGCGGGCCGGCTCTGCCGGTGCCCGCGTGCGCCTGGAGTGGTGGTTCTCGGGGGTCCGGCGGCGAGGTCGAGGGCCCCTATGCCCGCGTGTGCCGAGTGGAGGTCCGCGAGGGGACTCGGTAGCAAGGTCGAGAACCTCAATGCCCGCATGCGTCGAGGGCGGTCGTCACCGCAATTACTCAGCATGAAAACCCTTGTCCTGATGTCCGCGCCCGGCAGAGGCGGTGGGTTTTGCACACTCGCGTGCACTCGGCGTCGGTGGGAACCGCGGAATCATGCGGAACAGCACTGTCAGTAGCGGTGGTGGTCTTGCTCCCATGTGCGCAGGCCCCCCTCACTGCACATGGGAGCTCGACCACCACGCACAATGCTTACTGGAAAAGCCCGTCATTCCAACAAAAAACTGCCACCGCCCCGCAGAGGCCCCGGTCTCCCATGTGCACCATCGAAGACGACCGCACCCACCAGGCGCATCAGGCTCCGTCACAACCGACCCACCACAAACTCGAGCCGGAGGTGGACCGATCTCGGCACGGGGTACGACCGATCTCGAGCCGGAACTGGACCGATCTCGACGCGGGTTACGACCGATCTCGGCGAATAAGCTGAGTGCAGCCGGTTAGCCGGTGGTGATCGAGATCAGGAAGACCAGCTCGAGCACCACCTCGACCAGACCCATCGTCCCCGGACGCAGCGGCCGGTGGCGCTCCTTGACCAGCTTCCACTGCCAGCGCGGCATGACCAGGGACCTCACCGCCAGCACTACCCAGAGCGCCGTGTGCATCCACGGCAGCCACCCGCCGACCGCCAGCCACACGGCTCCGGCCGCCACGACCGTATGCGCCGCCACCGTCGCGGCCAGGAGCCGGTTGTTGAAGCGCTCGCGGATCATCGACTTGATGTACGGCACCGTCCCGCAGAAGTACGCCGCCGTCGAGGCCGTCACCAGCCACATCCACGGCCAGCCCACCAGTTGACCGTTGGGGCTCATGCCGGGCAGCCCGGCGTCGTTGCCACCGGTTCCGAGGAATCCGCCCGCGCCCCGCACGGCCAGGCTGTAGGTGACCGCGGCGATCAGGCTCGCCGCCGCCGTCGTCGCCAGTCCGGAGGGCAGTGAGCGCTCGCGTCCGCGCCACACCTCCCACAGTGCGATCGCGAACAGCGGCAGCATGGGCACCGCCCACTGCAGCAGGTGCGGGGCCACGACCAGGGTCAGCAGCCCGAGCATGCCGGTCCATCCGGTGTACACCACCAGGGGGATGAGGAGCAGCGCGCGCTTGCGCGCGGACCGGGTGCGCAACCACTGCGACCAAGCCCAATAAGTGAGGTAGGCGCCCCACCAGGACGGGATGAACAGCAGGTTGACCCAGCTGAAACCGCCCACGACCCAGCCGACGATCGCCGGCATCACCAGCATCGACCAGGCGCCGTGCTGGCCCGGGACCCAGGCGCGCCGGCCCGGCTGACGGCGGATCTTCTCCTGCTTGCGCCGCTCGGACTGGACGAAGGTCTCGCCCGCGCGCGTGCTGGCGGGACGGCGGGGCTTGCCGGTGGCGAGCATGATGTCGTCGTCGGGACCCGGTCGGGACTGCTGATGGGGAATACCGGTGCGCGGCCTCTGCTCCGCGGCGGGGGCGGCGTCCGGGTTCGCGACGGCATCCGGACCGGAGGAGGCGCCGGAGGAGGCGGAGGGGGCCGCCCCCGCCGAGGCTGCTCCTGCTGCGCCCGTCCCTGCCGAGGCCGCCCCTTCGGCCTCTCCAGCTTCCCCGGCCCTCTCGACCGGGGCGCCCTCCGGGGTCGGGTCGCCGGAGACGTACTCGATATGGTGGTCGGAAGGTTCCGAGGGGCGCTGCTGGGTCACGTGGGCAGCCTACTGAATGCCCCGCTGAATCCGTCAGCGCAGGCCGTAGATGAGGGTGGCCTTCTTGGAGCTGGTGTCGTTGCCGGAGCTGTCCCACGCATCCCAGAAGGTGCTCCACATGACTACTGCTCCAGGCGCGGCGATCGCCTGCGGCTGGTTCATTTCAGAGTCGCCGGCGTGCAGCAGGGCCTCCGATTCCACTGTCACCGCCGCTGATCCGTCGGGGCGGGTCAGCGCCAAGCCCGTGGGCTGGTCATGAGAGTCGGAAGGAGCCGATACGGCGACTGCTGTATCCGCCGTCGCCCAGCCCGCAGGCCGATGATCATGGGTACTCATCTGGTACTGCGCGCCCTCGGCAACTGGCGTGAGCGTGCCTGTGGAGGGATCGAACAGTGCTGCGATCGACAGTCCACGGCCTTGCCCGAGATCCTCCGTCTTGGGCGCCCGGCGCAGCGCGATGAAGGAGCGCGAGCTCCAGGGATCCGGGCCTCCGAACTCCCCGAGCTCGACGACGCGCGCGTCCTCGGGGACGGTCTTCGTCACGTCGCCGCTGAGGGAATCGATGTCCAAGGCCTCCATGGCGGTCTCACGCGAGCCGGAGTCGGCTCGCGATGCGTTGGCGTCCCGGTCGGAGTAGCGCACGACCCATCCGTCCACCACGGTGAGTCCGTCCTCCGGGCTGCCGACCACGTTCATCAGGAGATGCTCGGAGTCCGGGTCGTCGTCGTTGATGAGAGTCAGGTCGCATGCGCTCGGTCTCGGATCGTCCTCATGGCCGTTCTCGCAGGCTTTCTTTGTGATCAAGGTGTGGTGACCGGCCGTCCCGGAGAAGCGGTAGCGCTTGTCGGAGTCCTGCTTCAGGTCCAACTCCCACATGAATGAGCCGTCTGCTAGGGAGAAGGCCTGGGTATCGATGAGGACCACCGAGTCGGTCATCTGAATGGCGGGCATGGCCTCGTCGATGTCGTCGGCCTCGGTGGGGGTTATCTCATCGGGATCGTAGGCGCGCCCGCCCTTATCGGGAGTCTTGGGACTGGCGGATTCCCGGGGGCGGTTCCCGGCGTGCTCCATGATGACGCGACCGGTGACGGTATCCAGAACAAGGGTGAGCACCCTGATGCTGCTGCCCATTGTGGGAGTGATCGCCAGAGCGATGGCGATGCGACTGCCGTCCGGGCTGGTCACCGAACGTATGACAGGCGGTTCCTCGTCGCTCGTGGACGAGCGGCTCCTGGCTTTCGGCTCGGGCGCGCCGATTCTCCCGACGACGCCGCGGGCACGCCGGTAGGACCACAGTGTGGAGCCGTCATCCCCGTTCAGGCCGATGAGTCCGTTGTCGGTGATCAGGACCGGCCCCGCCTTGCCCGCGGCGATATCGACGACGGGCTCATCCATGGCGAGCTGCCAGGCGACCTGTCCCGACACGGATGCGGGGGTGGCGGGCAGCTGATCGTCCGACTGTGCGGGCGCCGTCGTCCGCGTGACCGGATCCGGGACCAGTGTCAGAGCCGCGGCGGCCAGCACCGGAACCAGGAGGGCCGCCACTGCTCCCAGCAGGCCGAGGCGACCGCGCCGCCCCAGCGGTATGGACCGCCATGCCTCCGCGCCCTTGGGGCGCGGAATCGCATCGCCTGCCCTGCGGCACAGGAGGAGGTCGAGGGTCAGGGCGATGGTCAGGGAGGCGACGGCGCATGCTGCGAGCCCGCCCGTGATGGTCCGCGAGCCGCGGATGGAGAAGAACGTCCAGGAGATGAGTGCGCCCACTGCCCCGATCCCGAGGGTTCCGGTCAGGACGCAGATCATCAGGCGCGACGTGGGCTCCCAGCGGCTGCGGCCGATTCTCCACGCGACGAACCCGATGAGGCATTGCGAGATCAGAAGCACCATCCCTCCCTTGCCGGGCGGCGGAATGGCGGGCTCCATGTAGCGGTGCACCAGGAAGGCCGCGCATGCGAAGGCCGTCGCGCTCAGGGCGGCGCCCTGTCGGATACCGCGCATCAGATCGGTGGTTGGGGATACCGGGATGGGCGCGGGCGTGCTCGTTGCGGAGTCGGCGGCGGGCTCGACGGCGTCGCCGGTGTCAGGCTCGACGGCGTCGGCGGCATCAGGGGCGCTCGCGGTGCTCTCTGTGTTCGCAATGTTCGCAGTGTCCTCGGTGTTCTCGGGGCTCGCGGTGCTCTCAGTGCCCTCGGTGCTCTCGATGCCCTCGGCACTGCTGTCGGGAGAGTCGCTCATGAATCCGCCTCTTTCGGGATCGCGTAGAGATCAAAGCGCTGTCGCGATACATCGGTGATCAGCGAGTCGGTGTAGGTGGAGTCCAGTTTCATTTTGTCGGTTATCCGAAGAACTGAATCAGGGGAGCCGGGGGATTCAATAGTGGGCGCACTGGTCGCCGGGGTGCTGATATTGATATTGCCGACCGTGGTCTTGTTGTTGGTTCCGGGCTCCTTCTGGATGAGCTCCACCTGGTTTCCTGTATTCGTGTCCAGAGACTCGGCCGTCATGCCGGTGATATCGATTCTCTGGTCGGTATTGAGATCGACCAGCTCTCGGGTCTGCTGGTCGGGGCCGGAGAGGAGCTCCACCCATCCGCCCGGGAAGATGTTGCGAACACCGGTGATTTTGGATGCCTCGTCTACTCTGGCCGGGGTCGCCAGGGTGACGGTGGCTGCCCGTCCTTCCTTAGGGCTGTTAGGGTCGTGAATGCTGTACGGCGATTGATCGGATAGCAGGAGGCGGTCGCGGGTGGCGCCCACCAGCCAGGTGCTCACCTTCGCTGTGCTCTGAAAGTCCGCATAACCATTCTCCCTGTTCAAGGAGTAGGTGAGGATGGTTCCGCCGGTTTCCAGGGGGGAATCGTCCGCGGTTTGGATTGCCAGGGTGTCCGAGGCCAGGACGGTGCTGACGATCTCGCCCTGGATCTCTGCGCTCCCCACTATTCCGCCGCTCGTCAGATCGATGACGGCAATGGGCGTGATCCATTCGTTGGCGGATTTATTCCAGGTGGGTTTGAGGCGGATGGCGAGTAGTTGTCCGTCGGGATCTGTGACCATCCTGCCAATGGCCGGATTGTCCTCGTTGGGGAAACTGGTGGGTAGATAGTCGGAGAGATTGTGAGAGGAACCAGAACGTGAGGTGTCTCCAGTGGATAGTCTCGTGGGACTGGTGAGTTCCAGACTCCACTGCGGGGAGCCATCAGTCGGATCGAGCAGGGTGACGGTCAATGTGTCGAGTCGGCGGGACTCGTATGTCGATACTGCGCTTTTCCTGCTGTCCGACGCGTCCTCCTCCTTCGGGGCCGACAGGGTGATCGGCCCCGCCGCAGTGACGGCATAGTCGATGAAGAATGACTGCTTGAACTGGACGGTCCACGTGCCCGAGTCGCTGGTACGGGCGAATAGGTCCGGCCCGCTGCCCGAGGGACGCGACTCGGAGGCGCTGAATGCTCGCGTGGGCGATACCCATGCGCTGTAGACCTCGGCGGAGACGATGGTAAGAACGATCACCCCGGTGATCGCCGCGACGCGGATCCAGAGGCGAGGACTGCGCAGACTGCGCAGGCCGTGCAGGGTGCGCAGATCGTGCAGGGTGCGGCTGAAGATCTGCAACGGGCTCGGCCCGCCGTCGTCGGCGGGTTGCGGAGGTTGCGGCGGCCATTTCCGCGGCCTCGGCGGTAGGAGCACGATGCCGAGCGCCAACAGGAAGCCGCCGACGATGAGGAAGCGGGCTCCCAGATAGTGGGCGGGGGCTAAGTCCGCCAGGATGACGACGGCGCCCACCAGGGCGGAGAAGTCCAGGAGATTGATGCCGAATGCGGCGGAGCCCGCCGAGGACCTGGTCAAGGGGTCCCGCCGGATCCACAGCTGCATGGCCAGGACGACCGCGCAGCTCAGCAGGATGGCGAGGCCGCTGCAGAAGAGATCGCGCTCCCGGCCGGGAAGGTCGCCGCCCAGCATGGCGATGGGCCGGACGCCCAGGGCCGACATGAGGTGCGCCACGATCGGGACGAGAGTCAAACCCACTCCCGCGCTCAGGCAGGTAATGGAGGCCGCAGTCAGCAGCTTGTGGAGCAGCGGCCGCGGGCGCTCGTCGCTGCGGGCCTTGACGGACTGACTGGGCTGGTCAGGCGGTGAGGTCATGGGGCCTCCATGGGGGTCGGGCTGAGAGTCACGTCCATGTGGTCCTCAGGTTTGACGAACTTGGAGGTTCGGTAGCGGTCCTTGACGTCGGTGACGGGTTCGGTGTGCACGGCACCGCCGTCGGCGGGGGCGCCGATCCAGGCCGCCGAGTGCTGATCGAAGCGCGGCGAGCCGCCCTTGTCGGGCTCGGTCTCGACAATGCGGTTGAGGAGGATGCCGGGGCCATCGGTCAGGATGAGAGGGTCGGGGGCGGTGGCGAAGCCGGTGATATCGGTGGTGGTGCCGGTGGAGACATTGAGGATCTCTCGGCTGCTCGCCGCCCAGGCCAAGTCTTTCCCGGGGCTGCTGACGGCATCATTGGCGGCCGCCGGGTCGGTGTAGCGCTCGACGCGCCCGGCGCTCAGGATTCGGTAGACATACGGAATAGTCGCCAGAGTCTCGCCGCTCGCGGACATCTCGGTGATCGTGGTGCTGGTGCACGGCGGGCAGTAGCCGGAGAGGCCATCAGGCGCCAGGAGAACGGCATCGGCGGCGGCGCCCACGAGCCACTGGTCGGTGCGCAGGGTACTCGGCTCGGCCTCAGGCTCGTCCAACGGCGCGACGGCGAGGGTGCCGCTGCCCGCCGGCACATAGTCCTGCGCGGTCTGGACGAACAAGTCGGAATCGGTCAGGGCCTGGCTGAGAATCAGGCCGGTGGTCTCGAGGGTGCGCACCGTCTCGCCCGTAGCGGCGTCCAGAACCAGGATGCCGGCGCGGGTGCCGGCGATTGTCGAGGACTCGTTCGAATTGAGCTGGAGGGAGATGTATTGGCCGTTGGGACTGGTGACGACAGGGCCGGGAGACCCGACCAATTCGATATTGTCCATCGCTACGCGTTGAGGAATCGACGGGTTTCTTAAGGGGGAGCTCTCCAATGATTCAATCGCAGGCGTGATGGTGAGCGACCAGCGCAGCGAGCCGTCCTGCGGGTCGAGCGCGGCCAGAACGGTCTTATCGTTGGGTCCGGAATACTCCTCGGACCTTATGCGCAGGATCGCCACTGGCCCCGACGCCGTGGCGATGAGCCACGGGGTATCGCTGAATAAGGCCAATCCCGTCGTCCAGCCCTCGCTATCGGAGACCGAGGAATCGACCAGGTCAGCGGGACCAGACTCGATACTGGGCGCTCCACTCTGCGCGTCGCTGCTGGTGGATGGGTCGCAGCCGGTCGCCCCCAGTGCGCACCCGACGACGGCGAGGACGCAGGCCGTGGATCGCAGCAGTGCGCGAAGGCGTGAAAGACGGCGGCTCGTCATCAGTCATCTCCTGCTATGCCGTAGATGACGCTGACCTTCGGGTCGTCGACGTCCGGAAACTTGGATCTGAGGACAATGACCGTGGCCCCGGGGGCGGTCAGGGCGGTGATATCCGAGCGTTCCGCATTGAGAGGTTCCGCCTCCTCGGGAAAGAGAGTGTGCCTTTGCGGGGCGAAGAGGGTTCCCGGTGGAATCTGGGCCGAAGTCCCGGCGCTGCCGTCGGCGGGGTCGATGGCTACCGAGGTTATGGCCTGTGTGTTGTCGACCGTGGTGCGCAGGCTGACTTTCGCGGCGGCCAGGCCGGAGGACTCGACGGCCGGGGTTGCCATGTCCGTTGCCGGATCGAAGACCGTCTCGGCCCAGTTCACCTTGGGATCGTCGATACTGCTGCGCTTCGCAAGGCTTTCGAGCGCAGCGGCGGTGACCAGGGTATGGGAGGCGTATGAGGCGACCGCGTTGATGCCGCTCGCGCTCCCCAGAGAGATCGGCGCGTACTCCCAGCCGAGGGCGACGGCGTCGAGGCTCACCGCCTGCGCGTCCCAGGCCGGCTCGGCACTCCTGTCCGGAACCGTTCGTGCCTTCTCGTCGGTGCTGCGCGCCACCCAGCCGCCCACGACCGTGATGCCCTCCGCAACGCTGTGCTGCAGCTCGAGATCGCGCAGGACATGGGTGATGTCGGTGGTTGCGGTCGGGTCGTGATCGGGGGCGATGCGGAGCGTACTGGTCATTGCGCAGAACTCATTGGAGGTGATGCAGCTCCTCTCCGCACTCACGATGACGGCGGTGTGCCCGGCGGTTCCCGAATAGCCGTTCTGCCCCCGCCCGAATGTGCCCTCCGGCATTGTCCACAGGACTCTGCCGCCGTCGAGTGCGAAGGCCTCGTCCCCGTCGACGGCGAGGGAATCGGTTATCTGGAAGGAGTCGTCGTCGGTGCCCCGGTGCTCGGCGGTGACCTCGCCCGTGGCGGAGTCGAGAATGACCGAGACGACGATGTGCGAGTGGTGCAGACTCGGGCCCTTCATCCGTATGGCGACGTGGCGGGCATCGGGACTGATGATCAGGGTTCTGTCCTCGGAGTTCCCGCGCCCGTTCACGTAGTCGGCGTCGCGCTGGTAGGTCCACCGGACGGAGCCGTCCTCCCCGTTGAGCGCGGTGACGCCCTCGGGCGTCAGGATGATCGGGCCGGCCGTGCCCGCGACGACATCCAGGAACGTGCCGACGTTATAGGTCCAGTCGATGTTCTTGTCGTTCTTACTGCTCCCGCTGCTCCCGCTGTCCCCGCCTGGGCCGGTCGGACGGGCGGGCGGCTCGGAGTCGGCCGGCGCCGTCGTCCGGGCGGCCGGGTTGAGCAGGGCGGTGGGCGCTAGAGCGGCGGCGGTCAGGGCCAGGATCGGCAGAAGGACGACGACGGCGAGCAGGGCTCTGCCCCGGAAACGCAGAGGCAGTGGGGTCGGCGGGGTCGCCGGAGTCGGCGGAGCGTCGGGCTCGCTTGCTCCCTCGGGGGCCGGGTCTGCTTCGGCGGGTCCGCGCAGGCGCCGCCAGCGGGCCGGGTCGTTGGGCGTCCGCCGTCGTGCACCCATTCGCCTGCGGGCGCGATACAGACGTATGTCGGCCACGACGAGCAGAGCGAGTGCGATGAGGGCGGCTGCGACGATGAGGTACACGGGAGAGGTGATGGTGGTCTCCCGGTAGTCCGCCCACCACGCCCGCGCCAGACGCACCGTCATCGCAAGCGCCGCGCCCACGACAATGAGCTCGGTCATCGCAATGATCGCTGTTATCCCAGCAATCCTGGTGTTATTCGTGTTGTACTCAGTCCGCTCACTACTCGCCGCCGCGCAGTCGACGACGATCATCACGACGCAGGCCAGGATTGTGAGCGCCCGGTGAGGGTTGAGCAGGCTGATCTCCTGACGCCAGGCGCAGAGCAAGCCCAGGAGGGCGACGCATGTGATCAGTGCGCCCAGTCGCAGGGCGCGCAGTGCCAGGATTCCGCGGTAGCCGGCTGGAAGGGCCTCATCGGCGGAGCCCGGCTGCGGAGCGTTCACGAGCCGGGCTCGTCGGCCGGTGCGAAGGCCGGCATGAAGACGAGCATGGACACGGGTACGGGAGCAGAATTCGGTGTATCAGGGGTCACAAATCTATTATGTGACTGAGCCGTGACCGGTGTGAAGGGCCTGTCCGTCCCGGGTGGCCCAGTCAGCCCAGCAGCAGGCCGAGCACCACGAGCAGGGAGGCGACCACCTCGAGGCGTCCGACGAGTTTGACGGGCACGAGCTTCTGCCCGCTGTCCATGCGCCTGCGCTGGAGCATGGGAAGCGCGACGGCCCGCAGGAGCAGCAGGACCCAGACCAGCGCGTGCAGCCAGGACATGAGCCCGGCGACCGCGCAGCCGAGTGCGGCCGCCGTCACCACGGCGTGAAAGCCGATCGAGCCGATGATCATTCGCGGGTCACCACGTCGGCGTATCATTGTCTTGACATAAGGGACTGCGCCGACGAAGTAGGCGGCGAGGAATCCGGTGAGCAGCCACATCCACGGCCACCCCGTCAGCGAACCGTTCAGGCTCTGGCCGCGCAGCTCGCTCGCCTCCGGTCCCAGCCCGAGCCAGCCCCCGCGGCCTCCGGTGCCCAGGTCGTAGACGACAAGAGCCATGAGGGACGCCGCCAGCGTGGTGACGCTCCCGGAGAGCAGAGAGCGCTCCTTGCCGCGCCACGACTGGTGAACCGCCACTGCTGCGAGCGGGACGAGAAGGAGCCCCCAGCCCACGAGGTAGGGGGCGCGGGCCAGGGAGATTAGCGCCAGGATTAGCGTGATCGCCGAGTAGACGGCCAGCGGCGTCCGCAGTGGAGCGCGCTTGCGGGGACTGCGGGTGCGCAGCCACTGGGTCAGCACCCAGTAGCTGAAGTAGGCGCTCCACCAGGCGGGCAGGACGACGGCGTCCATCCAGCTCCAGCCGCCGACGACGATGCCGACCACCGCCGGCAGTACGAGCATTCCCCATGCCCCGTGATAGTTGGGCACCCAACCGCGCTTGCCGCGCCGGCGCTTCTTCTTCGGCTTCTGCGGTGCGGCCGTCGGGACCCGGCGCGGCTGCCCGGCGTCGGAGGCGCTGCCGTCGGAGGCTGCGTTGGCGGCGTCAGTCGCACCGGCCGTGGCGGCCGCGTTGGCTGCACCGGCTGCGTCGGCCGGCTCAGTGGATGGCGAGTGGCTCACGCATGCAAGCCTAGAGAGGGGCGGGTAAGCGCCGCGACCATGGTGACGTCCCGTTAGCTCCCGCGTTCGCCCCCTCCAGATGTGCCCACACCTTCCAAATTGACATTCTCGAACGAGATCGACGGTGACACCGTCGATCTCGTTCGAGAATGTCGATCTCGACGCCGGAGCTCCGGTTGCGCAGGCCCGAGCGCGAGACCGCGAGCAGTCAGCCGCCCAGGGCGGCGGAGACGACCTTCTTGGCCTCCTCCTGGACGAGCGCCAGGTGCTCGGCCCCCTTGAAGGACTCGGCGTAGATCTTGTAGACGTCCTCGGTGCCCGAGGGGCGGGCGGCGAACCAGGCGTCCTTGGTGGTCACCTTGAGTCCGCCGATGGGGGCGTCGTTGCCGGGGGCCCGCACGAGCCGGTCGATGATCGGCTCCCCGGCGAGCTCGGTGGCGGTGACGTCCTCGGGGGACAGGGCCGCGAGCTTCGCCTTCTCCTCCTTGGTGGCGGGCGCGTCGATCCGGGCGTAGGCGGAGGCGCCGAAGCGGGCCACCTGCTCCTCGTGCAGCTGCGAGGGCGTCTTGCCGGTGACGGCGATGATCTCGCTGGCCAGGAGAGCCAGGATGATGCCGTCCTTGTCCGTGGTCCACACGGTGCCGTCCTTGCGCAGGAAGGAGGCTCCCGCGCTCTCCTCGCCGCCGAAGCCGACGGAGCCGTCGATGAGTCCGGGCACGAAGTACTTGAAGCCGACGGGCACCTCGATGAGCGTGCGCCCCATGGCCGCCACCACCCGGTCGATCAGACTCGAGGAGACCAGGGTCTTGCCCACCGCGCAGCCCTCGGGCCACTCGGGCCGGTGGGTGAAGAGGTACTCGATGGCCACGGCCAGGAAGTGGTTGGGGTTCATCAGCCCGCCGTCGG
>ERZ773068.1421-NODE-1421-length-11813-cov-3.913336_pt1 | contig 11813 bp, 12 predicted proteins | sample MGYA00580620_ERZ773068 | MGnify/ENA primary metagenome ERZ773068 (study PRJEB29015, sample SAMEA2737983) | human oral metagenome | biome: human oral; feature: human-associated habitat; material: dental | place: China | collected 2101 ... | reverse complement strand
AATATAATCATAATGAAAATAAAACAACAAGGCGAATTTTGAACTTAAATCTAATACGCCTCATAACGATGATAAATTTTGGTTTTTAGCGGTTATGGATAGCGTAGAAAATAGCGTCGTTTCATCGCGGTTTAGCCGTACCGGCGGTCAAATTTGCTTGATAAAACGACTAACTAGCCTGCCTAAACGCCAAATGCCTACCGCAGACTAGCTAAATTTACACCAAATCCCTGCTGCTAAAGATAAAATATCCGCCCACAAGCATAATCGCGCCTAAAATCAGCGGGTAAAAAATTGAGTAAATAATAAATCCAAACGCGCTAAAGTTGTTTAGCACGAAATTCGACGCCACGCCGATCACGGCTAAATTTGGATCAAATAGGCTAATTGCCGCGATCCTAAAGACCTCGATCGGGTTAATGAGCGCGATAAAAAAGATGATATCCTCGCGTACGTTAGTTTTCATCAAAAAGCCGATCAGCGCGAGATCCAAAAACGCTAGCAAGATAAGCCAGAGCAAAAACGCGACACCTTGACCCATTTCTTGATTTTTGATCATCGACGAGATGAGAAATCCAAACGACAAAAACACGAAGCTAAGCGCGAAAAGTAGGGCGGTGTAGAGGGTTAGGATGTTCCACGGGATTTCGATTTTTTTAACTAGCCCGGCAATCACCGCAATGGCAAAAGAGAGCAAAAGTGGCACGAAAATAACGAAAATGCGCCCCAAAGCCTTGCCGAAATAGTATTCGCCCAGACTAACAGGAAAACTAAGCATATACTCAAGCAAATTCGTATCGCGGTCGGCGCTGATGCTGCGCACGGTCGAGATGAGGATAAAAATGGGCACGATGATAATGCAAATTTGGATAAAAAGCAGCAAAAGCCGCGTAAGTCCGCTAAAGCCCAGCACTCGCGAGTCCGTCACGCCGCTAAAGATAAAAGTAACGATAAGCCCCATAAAAACTAGCATATAGATGAGAAACCAGCGCGAGCGCAGCGACTCGGCGACGTCTAGTTTGGCGATGAGTAGCAGGTTACGCATGCGCGCCTCCTTGAGAGATTAGCTCGTCTTTTACGATTTGCCCCAGATCCATCTCGACGTAGCGGTTTGATATGCCTTGCACCTCATCAAGCCTGTGCGAGATGAAAACCAGCGTCTTTTCGCGCGCAAACTCGCCTAGTAGATCCATAAAATTTCGCCTGGCTTTGGGGTCTAAATTTGCCGTGGGCTCGTCAAACATCATGGCCTCGGTGTTTTTAGCAAAGGCGATTGCGATTAGCATTTTTTGCTTCATACCGCCCGAGAGCTTGTAAAATGGCTTGTGAAAGTTTCCTTTTAGATCAAGCTCCATTTTCTCGCAAAATTTCTCTATATTTTCCTGCGCAACGTTTGAACTTTTGCAGACGAATTCGCAAAGCTCTTTTAGGTTAAATTTAAGCGGCGGCGGCGTTTGGGGGACGAAAGATATCACGCTAAGGGCTTCTTTACGCGCGGTAAATGGGTCAAAGCCGTTTACTCGTACCTCTCCGCTGTTTGGTTTAAATTCGCCCAGGATTATGCGCATCAGCGAGCTTTTGCCCGCGCCGTTTTGCCCGAGTACGACCGTTTTTTGCCCCTTTTCTATGCTTAAATTTACGTTTTGGAGTATCTTTTGCGAGCCGAAAGCCTTTGTGATGTCTTTTAAGATTATCAAATTTGTCCTTTTAGATGAGCTTTTTAAAGCCGTTGTCGAATTTCAGCGCGTCGTGGTGACACACGTCGATACAGCGCCCGCAAAGCGTGCAGTCGCCGCCCACGAGACGAAATTCTTTTTTATTTTCGTCGCCGTCAAGTTTAGCGTTTTTCTTCGTGATCTCTAGCACGTGCGGCACGAGACAGGTATCGATGCAGACTAAACAGTGGTCGCAGCGATCTTTGTTCCAGCTGACTTTGACGGCGTTGGTGCGGGTTAGCAGCGAGTACGTCGCGCCGATGGGGCAGACGTAGCGGCACCAGCCTCTGCGGGAGTAGAAAATCTCGACTAAAAGCACGAAAAGGGCAAACCAAATCGCGTGAAAATAGCCGTAAATGACGAATCTAGATACGATGCCCGTCACGCTAAATATCTCAAACACGAGCTGCGAGCTAGCAAAGCTCATCGCGATAAAAAGCGCGGTAAAGACGTAGCGCCATTTAGGATCGAACTCGCGGCGTTTGATTATTTTTTTAGCAGCTAAATTTTCATGTATTTTCTCGCCGATCTCGCCTAAAAAGGTATAAGGGCACACCCAGCCGCAAAACGCCCTCCCGCCCACAAGCGCGTAAAAAAGCAAAATCGTAGCCGTGCCGATGATCAAATTTATCGGAAACTCGTGCGTCGCAGCAAATACCTGAAAGCTCATAAAAGCGTCGGTCAAATGAAAACCTAGGATCCTTGATCCGCTGATATCGCCTTCTAAAATTTGAATATCCGCGCGGTAAGAAAGTACGAACAAAATATGCACTAGCGCAATCACGACTAGGCGGCGTCCTCGCCAGCTGAGGCTTTTTTTGCCCTCGCCGTTTTTTATCGTCAGCGTATCGAAAAAATCGACCTTTGAGACCGTACAACGAGTGCTATATTTATCCATTTTCTACTCTTTAAATTTTGAAATTTCATCAGCTAGCGCGCCTAGATCCTCGTCTGATACGTTCGTGAGAAGCCCTTTCATCAGGCTGTTTGGCACCTTGCCCTCTTTGTAGTTTTTTAGCGAAGCCAGGATTTCGTCCTTGCTTTTACCAGCGATACTAGGCGCCATCACGCCCTTGCCGTTTGCTCCGTGACAAGGCGCGCAGGAGGTCAGGTATCGCTTGCTAACGCCCTCGCTAGGCTGATTTGCGACGCTGTTTTGCAGCTGTTTTATCTTTTTGATCTCTTCGCTATCTTGCAAATTTAGCTCTTCGTTTACGACTTTCGGCTTTGTTTGCTGCGCCGGTTTTAGCTCGGGCCTGCTAGCGTCCTTTACGGGTGCTGAGGGCTGACTAGTCAGCATAAAAACCATGAGTGCAAGTACCAAAACTCCAAAGATTATCGCTATTTTCTTTCCCATTTTAGCCTCCTATTTTTTTCTAAATTGCTCGTTAAATTCGCTGATTTCATTTGCTAGGGCGCGGATTTGCGCCTCGTCTAGGTTTTGGACTAGATCTTTCATCAGCGGATTTGCCTTTTGCTTACTTTTATACGCGATGATCATGTCGTAAATTTGATCCGAGGTTTTGTTTAGCAGCGACGGGCCGATGATGCCGTTGGCGTAGTCGTCGTGGCAGGCGGAGCATTTTACGATAAAGTCCTTGCTAAGCCGCCCTTTGATGAGTTTTAAATTTATGCTTTGCAGCGGGCTTCGCACCATCGCTAGCGCGCCGACTGAGCGGCTAGTCTCGCTCTCCTCGTCGTCCAGGCCAAATTTGACTCTCTTTTTGCCGTTTATATCGTAAGTCATAAACTGATCGTAGTCTTTTTGCGCGGTTGCGTTAGCGTCCGCTTTTTGCGTCTCTATCATGCCTGCGGCGGCCGGCGTCGCTTGCGTCGTGCTTTTTTTATCATCCTTGCTCTCGCAGCCCGTTATCAGTGCAGCGGCGGCGAGGGCGACGAGACAGCCTAAAATTTTATTTCTCATTTTTATCCTTTGTAAATTTCGTCATAGCCGCGGTTTGGCGCTATATCGATGATTTGTGCCGGGCAAACCTCGGCGCACACTCCGCATCCGACGCAGCCTTGTTTAAATTCGGGCAAATTTCGCCCGTCGCTTTTAGCCATCGATATGGCGGCGTCTCCTACCGGGCAGAGGCTAACGCACAGATCGCAGGGCTTGTCCACGCTATTTTGGACGGCGTCTTTTACGGCTTGCTCGCGGTCGTTGTAAATTTTACGTTCAAGCATTCTCGTAACGCCGCTTAAATTTACGTTTTCGTTTTTGTACGCTAGACAGGCCTCGCGTCCTCGCAGTACGCCAACACCCATCTTTACGTCGCTAATCTGCGTCGTGGCGTGATCTAGCGCGCCGCTAGGACAGGCCAAAACGCAAGGGAAAAGGTCGCACAGATAGCAGCCTCGCTCGTGCGGGTTTATGTAGGACGTGCCGTTTGAGTAGCCCTGCGCGATGTCTAGCAGCCCGATGCTGTGATAGGGGCAGACCTGCACGCACTGGCCGCATTTTATGCAGAGCGATTCGAAATTTTTAACCGCTCCGGGAGGCCGTAAAAAAAGTTCGTCCGCGCGCGTTTTGGGTAAAAAATATCCGATGCCGTAGCCTGCGGCCGCCGCACCTGCCGTTAGTGCGATAAAATTTCGCCTATTCATAGCGTTGCCTTTTGAGCGTTGTTTGGGCGCATTTTAGGAGAGTCGTCCTCTAAAAGCTTAAGCGGCTCGGAAAAGGGGGCAAGTTTAGCTAGGAAATTTAGCCCGCTAATCACGGTGGAGCCATAGAAAAAGCGTAGGGCTGGATAATACTGCCAAAGCTTGTCGGCGTAAACGAAGTGCAAGTATGGCGTATCGCCGATGCCGTCTCTATCGACGTCGAGTCCTTCGTATTCGTCGAAATAATTACCGCTCCACTCGTTTAGCTCGATCTTTGAGCCAGGAGTGTCGTTGATAGCCGTTTCCATGTTGCCGATAAAATCATTGCCCTTAAACACGCTTTTTTCCTGCGTCGCGTGCATTTGCAGCCCGATGACGTTGTATAAAATTTGATTATTTTCGATCAAATTTACGGTGCCCGGATTTAGCGGCGAGCGGTCGGAGTAGATGCCGCGCGAGTTATACAAAAAGGTATTTTCTCTGATGTTAAACCCCGAGGCGTCTTTTAGGGCGATACCCACGCCAAACGCTCCGTTTGAGTTGATTATCACGTTTCGGCGCACGAGAGAATTCGTAGAAAACATAAAATACATCCCCACGGCGCCTCCGCTAAATTCGTTATCCTCGATGAGGTTATCCGCAGAGTACATCGTATGCACGGCGTAGCGGTTGTTTTTGCCGAAATTTTTGCGGATTACGTTGTTGCTGGAAAACCACGCCACGATGTCGCGGCTGTTATAGACGTAGTTTCGCTCGATTAAGTTTTCGTGCGAATACCACGCGCGCACGGCGTCTCCGCGTCTAGGCACGTCAAAGCCCTCTTTTGAGGTGATGTTGTTATCTCTTATCACGGCTTGGTTGCATTCTGACAGCTCGATACCAAACAGTACGTCTTTGAAGCGGCTTTTTTCGACCAAAAGATTATTGCCTTTTGCGCAGCTAACGCCCGCGTCTAGCTCCATCTGGCTCGTACCGCTGCCCTCGATGTTTAAATTTATGAGTTTAACGTTTTTTGCCGTTACTTTTATCACGCTTGATTTGCGGTCGCCTCGTATCACGGCGTTCTCGCCTTTGCCTATTATTGTTAGCGGCTTATCGACGATTATATTTCCCTCGTAAAGTCCGTCGTTTAGGCGCAGCGTGTCGCCCGGTTCGGCGGCATTTATAGCGTCTTGCAACGGACCGGCGAAAGCCGTCAAATTTAGCGCGCAAAAGAGCAAAAGCTTAAATTTCATTTCGCGTCTTTGAGCTCTTTTTTCTTTGAAAATACGGCTAGTATACAAAGTGCGCTCATAGCCATCATCACCCAAAATCCTATGCTAGGATACGAGTGCGTCGTAAACTGCGCGACCTTGCCGTCGCCAAGCACGGTCGGCATAAACGGTTTTATCTTAAACGCGCCCCACTCTTGCATATTGTGCCCGTACCAATAAAGCCAGCCCGCAAACGCGCCCATAAAAAGCAGCGGAGCGATGGTCGGAAGCACCATGAGTAGGGAGTTAAATTTGCCGTCGTAGTATAAAAAGGCTAGCATGCAAAGCGTGGAAATAAGCAGATAATAAGGCGCAATCGCGCGCTCGACGTTGCCGCCGTGCTCCATCGGATACATGCCGATGTAGTGGTTTATGGTGTTCATCTCGTGCACGTCGCCGCTGTATCCGTCAACGTGAAAATAAACCGGAATACCGTCTGGAAAGGCGTCTTTTGGGTAGTTTGGCGCTTCAAGCGCGACGTACCAGATAGGAAAAGAGGGCGTGCCGATCTCGGCTTTTTGCTCGATCGCTTTTTGCAGGCTGGCTTTTACGTCGTCCGGCATCAAGTGATTTTTGTACTGAAACGAGGTGTAAAGGTCGTAAATTTTATACGAATACCCAGCGAGCGGCTCGCCCGCGGCGATTTTAGCCTTGGCTCCGAAAAAGCCAAGCACCGGGATCGTAAAACAAACGGTCATCAAGACTAACGCGATAATAGTGTAAATTTGATACTTCTTCATCGTTTCTCCTTTATTAAATTTAAAAAATTTTTCGCAAAACGCTTTTTAAATTTAACGTAGGAGGCTCGGGTTACGCGCGCCGAGCCTCAAATTTAGCGAACCGATTCGGACCGCTAAGCCCGAATCAAATTTGGATTACATTCCCGCGTTTTCGTCGATCCACTTTAGGTATTCGATGATATCTTTGATCTCTTGATCGCTCATGTGCTGATTAGGCATTCTTAGGTTAAAGTAATCGATCATAGACTTGATATACTCGTCGCCGTAAAATTTAGACGGATCTTTGATAAAGTCAAACACCCATTTCTCGCCGTTTTCGTGACGCAAAAGAACGCCCGTTAGATCTGGACCCGAGCTAACTTGACCGATGACGTGGCAGCCGTTACAACCGCCTTTTAGATAGGCTTCCTCGCCTTTGGAGGCAGCCGGGCTCATAGGCGTGGCGATCTCTTTAGCGAGATTGTTTTTAGCTCTTAGGCCGACGTCCGCGGTTTTAACCATATACTGCCATACTTGGTACTCCCATAGTATCGCGCCGTTTACGTCGCCTTTTTTGTAGGCTTCGTCGGCTTTTGCTTTTACTTCAGGGATTTTGCCGTACTGATCCAGCGCGTCGGTAACCAGCTCTTTTACCTTAGGATATTTTTCGTAATGCTTTTCTTTTAGGTAAGCCACGACGCTTTGGATAACTTCGTCGGTAGCTTTGTTTGTAGCGATTACTTTATCGTATTCGGCTTTTAGAGCTTCCGGGCTTAGGGTTTTTAGCTTGCTTGCTTTGGCGGATTCGTATTTTTTGTTCGGATCTTTAACTAGCAAGTAACCCATCATCTCAAGGTGCAGCGCAGAGCAAAATTCGGTGCAGTAGTAAGGGAACACGCCCTCTTCGTCCGCTACGAAATTTACGGTTGCGGTTTTACCAGGCTCTAAAGATGCGTGGATGTTGTAAAGATCCACGGTAAAGCCGTGCGTCTCGTCCTGGGCGCGCTCTAGGTTTGTTAGGTGGATAGTTACGTTGTCGCCTTTATTTACCTCGATGTGCTCAGGGTTGATGTGGCTTCTGATCATCGTAGCGTAGACGGTTACGTTTTTGCCGTTGCGCTCGATCCTCTCTTGTCCGGCAAGAGTTACGAACGGACTTTCCTTACCCGTGCGAGAGTTTGTTCCCATCGTGTAGGTAGTAGCAGGTTTTAGCTTGCTAGCCGCGATAGAAACTACGTCGTGAGGCTCGCCAAGAGGTATCGGCATATCGTATAAAAGCTCCATCTTAGCACCCGTGATGTCGATAAGCTGGTGGTTTTGCGGGTGAAGAGGGCCGACCGGGTTAAAGCGATCGATCGAAAGTTTATCAAGAGCGATAGCGTATTTTCCCTTAGGTTTTGACGACTTACCCTCCATAGTATCAAGGTGTCCGATGTTGTAGTGGACGTTGATCCTATCTAGAACTTTTAGATTTTTATAGTCCCATTTTACGATCTGGCTATCGACGTAAAGAGAGGTATAGATGATGCCGTCTTTTTCGTCAAAAGAGTTGTGCAGAGGTCCAAGGCCAAGTTCGACTTGTCCTTGCAAGCTCTTTGCCATATCAAGCACAGGGATGCCGTACGGATCGGTGCCGGCAAACTCTTTTTTATCGATCAAATTTTTGATCTTTTTAAAATCATAAACCGTCGCGTGAGTATCTAGCTTGCCGCCGATGACGATGTATCGGCCGTCAGGAGTGACGTCTACGCCGTGCGGGCTCTTTGGCTCCGGGATCAAAAATAGCGCGCCGGCTTTAACCGCGGCGTCTATCGTAACTACTCTATGGCCGTTTATCTCCATGTAGTTTTTCTTATCCTGAGCTAGTTTTTCTAAAATTTGCCAGTTATAAACGTGCAAATAGTCCGTGTCGTTTCTACTTGCGCCCGCTTCAAACGGAGGCAAGCCTTTTTCGATACCGCCCGTATACATCTCGGAGTTTATCGAGTTTGTAAATGCCCAGCCGAAGCTCTCGCCCTTACCGGCGTCGCTTAGGTCCTGCCAGTACGGAGGAAGCTCGAGCGAGAAGGAAGCTTTCTCGTCTATCTTGCCTTTTGGATAGTCAAATTTCCAAAACGTTACTGCGCCGCGGAAAACCGCTTCGTATTCGTCCATCGAGTGGTAGCCGTTATCTAGCGGAGCCGCGTACTGCGCCGCTTCGATGACGTATTCGCTATTTGGAGTGATGAAGCTGCCGCCGTGTTCGCTTTTTACGATTGGATTAACGACGATTTGAGTAGTTTCGAAATCGTGCAAATTTATAACCGCGATGCGAGGGTTGGCTTTGTCGTTGATGAAAAGATAATCGCCGACGTATTCGCCGTTTTTCTCGGTTAAAGCAGGGTGGTGAGTGTCGCCCCACGTGATTTGTTTGCCTCTGATGGCGCCGCTTTTTAGGATGGCTTTAGACTCCTCGTCGTAGCCGTATCCCTGCCAAGGCTCGGGCGTAAAGACGCCGATATACTTGTAAATTCTCATCGAAGGCACGCCGTAAACCATCACCTGTCCGCTTTGGCCTCCTGATGAGAAGACGATATAGTCGTCCTTCTTGCCGCTTGGCTGATACGTTTTAGCAGCCGCCAGGACGTCTTTTTCCGTTAGTCCGCGCGCTTTCATGATAGCTTGCAAATCGCTATCCGATGCACACGCACTGCTAACGGAAAACGCGAGGCCCGCAGCCGCAACGATACCGCAACTAAGTAGTTTGTTCATTGAAAATCTCCTTTCCTAAGATTTTTTCTTGTAAATTTGGATCTCGCCGTTTATGCTAACGGCTATGACGCTATCTTCGTCGTTAAAAATTTTTATCACGGCGTCAGAGTTTTTGCCTATTTTTTCTATCTGTTTAAATTCCGCGTCGCTTCGTAAAATTTCGCCGTTTCCAAGCCCGATATAAACTTTATCCTGCACGACCAGTAGGCTTTTAATGCGTGAATTTGAGATTTTGTAAATTTGGACGATTAGGTTCGGGGCGGCTTTGGTCTCTGTGCTCGCCGAGTTTTTTGTTTCTAAATTTGTAGAGTTCATCAAATTTGCGTTTGCTTTGCCGCTAGTCAAATTTAGATCCGCTTTGTTTTGCGCGTTTTTGACGGCGGTTAAATTTGAGCTAGAGTTGTCTTTGCCATTTGTTTGCGTCAAATTTGCTTCGGCGTCAAATTTGAGACTAGCTATCTCGCCGCTAGCAAGCCCGAAAATCACGCCTGAGTTTATCTCCGCCGCGCTCAGAGCTACGGATTTTAATCTGCCTATATTTTTTGCCTTCATGGTGCTTAAATTTACGCTAAAAACCGATCTATCCCAGCTAGTTATCAGTGCGGCGTCGCTTAAAATTTGACAGGTCGCGATATGGTATGCGCCGTCAAGACTCGCGCGCATCAGCTTTTTTGACGCAACGTCGTATGCGACAAAGGCGTCTTTGCTGACGACCGCGTAAATTTTGCCGTTTGCGACGTGAAGGTGCGTTACCTGCGTATCAAGGCTTAAATTTGAAAGATTTAGCATGCCGGCAAAAGAGCTAAAATCATCGCTAAATTTAGCTATCTCGCCGCCAGCAAATCCTGCATATAAATTTGCGCCATCAAAGGCTAGAGAGGTTATCTCGTCTGTTTTAAAGTCAAATTTGCTTATGGGTTTTAAGTCTTTTTGATTAAGTATATTTAGCGAATTTTTGGCATCGTAGACGGCTATGGTTTTGTTTTGCTCGCTATAGGCGCAGCTTTTTACGTCGATGCTAGCCGTAGCGCTAACATCGCTTGCGAAGGAGAAAACAAATAGAGCGCATACGAGCGCTATAATCTTCATGGATGACTTCCGAGTTTTAAATTTCCGCTAAAGAAACTATACAACCGGAAGGCTTAAAGTATATTGATTTAAATCAAAATCGTTAATAATTAAGCATAAAAAAATATCTCTGTGTTATAACGTAACACTCATAACAACTAAATAATAAAGCTGTTATTATTTCAGATTTTCCAGCGTTTTCTTGATGTTTTGCGCCGTTAGATTGGAGATCTCGGCGACGAATTTACCGTTTTTGTCTAGTACGTAGAGCGAGGAGCTGTGTGCGACGGAGTACTCCATGACCGATTTTTCAAGCAGCACCTTTTGATACTTCACGCCGTAGCTTTTTGCAACCTTAGGCAGATCGTCTAATACTATACCGTAAGAATTCGGATAAAAATACTTCGCATACTCATCGACGTTTTTAGGTTCGTCGCGCTCCGGATCTAGGGTGACGAAAATCACGACGATATCGTCTCTTTTAAGCTCGTTTAACACGCCGCTTAAGATACCTAAAGTCGCGGGGCAGACGTCCGGACACGAGGTGTAGCCAAAGTATATAATCTTATTTTTACCCTCAAAGCTCTTTAGACTCACCGCGCCGTTTACGCCCTTGCCGGTAAAATCGTAATTTTTTAGACCCTCGGCGACGTTTGCGCTTTGACCGTTAGGGGCGTATTTGTTTGAATAAAATGCGAGATAACCTACGCCAAGAACCGTTAAAATCAGTATAAGTACGATAATAAGCTTTTTCATCATCCGTCCTTTTAAGTAAAATTTGCGTCTATTGATGCAAGTCGAAGTCTATATAAAGTCCGCTTTTTTTGCCGTTTTCAAGCACCTCGAAACGGTACCTCATGATGTTTATCAGGCACGCGCTTAGCACGATGTTTGATATGTAGGCGTTGTCGCGTTTTTCTACTTCGGCCTTAATCACACCCATGTCCATATTTACGCCGTGGATCTCAAGGCTCGGGTTTTTAAACCCTTCTAGCCCCTCGATACGCACGATCGTCGGCTGCATCGTGTAAACGGGCTTTGGCGAGAGGCTAAATTTAACCGTCTTGCCGCGAAACTCTACGCCGCAGGAGTGCTCGGCGTTCATATCGCAAGGAAGCGGGGTTAAATTTGCCCCCACGTCCTCTGCGCTCAAAAAGTCCTCTTGTGCTTGTGGTTTAAAAAACAGGTACGCCGAAGTACCCAAAACGCCGACTAGAAGGACTAAAATAATGAGAAATTTTTTCATTAATGCTTGTGGTGTCCGCCGTGATCGTGTCCGTGCTCGCCGTCTTTTTTAGCTACGACCGACTTTGCGACGATGTCTTTTAGCTCGAGTTTTTGTCCGTTATCAAACTCTAGCGTAGCATCTAGTTTGTCGCCCTCTTTGATCGGAGCTTTGATGTCCATTAGCATTACGTGCAGACCGCCCGGTTTTAGGCTCACGGCGCTTTCAGGCGCTACTTCGATGCTATCTATTTGCACCATCTTTTTCATACCGTCTACTTCTTTGTGCGTATGTATCTCGCCCGTAGCGGCCGCCGGAGAGCTAGCGCCGACTAGTTTTACTGGCTTATCTGTGTTATTTTTGATGTCGAAAAACAGAGCCGTATTTTTTGCGCCGGGAGGTGTAGCCTTGGCGTAGATATCAACGATCTCGATATCTGCGGCATTTGCAAAGCCCAAAGAGGCGACTACTAGAGATA
>ERZ773068.1410-NODE-1410-length-11861-cov-4.816534_pt1 | contig 11861 bp, 9 predicted proteins | sample MGYA00580620_ERZ773068 | MGnify/ENA primary metagenome ERZ773068 (study PRJEB29015, sample SAMEA2737983) | human oral metagenome | biome: human oral; feature: human-associated habitat; material: dental | place: China | collected 2101 ... | reverse complement strand
CTATTATAGCTAAGAGCTTTAATATTCCCGAATCAAAAATCTATGATATCACCTGTTTAAAAGCCGGCATGACCAATAAATCCTTCCTGTTCTCCGTAAACGGCGAGAAATTCATTTGCCGTATTCCGGGTAAGGGAACCGAAGTTCTGATCAACCGAAAAACTGAGTACGACAGTTATCAGGCTATAAAAGAGCTTGATATCTGTGATGAGATAATATATTTTGATGCCGATACAGGCTATAAAATAACTAAATACTACGAAGGTTGTCAAAAACCCGACTTCAGCAATGATGCCGATACCCTAAGATGTATGAAGGTAATTAACAGATTGCATAACTCTTTAGTAAAGGTCGGTCATGATTTTGATATAAGGGAGCGTATTGAATACTATGAAAAGATTTGTCTTGAGCGTGGGGATATAAGCTTTAAGGATTACTTTGAAGTAAAACCTCACATGGTGCAGATACTTGACCGCCTTGACAGCCTTAACCGTAAAAAGCACCTTTGCCACATTGACTGCGTATTTGACAATTATTTATTTATAGACGAAACTACCACAAGGCTTATAGACTGGGAATACGCCGGTATGGCAGACCCCTTAATAGATATAGCCATGTGCTCTATTTACTCATACCTTGAAAAAGATGGGATAGATAGATTGCTTGATATATACATTTTCTCAAAATCAAATCCTGATGCGGATGAGGCAAACTTTAATTATAAGCAAAACAAGGCTGATTTATCCAAAGCAGTTGACCTGACACAAAGATATATAGTATACTCTTATGTTGCCTTATCAGGATTTTTATGGGCATTGTGGACAGTTTACAAGAGCAGTTTCGGTGAGACCTTCGGTGAGTATTCACTTAAGATGTACCGCTACTCAAAAGATTTCTACAAGATTTTACTTGATGAGGGATTTTTTGCATAAGCATAATGTAATAAACTTGTTATAAATCCTCTGTTTTAATAATGCCTATATAGTGGTATATTTAAAGCATATAAAAACTGATTCAGTACAAAAAACTTCTTATTTAATCGAAGTCCATACAGTACAAAAAGTCAAGTAAGCTTTTACGGGCTATTTGTCTCTGAATTTAGAAAATGACTACAAAAAAGGAGATTATATGAAATTAGATTATAAAAAGGCCGTCATTGTAGGTGCTGCCGGTCTTGGTATACTTTTTCTGGCACCTCAAAATACTCCTGCAGCCACTACCGGTTGGCAGGCTGTAAACAACAGCTGGGTGTATATAGATAATGACGGTGGCAGACATAAGGGCTGGATCAAAACCAGTGACGGATATTATTATATGGATCTGTCAACTGGTCTTATGAGTACAGGCTGGAAAAAGATAAATTCCAAGTGGTATTATTTCAAGAGCAACGGTCTTATGAGTACAGGTTGGTTAAATACCGATAATACTTGGTATTACAACTTAAATGACGGAAGTTTGGTACAAAACAGCTGGCTTAAATTAAATGACAAGTTCTACTATATGCGTGGCAGCGGTTCTATGGCTACAGGCTGGAGGGAAATGGATAATGCTTGGTACTATTTCAGATCTGACGGCAGATGTACCTTCGGTTGGCATAAGGTCGGCGATGTGTGGTACTACTTCAAATCTGACGGTAAAATGGCAACAGGCTGGCAGCTTATAGATAAGTCCTATTACTACTTTGATTCTAAGGGCGCTATGAAGACCTCCTGGCTTAATGACAGTGTTAATAAATACTATATGGAAGCAAAAGATGCTACACACCTGGGTAAGATGGCATATGAGTGGAAGTATATTGATAACTTTTGGTATTATTTCGATCAAGAAGGTCACATGTTAAAGGGCTGGGCAAAAAACGGTAACTCCTATATGTACTTTGACCAAGACGGTAAGCTTGCAGTAAATACAAGCCTTACAATAGACGGCAACAGTGTAAGCTTTGATGCAAACGGTATAGCAAATACAAGCTCCGTAAACAGTTCAAATATTGCAACTGTATCGGCTTTACCAAGCAATACTTCCTCTGCAGTCTATACAAGCAGCTCCAATAGGGGTTCAGGCGGCTCAGGAAGTTCAGGAAGTTCAGGCAGTTCAGACAGCAATTCAGGTCCCGGTGTTGCAGGCGGAACCAATGCAGGTGCAAAAGCTCCAAGTGAAGGAAGCAGTTCAGACTCTTCTTCCGGCTCAAGCTCAAGCCAAGGGCTTCAGGCGGGGCAGACCGGCGGACCTAAAAAGGGCAAACAATAAGGAGGCTTGATGAAGAATAAATTACTGATGTTTTTATCTCTAAGTCTTTTTATATCAGGCATTAACGGTACAAATACTTATGCAGCCACAGAGTGGACTATGCAAACTCCGGGTGTGTACCAAATGCTTGACGGCTCTTCCATTAACGGTGTGTATGCCAGAGGTGTGGATACTTCACATTGGCAAGGAGATGTAGACTGGAAAGCCGCTGCGGCAGATGATGTTAAATTCCTGATGCACGGTACAAGGTATAAGGGTAAGCAAGATCCTAAGTTTGTATACAATATGAATGCAGCTCACAAGGAAGGCATTGCTCTTGGAGTGTATATTTACTCCTATGCCATGACACCGGCTGAGGCTGAAGCCGAGGCGGACTTTGTGCTTGATATGATAAAAGACTACCCTATCTCATATCCTGTTGCCTTTGATGTGGAGGATACCAATACTCAAGGAAAGCTTAAAAAAGAGGAACTTACCGCCATAATAAGAGCATTTACCAACAAGATAGAGGCAGCAGGTTATTATCCTATACTTTATGCCAATGACTACTGGATAGCCAATAAATTGGATATGCAAGCACTTAAAGACTTGGATGTATGGGTTGCAAGATATAATGTCAAGCATGTTTTCCCCAATCCTATTATGTGGCAGGCTACAGAAACCGGTAAAGTCGCAGGGTTTAAGGGTAATGTGGATATAGATTTCCAATACAAGGATATTTCTTCTAAAATAAAAAAGGATACTTTCCGTACTATAGCCGGCAAGACCTATTATTACAAAAACTATACTATGCAAAAAAACGCATGGGTCAATGATAGTAATAAATGGTATTTTATGGATGCTGACGGTCTTATCTATAAATCTTGGAAGACCGAGGGCGACTCCAAGTACTACTTTGACGATACTACCGGAGTTATGCAGACAGGTTGGAGGCAGTTAGATAATAATTGGTACTTCTTTAACCCGAACGGGAAGATGGCAACGGCTTGGGCAAGTGACGGCGGTAACAGGTATTACATGAATAAAGACGGTGTGATGCAGACCGGATGGCTTAGCGATAATGGTAAAAAATATTACCTTAAAGCTTCCGGAGCTGCCGCTACCGGTTTTAATGATATAGACGGCAAGAAGTATTATATGGACTCAGAAGGTGCCTTAGGAAAATCATGGGTCAAGTCCGGTGATAAATGGTACTTTTTGAATAATGAGGGTATAGTACAAAAATCATGGATCAAGGATGCCGATAAGTGGTACTTCTTAAATAATGACGGTGCAATGCAAACCGGATGGCTTAAAGAGGGTAATAATTGGTATTATCTTTCAGGCTCAGGCACTATGCAAAGCGGCTGGGTCAAAGACGCTAACAATTGGTACTATCTTAACAGCTCAGGTATTATGAAGACCGGTTGGATCAAAGACGGCAACAGTTGGTATTACCTTGACGGTTCAGGTTCTATGAAAACAGGATTTTTAGAGCTTGACGGTAAGAAATATATGCTTGCCGATGACGGACATTTATTTGTTTCAATAACTATAAATCATCAGGGCAAAACTTACAATATTGATGCCAATGGTGTGATGACGGAAGAAACTTCCTCAAATACTTCCAATTCATCCGGCTCAGGTGCAGGTCCGGGTGCTGATATAAGTAAGGAAGCGCCTAAAACAGATACTTCAAATTCACAACAGGCACCACAGTCTTAAAATTTAGTAGGGAGGATTTATCCTCCCTACTTGCTTTTAGAGCGTCATTTACAAAGGAGCTGTAATTTACTTATGCTACTTTTGTGATAAAAAATAGAAGATATTTCTATATTATTATTCAACAATTCCTTTTATTTTAAGTACTTATATATACCTTTTTATCTACATATATCATACCTCTGATTCCATGAAACTCTACTGTTAAATCTTCTTTACTTGACTTGTATTTTTGTATTTCGTCCATAACAAGTTTCATATCATCATCAGTATAACTTTCGCCATACATCCAACTTGTGTATCTTTGTATGCACTTTTGGACTTTAAGCTCTTCTTTACTTACCCTGATGCTACTTTTAAAATTAGGAAGATAGCCGTCAGCCGCAAATAAATTAAAATAATAGTATATATCAAACATTAGCTGCCTTTTTACTTCCTTACCCATAGAATTTGCCAGTTTTTCAAAGAACAAGTCCTTTCTTTCTATCCACTCACCTATAAAAATTCCCTTTTTAGCTAATTTAAGTATTTTCTCATAACTTTCATAATAGCCTACTATAGGACTGTTGGATATAAATACATAATCATATTGTTTTTCGGGTTCAAAGTCTTGAAAAGCAGCATTGTATATATTAACATCTTCTTCGTTATAGCCTGAGTCTTTAATATGCTTTTTGGCATACTTTATCATTTCCTCGGAAGGCTCAAGTCCCTCGACCAAGGCGCCTTCGTCCATCAAAAGCTTAAGATATCTTCCCGCTCCGCAGCCAAGGTCAATAACTGTTGCCCCGTTTAAGTCCACATGCTGCTTAAAAAACTCGATATAGCCGTCCGTATCATCTCTTTCAGCCAACAAACTTAATTCCTTAGCTCTTTTGTTCCACATTTGATTGGACTTACCTATGTCCTGTGGAGGTCTCGTAAGGATTTCTTTGCATATATTTCTTATACTATTCAACATTACTCTCCTTGAAGCTTTCAGGATAGGTTCCAAGTAAATCATTGTATACATCCTTACCTACAAACACGGTGTATATCTCTGCCGCCTTAGCTGCTATATCAACGTCTGAAAACTTATCAGGATGAGCAAGGCTTCCCATATAGTACATATCTAAAAGAGCGGTATCAAAATTCATACCGTAGGTAAAATAAGGCATTATATAATATGCTTTTTTATTCTTAAAGGCATCCAATGACTTATAAAAATTAGGATCGGCTTGCATATCCTCATCCAGTAATTCCTTACCGCTTAAATCCAAAAGAATAAGTTCCGGATTTATCTCCACTAACTTTTCCTTATCTATAATTGCATTCTTCTCCTCGGTAAGCTCATCCATAACATTGTATACCTTAGGTACATTAAAAAGGTCAAGATGGGTTCTGGTTGAAAGTATGCCCTGTGCTCCCCTGTAACTGCAACCGCCTATATAAGTCTTAGGACTTTCACTGATGTCTCCTCCTCTTTTTGCCAAATCTTCCTGAACTTCTTTGAGGAAGGAATTAATCTTTTCCGCCCTGTCTTCCATCTTCATAACCTTACCTATTATTTCAAAGGTATTATAGGTATCGTCTTCAAAAATCTTTCCGTTCATACCTGCACCGAGTCCTACTACCGGTATTTCAAGCTTACTTTGCAATTCATCAAGCTCTTCTTTTGTATTCTCATAGGCAATAAAAATCACATCCGGCTCACTGTACTTAAGCAGTTCATAATCCGGCTCGAATTTAGCTCCGCCCTTTCCTACGGTGGGCAGTTCTCTAAGTTTTGGATAAGCGTAGTGTATTGACTGTCCGGTAACAGTATGTCCGGTCTTTTCCGCCTCTTCTATACCTATAAGCTTATCGGGTCCTGCTACATAGGTATAAAATTTTAATGTTCCATGCCCCAGTGCTATTACCTTTTCAGGAACCTTATCAAAACTTACTTCTCTTCCGGTAATATCAACAACCGTATAGCTTTCTCCACTCTTAGCCTCCTCTTGTGAACTTGAAGTTTGGGCTACGGTAGTTTGTGTTTCACTGCTTTGTGCCTCGCTTGCAGTCTGTTTTGCACTCGCACAGGCTGTAAGTAAAAATGCTGCTCCAAGTAAAGGTATTAGGTACTTTCTCATAACTGTTCCTCCTAGTTAATTAAAATTATTTTTCTTTTATTATGATTTATAATTTCCACATCTAATTTATATACTTCTTTTATTGATTCTTTAGTGAGGATACTGTCATCTCCATAGGCATATATTTTACCGTCTTTTAGCATTATAAATTTATCTGAATAAGTGATTGCAAGATTGATATCATGTATGCTGACTATAACTGAGATATGCTTTTCCACGCAATATTCTCTGACCAGCCTCATAACCGCAACTTGATTTCTTATATCCAGACTGCTTGTAGGTTCGTCAAGTAAAAGCACTTTAGGCTCCTGAGCCAAGGCTCTGGCAAGTACAACCTTTTGAAACTCTCCTCCGCTTAGTGTGGAGGTGTCCCGCATGGCATAGTCGCTTAAGCCAAGTTTTTCTATTATCTCTTCCACCTTTTCAAAGTCTTTTTTGCCGGCATTGTTGTTAATATGCGGCAGTCTTCCTATCAGTATGGTATCATATACCGTATTCTTAATAGCGGTATTGTATTGACTTACATAGGCTACCTGCTTTGCCATATTGTTAAAAGACATATGCCTTATATCATTCCCGGAAATATATATAGCTCCTTTTTCAGGCTTAAGCAATCTTACAAGTTGCTTTAAAAGAGTGGACTTACCGGCACCGTTTATTCCCAAAAGCGATACAAAGCAGGCTTTTTCCAAATCAAAACTTATATCCTTTAATATGTATTTATTATACTTAAAACTTATATCATCAACCTTTATAAGACTCATTTTAGTTTTCCTTAAGTAGTATATATTCTAAAAGAATAGCGTGTCCGACTTCATGATAACACCTTAGTTTTCCTTAAGTAATATATATCCGAATACCGGTGCACCTATTATAGAAGTAATCGCCCCTACCGGCAAAACCAACGGTGAGGCTATGGTTCTTGCAAGCATATCGCTAAAAAGCACTATAAAAGCCCCCATAAGCACACATCCCGGTATCATAAATCTCTTATCCTCTCCTATGATTCTTTTAGTAAGCTGTGGAGCTAAAAGCCCTACAAAGCCTATCACACCTACAAAGGCTACACAGATTCCGGTGTTAAATGCTGCAAGAAATATAGAAAGATTTCTCATATATACCGTATTTACTCCAAGTGAATGCGCAACCTGTTCTCCGGAGTCCATTGCATTCATATTCCATCTGTGTATATAGACGATTACGGAAGAAATTATCGCAGTCAGCATGATTATAATCACCTCATTATAGTTGACCCTTCCCAAATCTCCGAAAGTCCAAGCCACTGCCGCTGCCAGCTTAGTTTCATCGGCAAAGTACTGTATTATTATGGTAATCGCCGAAAATAAAGCGTTTAATGCCACTCCTGCAAGTATGACCTTGGTCTTATCCGCTCTTTTTAGGTTGGATATTGCCAGTACTAAAATCATACAAAGGGCTGAGGCTACAAAGGAGCATAGCGCAGTAAATAAGGAACCGGCTTCAATACCAAGACCCGACAAGACTATTATTGCAATATTAGCCCCCAGTGCCGAAGCTGAAGAAATACCTATAGTAGAAGGCGAAGCCAACGGATTATTAAGAGATGATTGTATTATCATACCTGATAAAGCTATGCCTATGCCCACAAAAAAACCGCCTAAAATCCTCGGCAGTCTTATACCAAACACTATAAGATTACTTTTATCATTTCCCTTTCCTATTAAAGTTAATATACTCTCCCTGACAGTCATGTCGGAAGAACCTACATTGACGGATATAATTGTTATAACTATTAATGCTATTACCAGTGCTATTAAAAAGCCTATCTTTTGTGAAATCCTTTTTTTATATTGTTCCTTTAAGTCCATATAAATTATGTAAACACTACTCCTCAAGTAATAAAAGTAATTATTATCAATTAGATTATGTAATTTAATAGGGACTATATAATACAATATCACACAGTCCCTATCCTTTGAGCTAATACACTATATGTTAAATAACCTCTTACTTTTTAACATTATTAATTACAATTTTCTATCTGCAATCCTAACAGTCAATTACATTAATGTCTTAGGATCTACATATTCCATATTGAAGCTGTCTGCTACATTCTTGCAAGTAAGCTTTCCGCCATAGGTATTGATTGCGCTATACATAACATCATTTTCCTTACAAGCTCCCTCAAGTCCCTTGTTAGCTATCTGTAAGCCGTACTTAAGTGTAGCATTGGTTAAAGCTATTGTAGATGTTCTTGGAACTGCACCCGGCATGTTACCTACGCAGTAGTGAACTACTCCGTCAACCACATAAGTTGGGTTATCATGATAGGTTACATGTGTAGTCTCGAAACATCCACCCTGGTCAACAGCAACGTCAACGATTACGCTACCCGGTTTCATATTCTTCAAGTAAGCAGCCTTTCCTACCTTAGGAGCAGCCTTACCCGGAATAAGTATTGAACCTACTACCAAGTCAGCTGAAGCAAGTTCTTTCTCTATAACAGCGTCTGTACTGTAAAGTGTCTGTATTCTTGCACCGAATATATCATCAAGATATGCAAGTCTTTCAAGGTTGATATCAACTATGCTTACCTGTGCGCCCATTCCTACAGCTATCTTACAAGCATTGGTTCCTACCATACCTGCACCCAAGATAACTACCTTAGCCTTTGGAGTTCCCGGAACACCTGAAAGTAACATTCCTGAACCGCCGAATGGCTTCTCAAGGTACTTAGCACCTTCTTGTATACTTAATCTACCTGCTATTTGGCTCATAGGAGCAAGAAGCGGTAAAGTATGATTTCTTTCAAGAAGTGTCTCATAAGCAACACCCTTAACTTTGTACTGAAGCAGTGCATCCATCTGTGGCCTATCAGCTGCTATATGTAAATAGGTGTATAATATAAGATTCTCTTTAAATAATGGATACTCCTCAGGTAGCGGCTCTTTAACCTTTACCATCATGTCTACTGTAGCCCAAACTTCCTTAGCCGTATCACAGATTTTTGCGCCTGCAGCCTCATACTCACTTGTAGCAAAGCTGGATCCTACTCCTGCATCCTTCTCTATGTATACTTCATGTCCCGCATTTACATAGCTCTTTACATTATCAGGTGTAAGGCCTACACGAAATTCGTTATTCTTAATCTCTTTTACGCAACCAACTTTCATAACAGACTCCTCATTTGTTAAATTTATTTTGCTAATAAAAACATGTTTTTATATAATATATTATATATTTATATTAGCACTTTTTTCACGCCTTGACAAGTGGTATTCTTTTTTTAACAAAAAATATTTTTTTAACAGCTTTGATTTTATGCAGAATTTATATATTATTCTTATCACAGCTATTCGCAAGATCCCCAAATAGCGTAAGGAAAGCCTTATTTCCTATGCGGTTTACACTTACTTAAAGAGTCGAGGGCAAATATCTGTGCAGTAATTTTAATTACTTTTTATCTGAATCATCACTTACTTAGAAAATATAAGAACAGCTTTGCAGTAAGCTGCATTATTTCCTATGTAAACTGGCACTTACCCTTGATTCCATATCATATATGCCTACCGTGTTTTTATTGGAAATTACGGTAATATTGGCAACGTCATATAACCTGTGGTATACGACATGCTGACCATTCTCAAAACCGGTACAGCTCATTGATATGAGGTACTCTCCGCCTTGCAGATTCATCTTTTGCCTGAATTCGACATCATAGCTGTCACCGGCATGGACTTCTTCTATGTCGGTAAGTTCAAACATTGTATTGGTTCCGCTAAGCTCCGTACCTTTTTTATCTTTAATGGTGTAAGTAAAGATAGGTTGTTTTATATCGGCAAAAAATCTGATTCTTTCTTTGATAGTAAATTCCTCTCCCTTTATAAGAAGATTACTTATCTCTCCCTTACTGTCTATAAGTCCGAGGTCATAGATTTTGGCTCTTCCATCTCCATACTCGGTAACACTCGGATTAATTGAAAGCGACTCTTTCATAAGTTTACCGGTATTTGCGACCTTGGCTTCTACCGGAAGTTTATCTTCCTCAACCTCTTCTTCTATCTCAAATCTGTTAGCTAAAATCTTTTTATAAAGGTCTACTATCTCTCCTGCCTTACCCTCAGCTACAAAACTTCCCCTATTAAGCAGTATGACCTTGTCGCAGTACTTAATAACACTTCCCATATCATGTGTTACCATAAGTATGGTAGTTCCCTTTTGCCTGATTTCTTCCATCTTCTTATAGCACTTTGCCTGAAAAAATACATCTCCTACACTAAGCGCCTCGTCTACTATAAGTATCTCCGGCTCTACATTGATGGCAAGTGCAAAGGCGAGTCTTACAAACATACCTGAAGAGTAGGTTTTAACCGGTTGATGGACAAAATCTCCTATATCGGCGAATTCCAAGATCTCAGGGAGTTTTTTTTCCATCTCCTCCCTGCTAAATCCCATCATTGTACCGTTCATATATATATTTTCTATGCCGGTGTAGTCCATGTTAAAACCCGCACCAAGTTCAAGAAGTGCCGAAATATTACCGTCAACCTCTACACTTCCGCTGCTTGGATTAAGTACTCCGGTAATAATTTTAAGTATAGTGGACTTTCCTGAACCGTTAGTTCCTATAATTCCTACTGTAGTGCCTTTTTCTATTTCAAAGCTTATTTTATCAAGTGCAAAAAACTTTTTATGATAAGTTTTCTTTGTAATGCTCATAGCTTCCAGAAGCCTATCTATAGGTTTATCATATAATCTATAAATTTTTGTTACATCCTGTACGGATATAGCTAAATTTTTCTCCATAAATCCTCCTTATAAGACATCTGAAAAATGTACCTTGAGTTTGTTAAAAATTCTTATTGACAGCCAAAAAAGACTTAAGGTCACTGCCCAAAAGTATAATCCGAGCATAGGTCTTTGCCAAAAGGCATTGCCTTGAAGCATACTGTCTCTATAACCTACAACTATATAATAAAGCGGATTTATCCTAAGCACCTTATCTATCCATGCCGGTGCCTCTGGAAATATATCGGGGCTCCACATTATAGGTGTTGCCCACATTCCGAACTGTAGTGCTATGGATACGATCTGTGCCATATCTTTAAAAAATACATTTACAGCTGCACAAATATATACTATAGCAAGCGAATACATGCTTAAAGCAAATGAATAATAAGCTATTTGCAGCCATGAAAGCATAGGAAGTCTTCCTTGCAGTAAAAACATTGCTATCATAATAAGTATAAATATTACATGGACAATAGCAGATGATACAAGCTTTATCACAGGCAGTATCTCAACATTAAACACCACCTTTTTTACAAGATAATCATACTCTTTAAGACAGTTAGTGCCTGTGGTAAGTATCTCACTAAAGTAAAACCAAGGTACTATGGCAGGTATAAGCCAAAGTACATAGGGAGTGTCAGGGATGGGAGGAGTGCTCTTAAATCCCATCTGGAAGACAAGAAAATATATAAGTACCGTTACCATAGGCTGCACAAACATCCATGCCACACCGAAATAAGATCCGACAAAGCGTCTTTTAAAATCAGACTTTGCCAGATCGATTATTAAATTTCTTTTTTCTATAGTACTTTTTATAAGTGCTATAATATCCTTCATAATTCTCCCCTATTCAAGCAATATCCAACTATTCAAATACTTCTCTAAAAAGCGGCTGCTTTGTATCTTTTTCAGATATAATAGGCTTAACACCTTCCGGTATAGGCCAGTCTATAGCTATATCCTTGTCATTCCAGATAATTCCGCCCTCATCACTTGGCTGATAGAAATCTGAACACTTATATGCAAATTCCG
>ERZ773068.1402-NODE-1402-length-11896-cov-6.094164_pt1 | contig 11896 bp, 13 predicted proteins | sample MGYA00580620_ERZ773068 | MGnify/ENA primary metagenome ERZ773068 (study PRJEB29015, sample SAMEA2737983) | human oral metagenome | biome: human oral; feature: human-associated habitat; material: dental | place: China | collected 2101 ... | reverse complement strand
AAACCAATACAGGTTGAATGCTATGAAATTCCTCATCCCCAGTAATACCTATTGCTATTACTTCATCAAAAGAGCTTGTTTTCGTTACGATATGGTTTGCGTAGTGTACAGCCCCATTTACAGCATAACCTGACAATGATGGAATATCTTTGGCAATAGAACCATCCTCGGTAAGATTAATAAGTTTATCATTGTCCCTTTTATCTTCAATCACAATAAGGTAATCTGAAATCTGCATAACAAATTCAGGCTTTCCAATTCCAGATTTACCTTGTTTGCTAGCTCCTTTTAGTGCTTTAGCAATTTCTGGATGAGAAGAACCTTGCTCATCATATCGGATACCAAATTTTTCTATCTCTCTTCTGACGTATTGGTCAGTTGCTGTTGCTTCGTTTGCCATATCTTTTCGCTCCCTTAAGTTTATCAACTCCCATTATATCAAAGAAAGTAGCAAATTACTTGAAAATTTGCTACTTTCTATATATGTATATTAGTTTGCTCTTATATCAAAGTAAAATGATTACCTATTTGGATGTCACACCTTAATTTAACTTTTCAAAAATAGAAATAATGATATCTATTCTGATCCTTATTTTTTACATTGTTTACCTCGCATTAATAACAATTGCAATTCTGCTTTTTTCTTTGCATCATTATCTGTTAACTTATATCTGTCCCAAACATAAGCTATTGATTGACCTTTGTCATAAATGACCCATACTTTTAGATTATCACAGCAAGTCTTAATTGTTTTCCAATTCTCTTGATTTAGAAGTTCAGGAAATTCTTGACTAGTAACGAAACTTTTTTGGTTCACCATCTGCTCTATCCCATTAGTTAAAGAAGCTTGGTAGTTATTGAACTCCTGAATAATCCGTTCTTTGATGCTGTGAAACAAAAGAAGTAGAGGAGCATTTTGTCCATCAATATAAGCAAGAATTTTTTGATTTCATGTTTTTCATTAATTTTTTTCAATTATTGGCATTACACTTGTTGACATTATTACCAATAAGATATAAAACAAAAATTTCGATAGGTTAGAAGATATCAACTTCCCCGATTCTACTATTTTTCCAGTTACAAGTATTATATAACCTCATTTGTAAAATTAAGCTAGACAGAAAAAGCCATCTATGTTAGGCTCAGATAAACTACCACATTTGTCTGAAAGGAACTAACATAAATGACCTATACTCATCTTACCACAAATGAACTCGTCATGATAGAGGCTTATTACCAAGAAGCTAAGAAGGTTTGCGATATTGCAAAGTCACTTGGAAGAGCGCAACAAACCATTTATAATGTTATCTCTTTTCTGAAAACCGGTCATTCGGCTTATGACTATTATCAACGCTACAAAGCCAACAAGAGGCATTGTGGCCGGCAAAACACCCAACTCACCAGACCAGTACAAGAGTTTATCCAATCCTATCTAGCATCAGATTGGAGCCTCGATGTGATAAAAGGAACCCATCCTGATAAAATCCCTTGTTCCATGCGTACTCTCTATCGCTTAGCTGACCGTGGCATCTTCAAGAAAGAGGATATGCCTTGGCAAGGCAAACGAAAGCCAAATGGGAAGAAGGAAAGGCGAGGAAAACAAGCTTTTCGCAGAGATTTGAGGGAACGCGCTGACATGTATCCAAACTTTGAAACTGAATTTGGTCATCTTGAAGGGGATACTATTGTTAGAAAAAATCATAAAAGCGCCGTTATCACGCTAGTTGAAAAGCAGTCAAAAGCGATGATCGTGCTTCAATCCAAAGGGCGAAAAACCAGCGACATTGAAGCTGCTATAAACCAATGGATGTCCCAGTTTCCTAAGAATCTCTTCAAGTCCATCACTTTTGATTGCGGAAAGGAATTCTCGAATTGGAAATCAATTTCTAACAAACAGGACATTGACATTTTCTTTACGGATCCTGGATGCCCTGGTCAACGCGGACTAAATGAACATTCTAACGGTTTATTGAGACGCCATGGACTCCAAAGCAGATGGATTTCAGCGGACTTTCTCAAACATTCTTATCAGCTGTAGCTGATAAGAGAAATCGAATCCCAAGGAAGTCTTTGAACTACCAAACTCCGTATCAAGTTTTTCTGAGTCAGGTGAAATTGTCTAGCTCAATTTGACAAATAAGGCTAATAAAAAATTAGCTCTTAAAGAAAGTAAAAAGTTTGAAGACTTAGCATTAAATGAGGAGGAACTTAAACAATGGCTACAAGTATTTGATGAAGATCTAAAAAATGATCGAATGGAATTAAAAGATTATGCTTTGTTCTATACTACATTCTTTTTATCAGATAGAAAATCAGAAACCTACGCTCTCCAATGGAAACATATCAATTTTGAAAAAAATGAAATTCTCATAGAACAAGCATTAGACAAATTCGGTAATGTGAAATCAACCAAAGGAAATAAAAAACTCTATTTAAAGCTCCTAAAGAACTAATGAATATCCTAACCTATTGGAAAATAGAACAAGAAAAGCAACTAAAGCTGTTTGGAATTAGACAGAATGAAAAGCAATTAGTTTTCACATACAACAATAGAAAAAACGGTATTAACGTTCCACTTCATATTGATTATCTTAATCATCGAGTGAATTCTATTCGAAGAAGACTTCCTGAACTTTCTCCAGAATCTCCTCACAAATTACGCCATACTGGTGCAACTCTTGCCAAACAATCTGGCACATCACTAGAAGCCATTTCAGAGGCTTTAACGCATAGCGACACTTTTACAACTAAGACTTATGTCAACAGTTCAAATGTGATTCCAATGGCTGTTGGAGAGATTGCTTACCGTAACTTGAAGAAATGATGGTGGGAGAATGGTGTGAATTTGGTGTGAATTTTGTTAAAAAACGTCAAAAAAACACCCCATGGTGTGAACCATGAAGTGTTGTAAATGCTGTATTGTAGCCGTTCTTAACGTTTTGAGAATTTCTCTATTGAAAACAATAACTATTCAGTACTTCTAAATCCCCTTATATCAACGTTTTCAAAAATAAAACTTCCATGAAAACAGACTAAAATCCATAAATTTGGATAAAATTGACACCAATTAACACCATAAAATAGACTAGTCAGCTATCTCAATTTCGAGATAGTTTTTCATTCATCAAAGATTGTCCATTCAATTGGCTCAAATTCTATATAAAAGTTCCTCTCAGTTTCTGATTGTTTTTTTCCACTAAAAATTGAATTCAACTGATTTATAAAAAATATTCCTTTAGTAAGTTCAACCATTTTTATATAGCTCGCTATCCCATATAGATGTGCTATATATTGCTCCTTACTTCCCGTAAAACTGTTCCTATCTAAATGTTCTTCTAAACCAAATTTCTTAATAAAGTAAATCTCTTTTCTTAAATTTCTAGTAACTGACCTCGGAACCGACAATTTTTCATTTACTATAATCCCCGTCACTCTCTTCCTATCACCAGGCTTTAGAAATATTGTCTTCTCATTGTTTAAAGAAAATTGATAACTAAGAATTATTTCTTCTACAATACCTTTTATCCAGAATATTTTACTATTCCCAGAGATAGTTATATCATCAGCATATCTCGTGTAAGATAATCTATATTTTCTACAAAGATTATATATCCTTTTATCTAGTTCTCGACAAATTAGATTAGCTAAATAGGGACTGGTAGGGGCTCCTTGGGGTAACTGTCCTTGAAATACACAAATATTTGCTAAAGCAGTTGCAACATCCTTATTGTATCCCAGTTCAAAAAATAGACTTCTCACTTTATGAAAATCAATACTAGGAAAAAAATCTTTAATATCCATTTTAAGGATGTATTTTTTCCTTAGATGAACAGAAGCATTTAAAACGATAGATTTCATAGGAATAAAACCAGTAGCACTAGGCTCTGGCTGTACTTTATATAAAATATTATCTAAAATCCATCTCTGCATCCCCTTTAAAGCAGCGTTAGGAACATTTAAGACTCTGCTCCCACCTTTTCTCTTTGGAATAGTTATTTCTTTATACAATTTATCATTTGAGTACAATACTTTATAAAAAAATTTTTTATTAGTACCAATTTTTTCTCTTAATTCTTCTAAGTTACAAAAAACAGGAATATCAAGCATTTTTGATTCCTCTGACTGACTCATACATTACCTCTTTTCACCAAGTTACTACAACTAACATAACCTTAATTAAACTGTGCCGAAAACACTAAAATAAATCACCCTTCATAGCCAAACCAAGTGTTTTCGGTGCAGTTTAATTAAGAATTTTCCTGTAGGACAGTAATTGCTGCGGACCCCCGCAAAGCGATACTGTCCTAGTGATAATTTTCAAACGAAAATTTCACTCGTTAATTAATTAACGACTGACTTTTGAAAACTTTTTTTCTTAGATTAAGCGACTCGCTTATCAGACACTCTAACTTATAGTCGTAAAAGAGGCAATTCTTTCTGTTCACCAATCTCCATATAATCTTTTTTGATTCTTCGGAAAGTGACTTCATTGAGTTTTAGTTGCTTTAAAAAATTCAATCCCTGCTCAGAAAGTTTGTATGTGTTATCAATAAGTTCAATCAAATTCTCATCTTGACATTCCTGCATTACACTATCAGTATAACAAACAATATGAGAAAGTTCAATTTCAACGATAATAGATTTTAGCTTATTATTGTTTTTTATATACAGGAGCACAATAGCTTTTTCCCTAATATCTTCTGAAATTTCTTTATATGCCATAAACCATTGTAGCTTTTTACGTTCCTGAACCCACTCACTCATATACTTAAAACTTGTTTCATTCTTTTTATTTCTTGGAAATAAGGAAAGCCACCCATTATCTTTAAGATTATCATTCCAAAATAACTCTAGTGTATTATTAGGTGTATTTCTGTAAGTCGTTAGTACTGATTCAGTCCCCTCATATCCTAAAGGATTACAAAAATTTCTAAATGATTTTATAATATTTTGTGCTTCGTGAGCATTGGCAAAGTACATATCTGATTCCTCATATGACTCTACCTGTCCATTTAAACCTTCTGCACTTAAGAATTCATTAATAGTATTTTTTGATAGTTTTGTAGCATGGATACAATATATAATAAGCCTAATATCGTCACCTATATAGTTCTTTATCAAACTAATAAAGTCAATAATCGTTTTACCAGAACCAGTATAGTCATCAATTAGAATCAAATATTTCTTATCGCTTAATCTCCTCGTCCATTCAGCTTTTAGTCTAGCGAATTCCAATCTATAGAATCTATCGTCATAATGACTAAATTTTTCATCATTTTTTTCCAAAAACTTAGCTCTCCCATACTCTAAATCCAAAATATCATTGAATTCATAATAAATATGATTAGGTAGTTCATTTATATCTAAGTATAGATTTAGCATAGCATTGGAACTATTATGTTTAAATGTTTGTTTGTTCAAAATACTAGAAAAATGACATTCACTTAAATCAATTCCACTATCTGACAGTTGCGCTACCAAATTTTCATGAAACTTCCTTAAAACAAATGATATTTCAGCTTTAGAATAATATTTATAATTATCTTTGATACAATCCAAAATAATTTGTTTTACTTCCGAACCATCATCTAACTGGGATAAAAAGCGACCTAACCGACGTCTAAAACCTTTTATATATTTTTCTTCATAGTCCTCAATATGATTCCTATTATAGAATTCTCGAACTAATAGATTGAATTCTTCACTCTTGCTCAAGAGAAAACCTCCATTCGGATTTTAGTGTAATATCTTCTATTTTTCTTTGATAGTTGGCTAGTGTATCAACAAAATTATATGTAGCTATTACTAGCTCTTTTTTCAACACCCACTCTTCATCATTTTCAGCAATTCTTTCTTTTAACAAGTTAATCTCATTCCAATTATTGAAGTGTTCCATCTCGTATTCAGTAAGGGTCATTTCCACACAATCATCCAATAACTGATAAGCTACTAAACCATAGCTATCCCCATAAGCATCTACTACAAATTGAAAATATTCTTCATAACAATAATCGAAAAATTCTTCTATAGTCTTTGATAGATTTTTTAATGAATTTTCCTTAGAAAGGAAATATTGCATGTATAATTTCCAAACGGATAGTTTTTCATGCCTCAATGATATATCAGCTAAAACCAAAAATCTTTTTGTTGCATCTGAGATAATTTGGTTAAATTCTTCGGTTCCAAACAATTCATCTAATTGAGATTGATTAGTAATAAACCTTATTTTATTTTTCACAATAAACTTAGAAAATGGGATATAATCCTTAAACAACTCTATTACTTTATATTTATATTTTGAAGAATGTATAGCATCAGTAAATACATTTATCCAAAAAATATTATAAAACAACAAATCTAATTGAGTCATACCTAACTCGTGTGCTCCCCATATTAGCTTTGAGTACGGTACATCCATGTTTTCAGAAATAAGAATAGCAACTTCATCAGTAATTTTCCCTTTGCCATTTATAATACGACTCATGGTTTCTGTAGATGTCCTTTTTGAAAAACTATAATATGGTTCGCCAATTCTACCACTATCTCTAATAATACGCTGGTTGTCTCTAGAATAAAGAAGTTGATACAGGTGCATATTATTATCATCTTTAAATTTTTCAACCTCTCTAATAACTCTCGCTATAATACTAGTAGCTGTAGTTTTAAAAATACTATTCTTCATTTTTCTTCTTTCATTGTATAGTTTATATTATCTAAACCAAGGTATTTCATACAATATTTTAACTATTATAGCAGATTTAATCAACTATAACAACAGATGTTGAGTCGTTTTCTAATCGCTAACATATGCTTTTCTCGGAATTTAATACAACATTCTTTTATGAGATACTCTATCTGTAGAATTTTTCTACAGATTTTTTATTTTTAAGTCCTATATTGATGCGCATCAAATGGACGGATTGAAACTCAGAACATAGCTACACCATCAGTTGGTCGCTGTGTCAAATGTTTCGCCGTTTCTTTGGTGTGCTTTTCATACTCCAATCGGTAAACTACTGTGTTTCTCTTCCGTCCAAGGACGGAAAGGACACTCTATGACTAACACAGTCGAAAACAAACGTAAACAGAACATTGCAAACGCCGTTAAGAGTGGTGATTGGAGTAAAGTAGATAAACTACTCAATCAGTCAATGGATAACCTTGAACGTAAAGAACGCTCTTATGGGAAAGCAAGTCTAAACGCTACTATCTCAAACGAGGGACGCACAACAGAACTTATAGATTTATATTCTGATAATACCTATAATCCTATCAAGCAGTTACTTATCAAAGAACGCAATGAGTACCTCTATACCTTGCTTTCTAAACTTCCAAAAGATGACCTTCATATCTTGTTGGAGATGACTCTACATGGGACTTCTGCCTTGCAACTGACTAGAGAAACATCGTTCAAGAGTCATAAAACAGTTCAAAAGCACTTTAAAGATACTCTTGATTTCTTGAGAAATGAGCTCAAAAATTATTTTTAAAAAAATATTAGCAGGAACTACCAATTTCCTGCTTTTTTCTCCTTATAGATAAGGAGGTAAGTAATGATGACCTAACAAAGTCTAGCTTATGACTAAAAGAAGCATGTTGTCCTAACGCTAAAAAAAAGAAAGATAAAAGGTGAAAACTATGAAAACTCGTAATCGTAAAGGCGGCTACTCAGCCAATACAGCAACTGAATATATTGATATCAAACAAGCAATCCATTGTTTGAGTACCGAAGTTGAACCTCAAATCAAATTTGACGATGGTCTACCTACGGGAGAAGTTATTGCCCATAAGGCTTGGTTCTCACAAAAAGGACTACCACCTTTTCAAGTTAAATTTGAATCTGAAGTGACACTTCCAGCCTATATGGCAATGGTTGAATTTGATAATTTAGAAGCCTGCGAAGTTGGATATAATGTCTATTTCCGTGCAACTGGTATCAAGGAGGTTAAATAATGACCAATAAAGAACTAGCTCAGTATTTACTCCAGAGTCTCAATATGGGACTTGGGGCCCTTATGCAGGGGGAAACAAGTTATACGAACAGTTTTGACACTAAGATTATGTCGAACGGCTTTCTATTTATCCCTCGCTTACCAGCAGGATATATTATCGATGATGAACTCTATCAGAAAATTTTCCTGATTGCCAATGCTGCTCTATACCCACGTTATACCCTCTTAAAGCAAAACTCAGCTTATTTTATGGCACTAGATACGGATGATATACATATCCAGCGTGGACTATTCTTCCCTTGGAAAGAAGGAATATCTGAACGTTTGGTCATCTCAGATTTAGAGTATTTTTCAAAAATGCAAGAAAAAGATATTCTCCCAATTATGAAAAATCTCACTCTAAACTTTAACAATGTGACATCGTTAGCTATCGCTGGAAATAGCGGTTCTGGAAAGTCATATGCACTTACCTATTTCTTAAGCTTATTAAAAAATTTTTCTGAGCTCATTATCGTTGACCCAAAGTTCGATATGCCTTCTCGTTGGGCTCGTGAAAATGGTATTGCTGTGATTCACCCTCAAAAGAATCGCTCAAAATCGGATTTTGTCTCAGAAATCAATGAGAATCTCAGCACTTGTCTAAATCTCATTCAACAACGCCAAGAAATTCTTTATGATAATCCTGAACACCAATTTGACCATTTGACGATTGTCATTGATGAAGTATTAGCTTTGAGCGAGGGTGTCAACAAAACAATAAAGGATTCATTCTTTTCTCTCTTGTCTCAAATAGCTCTTCTTGGGCGGGCAACTAAAGTCCACCTACTGTTAGTCAGCCAGCGTTTTGACCACAATACGATTCCTTTATCAGTTCGGGAACAATTAAATGTATTGATTCAAATCGGAAACATCAATAAGAAGACCACGCAATTTCTCTTCCCTGACTTAGACCCAGAAGGAATTGTTATCCCAATAGGTAAAGGGACTGGTTTGATTCAAATTATTGACAATGAGCATCCCTATCAAGTCCTCCCTCTCCTTTGCCCCACCTACTACACCAAGAAAGGCATACTCTAAACATGAAAAAGACTTTCTTTCAAAAAACTTACAATCTCATTTCCTCCCTTCTTTTCTTTGGTCTGATTAGTTTCATCCTCAGTTTCGCTTTCAATCTACTTGTAAAATTGTTTGGAGATTTTGACATTCCATCTTTGGATAGTGCTATCATCACTATCCAAGATAAACTGAGCCTTCTAGGAAGTTACACATGCCAGGTTTCTATCATACTTTTTCTAATTGCAGTTTCATTGCTTATCATTGAATTATCTCAGCGTATTATTAGTGATAGTATTTTGAATTATTTCAAGTCAGTCTATCAGACAATACGCTTGCGACAATTTTTAAGACAAGATGAGAAATCAGAATCAGCTATCACGATTGATAACCAGACAACCATAACAAAATTCAATCCAATTCTTAAAAACTTTAACCAAACGGTTGGAAAAGCAACTGTTGATGTTAGAAAAAGTTCAGTTAGCGTCTTTCTTAAATACCCGAGGACTCAGCAAGCTCAAAAACTTTTGAGGGACATGAAAGCACATATCAAGGAAGAAATTTCGAGCCGTAATCCAAATTATTATTTTTCTTCACCTAATCGGGAAGGAAATAAGCTCTGGTTTAAAGCTACAAGAAGATAAGGAAAGGGCGGTGCTTGGCTCACAAAGTGAAAGCCAAAGGCACTGCCCTTTCAAACTCTCTAACTTAGCTATGTAATGGGGGCAACTACGACCCCCATTACATCAATAATCAATAATCATAATTTTGAAACTAAGACTACCAAAATCACCCTAAAATTCTCCTTATAGATAAGAACTAGAAATGAGGTACCTACCTATGGCAAAAGAAAAACGCTCTAACAAATGGGCTTTCCTTCTCTATCAAGAGAGCGCCCCTGAAAATTATTTGGATATCCTTGAAGAGATACATGTCCCCTTTGTACTCAGTCCTTGGCATGATAAAGATGTTAACAGGCAAACGGGTGAGTTTAAGAAGCCGCATAAACACGGTGCTTTATTCTTCGATTCACTTAAAAGCTACTCTCAAGTCTCAGAACTTCTAACAGAAAAACTGAATACCCCTGCTCATGTAGAAATCGTTATGTCACCCAAGGGTATGTATGACTACTTTATCCACGCAGAAAATCCTGAAAAGACTCCTTACGATATTGAGGATATCGAATCAGGTTGTGGCTTTGAACTAGATAAATTCCTTATTAGCAATAACAACGATGAATTTCTTTCAGCTGTAATTGATACTATTGAGGAGCACAATTTCACGGAGTTTAACAACCTTGTCATATATGCTCGTGATGAAAGTCCAATGCTCCTAAGTATTATCGTTGATAAGACCTACTTCTTTGCAAAATATCTTGATTCACGTCGTCACTCAGGCTACAGAAAGGAGGACGGAGATAATGACTAGCTATCCACTTTTACTAACACGCCAGCAAGCCTCTGATTTTCTAGGAATCGACCCCAAGTCATTTGATAAATACATCAGAAGTCATCCTGATTTTCAATGTTTCATGGTTGGGAAACAAGAACGCTATCTCCGTTCTAAACTATTGAAATTTATTGAAAATCACTGCGTATAGCCACCAATGATTGATAAAATCTGATTTTTCATATATCCTATATATGACTAGTCTATTTTATCAATCATTTTTTATAGAAAGGCTGATAAAATGGCAACAATAACAAAACGTGGAAACTCTTTCCGTGCAACTGTATCACTCTACAAGAAAGGGCAATATAAAAGAGAAACTAAAACATTCAACAACAAAAAAGATGCCGAACTATGGACATTAGAAATGGAGCTTGAAAAAGGTCGTGGAAAAAATATCGCTGAACGCTCTACCTTGTTTACCGATTTTTATCGAAATTGGGTTCATACGGTTAAGAAAAATGATGTGCGTGAAGCTACCTTTATCAACTACAAGCGAACGCTCGTAGTTGTCGATAATCTTTTTGATGGCATTCAATTTAAACATCTTGATGACCTTATCATGCAGAAAAAGATTGACCAATATGCTGAAAACCATTCTAAAAAGACAGTAAAAGAACTTGTCCTAAAAATTCGTGGCTCGCTGAAATATGCTTATGCTCGTGGTTTAATTAGTAACGACTTCGGTCATCTTCTGAAAGCAAAAGGTCAGGAACAACCTAAACGAAATATTCCACTCTCTATTACAGAGTTCAAAAAGCTCAGGCAATATTGCCTGAATCATACGGAAGATGAATTCAATGTTCTTGTCGCACTTGCTCTTGAAACAGGTGCCAGACGTGGAGAACTCTTAGGAATTAGAAAAGAGGATATTTTTGAGTATGGTGTTAAAATAAAACGTTCTATTAGTCCTACGAATGATGACACTCAACTCAAAACTAAACACTCCAAACGTGAAATTTCAATCAATAAAGACATACATGAAGCCATAACCAAACTTGCAAACACAAAAGAAGATTATATCTTCGACTGGAATGGATTTAATCAAGCTGGACAACTCCAACGCCTACTAAAGCAACTTGACCTAACCAAAACAACTTTTCACGGTTTACGCGATACCCACGCTTCTTTTCTATTTTCAAAAGATATTAGTCTGGATTATATTTCAAGACGGTTGGGACACAATTCAATTTTGACTACTCAACAGTATTATCTTGAATTGATGCCAGAAAAAAAGCATCAGCAAGATGCCGATGCTTTAAGTCTCTTAAACGACTTATCACTATAATTAACACCAACTGACACCAAAAAGGTGCCACAATCGTTGGTATAATAAGGTTTTGATTAACGTTTTGAGAACTGGCTAGCTTTACGAGCTTTCTTAAGACCTGGTTTGAAAGATTTTTCTTTGAATAAATTTCAAAAGCTTGTAATATCAATGT
>ERZ773068.1401-NODE-1401-length-11897-cov-2.574650_pt1 | contig 11897 bp, 10 predicted proteins | sample MGYA00580620_ERZ773068 | MGnify/ENA primary metagenome ERZ773068 (study PRJEB29015, sample SAMEA2737983) | human oral metagenome | biome: human oral; feature: human-associated habitat; material: dental | place: China | collected 2101 ... | reverse complement strand
ACAAACTAGAAGCCAGAGCCATGGCAAAGATGATAATGGACGACATCCTAAAAACGACTGGCATAACGCCCACCTGCGGCATGGGGACGAATTTGTATCTAGCCAAAATCGCACTTGACATCCTAGCCAAACACAGCGAGGATAATATCGCCTTTTTAGACGAAACGCTCTATAAAGAAAAGCTCTGGACGCACCAGCCGCTAAATGATTTTTGGCGCATAGGCAAGCAAACTAGGGTCAAGCTTGAGCGATACGGGATATTTTGCATGAAGGATATGGCAAACGCGCCATTTAGCCTGCTTGAGAAAGTTTTTGGTATCGACGCCTATATCGCGCTAGATCACGCAAACGGTATCGAGCCCACCACTATAGCCGACATTAAGGCCTATAAACCCTCAACCAAGTCATATTTTAGCTCGGAAATTTTACCTAGAGACTACGAGAGGCTAGAGGCTCTAATCGTGCTAAAAGAGATGACCGATAGGCTAGCTCTAAAGATGATAAACGAGGAAGTGCGAGCTAGCGGGCTCACGATAAATATCAAATTCGCGGACAAAAACGAACCCGCGCAAAGAGCTACGGTAAGGTTTAAAACTCCTAGCAATATCGCTAGCGTACTCATGGACGCAGTGCAGGAGCTTTATCTAAAAAAGATAAAAAACGCAGGCCTCATCAGGCAAATCGGCATATCGGCAAACGACGTTGTAAAGGAAAGCAAAACCGAAAGAAGCCTCTTTGAAAAAGAAAATGCAAAAGAAAAAACGGTACTAAAAACCCTAAACAAGATAAAAGAAAAATACGGCAAAAACTCCATCCTAAGGGCTATCGACCTATTGCCCGAAGCTACCGGCCCAGATAGAAACAAAAAGATAGGAGGTCACAAAAGCGGTGAATAAAGATAGAGCCAAAATTTTTAGCTCGTTTAATCCCCTCTCTACTTTAGAAAAAGCCCTAAAAGCGCAGGAGCGAGAAAAGAGCGAAAAGCTAGATCTTGACGAATCAAAAATAGAAGAAATCCTAAATAAAATAAGCAAATTAAAACCCGCCGACAAAGTAAAAATCACATACCACGACGGGCAGGGCTACGTGAGCATAGAGGGGCTGGTTTCAAACGTAAATTTGATGGATAAAAGCCTAACGGTAGTAAAAACGAGAGTCAAATTTGACGATATTTACGAGGTTGAGGTTGTTTTGTGACGGTGTGTTTTGTGGCACGCGAGACGCAACGGACGGCACACAAAACGCTTAAATTTGCTAGCTTTAAAGGCGTTTGAATTTTACTCTGCCTGCACTTTTCTTGACGGCTAAAATGCAGCGAAATCCTAAGCGCGCCAAAAATCGGTTTAGTAAAATTTGCCTTGATTAAACAGCCTTGCGCTATCTCAATGCTAGCTTCGCGTGCGTTAAATTTGATCGCGTGCCGTTTGTAAAAGCCATTATGCGTAGCGGGCTTTTTGCTGATTTGCGGCCGTTTGAGAAAAAACCACGCACTCAAATTTCTAGTTCTTTGCCGCTTCGGCGAGAAATTCTCGCTCGATCGTTTCTATGACGGCTTGCGGCGAGAGATCTTTCATGCAGGCGTGGGTTTTTAGCGGGCAGACGCGCTTCATGCACGGCATGCATTTTAGATTTAGGTGTAGGATGCGGGCGTTTTCGTTGCGCCACGGACAGGTCTGCGTAAATCTCGTCGGCCCAAAAAGCGCTATCGTAGGCGTCTTGTAGGCTGCGGCGATATGCATAGGACCGCTGTCGTTCGTGACAAATATCCCGCCGCTTTGTCCGATGCCGCCGATATTTTCGCAAAGCTCGCGCACGCTCGTTTTGCCCGCTAGATTTTCGCACTCCGCGCCGTTTTCGCGTAAAATTCGCTCGATCCGCTCGCACATATCGCGCTCGCCCGCGCCGCCAAAAATCATAATCTTAAATTTATCTTTAAAATGCAGCGCCACCTGCGCGAAGTAGGCGGGATACCAGCGTTTGGCGCTTCCGTAGCTAGCGCCCGGATTTAGCCCGAGCACGGACGCGTCAAATTTACGCGGCTCAAAGTAAAGCTTTAGCTCGTCGTCTGCGCGTTTTAAATTTAACGCCGCTTTGACGAATTTTAGGTATTTTTGTACCTGATGCGCGCCGTCTTTGCTCTTTTGGAAAATAAATTTTTGCCCAGCCCGCGCTCCGAAAAGTAAAATTTTACTCGCAAACGAGCTTCTAAAGCTAAACGCCGCGTCAAATTTACCGAGATTTCTAGCCTGCCAAAATAGCCGCCAGAGTCTAAATTTAGCCTTTTTGCTGTTATCCACGATGACGCGTTCGCAGTTTGGATGAGCTTTAAAAAGCTCACATGCCGCAAACGAGCCGAAAAATACGATTTTGACGGGCTGGGCTGTCAAATTTTCTAGATTTTGATTTTCTTGCTCGCTTGCCATCAAATTTACGCCGCCGTCCGCGTCAAATTTATCGCTTAAATTTGCCGCACCGTTTTTAAAAATTTGAATTTCTTGCGTTACCGAGCCGAAATTTTGCGACGAAAAGCTAAAGTCTCGCTCGCCCGAGCTCTCAAATTTGCCCGTCAAATTTCCCATATCAAATGCCCCGGCGTACTTTGCGATGGCCTCTATCGCGGCGCTTGCCATCACGGCGTCGCCCAGCCAGGTCGGCAGCTCAATCAAGATTCGCACGCACTATCTCCAGCGTCGCGTTCGCGTTTTTTTCGATGCTAAACTCGCTAGCAAGCGCCAAATTTCGCTCTTGTAGCATTGCCAGCCGCTCGTCGTCGTTTAGGATCTCGTCAATCAGATCGCAGATGTCGTAGTCTTGCGGCGAGCTCATCACAAACTCCCCCGGTAGTATCTCCGCAGCGCCGTTTTGAGCGGTAGTGATAGCGACGCAGCCGTAGCTAAGCGCTTCTAAAACGACATTTGAAAACGGTTCGTAAGCAGTCGGAAATAAAAACAGCTCGCTGCCTTCGTAAAATCTCGCCGCGCTTTTTTGCGCGCCCGTAAATACGGCGTTTAGGCCGAGTTCCTTGGCTAGATTTTTGTAGCGGGCGGCGTTTTTATCTCGGCCGACGATCAGGCAGTTTACCCGCGTTTTTAGACGAGCCGCGATGCGCAGAAACTCCTCTGTGCCCTTGCGTTTAAAGCCGCTTCCCACAAACAGCAGCGTCGGTAGGTGAAAATCAAGCCCGAATTCTTCGCAAAGAGCGAGCTTTGCCGAGCCTTTTTGCACGCGCATAGGCAAATTTACGCCGTTATAGACGACTGCGATCTTTTCCTCGGCGATGCCGTAGGTATCGCAAATTTGACGCTTTATGAAATTTGAGTTGGCGATGATTTTTTTAGCATTTTTAAAAGTGCGCTTTTCAAGGTACGGAATGACGAAATTTAGGGGGTTTGTGAACCAAAAAGGCTTGGTTTTCATATAGACTTTGTGCACGCCGTCGCCAGCGCGGTAGATGTCGGCGCAGGTGATGCGCTCAAGGCTAAAATAAATCTCGTCCGTGCCCTTTTTCCGCTTGGCTTGCGAGTTAAAACGCAGGGCTTTGATCCACGAGCTTAGTTTTTTGCTACCGTTAAAACCGCGCGTCTCGCACGCAACGCCCGAATCTTTTAGAGCTTTAACGAGCCTCGAGAGATATCTCTGCGCCCCGCCGATAGCGTCCAGATCGAGCCTTAAAAATACTATTTTTTTCATGTTCGCCTTTTAAAATTTAGCGGTATTTTATAAGTTTTTTGATGAATTTTAGGTTATGCCCGGCGTGCGAGGGATGATGGCGTAAATAAGTATAAGCGTAAAATAGGTATAATCGCGCAAAAAAGGAAAATCGTGAAAATTTTGCTCGTTAGAAACGATAACATCGGCGATCTCATCTGCACGACGCCAGCGATAGAGGCACTGCGAAAGGCTCATCCGGGCGCGCAGATAGATATCGTGGTAAATAGCCTAAACGCATGCGTCGTTCGCGGCAATCCATTTTTAAACAAAATATATATCTACACTAAACCAAAGCACGTAAAAGGGTTGGCAGCAAAAGTGCGGGCATTTTGGGAAAAATGTAAAATTTTGCTTCAAATTCGCCGCGAAAAATACGATGCGACCGTGATTTTTAGGAGTGCTTATTCGCCATCGGCCGCGATATTTGCCAGAGCGGCCGCAGCCAAAACGACCGTAGGAGCGGCAAAGCAAAACGAGGGCGGTTCATTAATAATATATAAATTAAACTTTAATCCGCCTCCTCACGAGGTGCTACTTTGTTGCGAGCTAGTAGCTCCTCTGGGTGCGAAATTTGACGGAGAAAAGACGCTTTACGTACCGAGCTTTAAAAGCGAGAAATTTAAGGATTTCGTATTTTTTCACGTCTCATCAAGGGTGGAGCAAAACCGCATGGACGAGGCTAAAATTTTACGGATTTTGGCGTTTTTAAAGCAAAATTTCGGACGCGTCGCCGTTAGCGCGGAGGACGTAAAATTTGGCGAAAAAGTAGCGCAAGAAGCGGGCGTAGAATTTGCTGCAACTAAAAATTTAGACGAGCTAGCCGGCTATATCTGGGCGGCTAAATTTGTCCTCACGCTTGACGGCGGCGTGGCACACCTAGCACCGGCGCTTGGCGTAAAAACTGTGCTCGTGCTTGGCAAAACAGACGCCGCTCGCTGGGCTCCCATTTACGGCGGTGCGGAGTGCGTCGTGTTACAAAGCGCTAGCAAAAGGGCGCAGTACGTGACGGACGAGGAAATCTACGAGGCGGTCAAAAATATATGAAAAAAGCAGACACAATCAACATCCTGGAGCTTGAAAGCTCGCTGGGTTTCGGCGGTCAGGAGCACCGCACGCAACGCGTCATAAACGGGTTAAATAAGGATAAATTTAAGGTATTTTACGCGCTAAATCCTGGATCAAAAAGCTTTGAAAAGCCGATTGATTGCGAGTTTGTGGAATTTAACCTAAGCAAGGTTTATAATATTTTTGAAATTTTTAAAATTTGCCGTTTTGTGCGCGAAAAAAATATCTCTATCATCGCCACGCACTCGGGCAAGGACGGCAACATCGGCGCGATCGTAGCAAAGCTAACGGGCGCTAAAACAGTGCGCACCAGACACCTACAAACGCCGATCAGATCGGCATTTAGCTACAACGTAAACGATAAAGTCGTAGCCGTCTCAAATGCCGTAAAAGCCCAGCTCGTCTCGCAGGGCGTGCGGGAAAATTTGATAGACGTTATCTACACGGGCGTGGATACGGCGCGGTTTAATCCAAATTTTACCAAAGATATAAAAGCTGAGCTAAATTTGAGCTCGGGCTGCGTCGTAGTCGGTATCGTAGCGGTCTTGCGCGCGGCGAAAAATCATCAGCTTTTGTTTGAAGCTTTTAGCGAGATAAATCTACCAAATACCGCTCTGGTCGTGGTCGGCGACGGTCCACAGGAAAAAAATCTAAAAAAAATAAAAACGCCAAACATCTACATGCTAGGCTCGCGCACCGACGTGAGCGAGTTTTTGGGTAGTTTTGACGTTTTCGTGCTACCTTCAAAGATGGAGGCGCTGGGTACGGCTCTGCTTGAGGCGCAGTCGTGCGGGGTGCCTTGTATCGGTAGCGACGCGGGCGGTATCGGCGAGGCGATAAGTAGCGGCGAAACGGGGCTTTTGTTTAAAAACGGCGACAAAGAATCGCTCAAAGAGGCCTTAAAAACGTTGATAGAAGACGCGGCGCTTCGGGCGAAATTTAGCGCGAACGCGAGGGAATTTATCGTGCGAAACTTCTCTATAGAGACGATGGTTGCGCAGACGGAAGCGATGTATGAGGCTCTTTGAGAGCGCGGCGCGGCTCATTTTACGCTTTAAAAGCGTGCGCAAAACGCAGCTGGTTACGCAGCCCATACAAACGGTTTGTTTTTTTAGCAACACCGCGCTTGGCGACACGATTTTTAACACGCCCGTTTTTCGCGTCTTTCGGCAAAATTTCCCGCACGTACGCACGGTTGCCTTGCTAAATCCATCTACCGCGCCGCTTTTTAAAACCGATCCGAATATCGATGAAATTTTGCTTTATGACGGCAAAAAAGGCGGCTTTTTGCGCGCTTTATCGCAGCTAAAAAAGATAAAGTCGGACATAGTTTTTATCCTGCACTCAAACGAGCCCGAGGCCACGCCGCTAGCAGTTTTAAGCGGAGCCAAATACGTCTTTAAGCTACCGAATGCCGGCAATAAATTTAGCGCCTTTCACTCAAACGCGCCAGAGCCTTACGGAGATGAGAGGTACGTCGTGCTAAACCGCCTCGAACAGCTTAAATTTGTAGGTATCGAGAGTCGCGACACGAGGCTAAATTTATATTTGCGTGATGAGGATTTTACCCGCGTCGATGAAATGCTAAAAAAAGACGGCAAACGCAAATTTATCGGCTTTCAGATGGGGGCTAGCACGGTTTCCAGGCAGTGGTTTTGGCAGCGTTGGCGGGAGCTGGCGGGAATTATTTTGGAGCGCACGGACGCCGTCATCGTGCTAACGGGCAGCCCCGCCGAGCGAGCGATGACCGCGCAGTTAGACGAGGAGTTAAGAAGCGCGCACGTGATAGATGCGGCGGGTAAATTTAGTCTGCGAGAGGCTGCGGCGCTGATAGCTAGGCTTGACGTGCTAGTGACGCCAGACACCGGCCCGCTGCACGTCGCAGCCGCGCTAAAAACGCCTACGATCGGGCTTTTTGCCGTCGCTTCGCCCGTAAATTCAAACCCCGATTTTGACGAAAATATCCATAAATTTATCAAAAAGCCGCGCACCTGTTCGCCTTGCGTCGGCAAAAACTGCAAATTTCAAGAGTGTATGCTGCAAATAGGGGCGGATGAGGTCTGGGAGATGCTAAAGGAAATGATTTGAAAAAGATTTTGTTCGTCGATACGGGGCGCGAATACGGCGGCGGGACGAAGAGTTTTTTGTATCTTTTGCGGGGGCTTGCCGCGCAGCAAAAATACGAGCTATGCGCTTTTTTTGAAACTGATTACGAAACGGGCGGACGCAAAATCTCGCAAATCATAGAGGAAGCCGGGGCTAAATTTATAAAATTTGAGCCCAAAAAGCAGCCCTCAAAGCTAAAAAAAGAGCTTTTGCGCGCGCTGGGCGGGCAAATGTTGGCAAAATACCTATACAAAAAAGACTACGACTACGCGCTTTGCTTGCTGCGGCAAGTGCAGCCCGACGTAGTGCATTTAAACAATCACTTTTCAACCAATCTCGCCTACATCGCCGCCGCAAACGCCCTAAATATCGCGGTAGTCCAACATCTGCGCAAAAACTCGGCCGTCGAGCCTTTTAAGCTTGAGATTTTAAAGCGGCTAAAATTTACGCCCGTTTGCGTTTCAAACGCGACTTACGATTTTTACGCCGCGCAGATAAATATGCCTAAAAACGTGGTTTATAATCCCGTTGAGGCGCCTGTTTTAGGGCGGGAAAAGTCTGAAGCGGGCGAAAATTTAAGCCCCTCGCAGGCAAATTTAAAAAATAGCGGCGACGATAAAAGCGCCACCTTAAAAGCCAAATTTGACGCCGAAAAAATAAATATCGTAATGCCCGCAAATTTCTTGACGCTAAAGGGGCACGAGCTTGTTTTTGACGCGCTTGTGGGGTTAAAAAGAAGCGATATAAAAGTCTATTTTGCAGGCGGAGGCGAGCTAAAAGCAGGCGCGAAAGCCAAATTTGACGCGCTGATAAAATCGAGCAAGGCCGAGTACTTGGGCTTTGTTTCCAAGATGGACGAGATTTACGCCGCGTGCGACTACGTGCTTGGATTTTCTAGCGACGAGGGGCTACCTAGAGTCGTCATCGAGGCGCTTGGCTGCGGGCTTGGCGCGGTATACTCTGATATCGCCGTTATAAGGGAAATTTATGAAATCTCCTCGAAAAAGCAAGATTTTTTTATAGTTCAAAGAAGCTCGGACGCGCTTTTGGCCTGCTTTGAGAGCCTGCGCAAGCCTAGCTCAAAAAGCCCCGACGATGCCGTTATAAAGGCATTTAGCATAGAAAATTATCTTCGCGGGATAGATAGGATATATAGCGAACTTTGACGAAGGCCTCGATGTCTGCGAGGTTTTGCTCGCTAAGCTCGAAAAACGCGCTCGCGTCGATATCCCGCACGGTTTTAAACACGGAGCTAACGGGCGGCAGACGCGAGCTGATCACAAGCGAGTCGGCGACGCCTCTTTGCTCGCTAGCAAAACAAGGCCCCATCAGGCAGATCGTGGGCGTACGCACGCTATCTGCGACGTAGTAGTTGCCCGTATCCGAGCTCGCGTAAAGCTGCATCTGCGAGAGATAAAACGGCAACTCCTCAAGCTTGATTTTACCTATCAAAGAGATGATTTTTAGCTCGTTTTCGCCGAATTTTTTCACGTAAATATCGCAAATTTGCGAGCTTAAATTTGACTCGCCGCCGGTGCCATTTTCGCTGCAAATTTGAGCTTTTGTCTGCTCTTCGTTTGTATTTTCAAGACCGCCGTAAATTTCGCTCGTATCGCTACCGGCTAAATTTGCGCAAATTTGTCCATCGCTCGGATTTTCCGTCTGCTTTTTGTCCGTATTTTCCGCGAGCAGGTTTTTTAGCAGAGCAGTCTCCTCGCCGACGCCGAAAATGTAAACCTCGCAGTCAGATTTAGCGAAAATTTCAAATATTTTTTCCCAAGTTTTTTTTGGCGGCGTTTTCATTTTATTGCCCGCGCTTAGGCTCACGCCGATCTTAAATTTGCCGCTTTTTATTAGATTTTCTTGCGGGATAAAGAGCGGTTTTTGCAAGCATTTTTCATATTTTAGCTCGCTAATGCCCAGCGTTTTTAGGTAGGTTAGCAGCGTGAGATCTTGCAGAGTGTGCGGCACTTTTTTCATGCCGAGCGCCAGGAGGGCAAAGTCGCTAGATGCCGCATAGTGATGCACGGCGACGATGTTTTTAGCTAGAGTGCAGCGCGCCAAAAAGAGATTTAAGCTGTTTGGCATCAGCACGTAGACGCTCTCGTAGTTGCGCGAAAAAAGCTCGAGCGCGAGTCCTATTTTTGAGGCTTTTTTTCGTTTTACATCGTTTATCGTAAATATTTTTTCTATTCGGCTGTCGTGTTTTGCGAAGGCTAGGTTTATCTCGTCGATGAGTACGTCAAATTTGCCCAGCTTTTCAAAGATCACGGCCGAGTTTGCGTAGTCGCCGATTTTAGCTGTTTGTATGAGTAAAGTTTTGCCTTTTTCGCCTTTGAATTTTAGCTTTTTCATCGCAAAAAGATATGGGTAAATCAGCAAATATATGAGAAAATATATCAAAATTTGGACCTTTATTATTTATAAAAATTTAGCCTAAATTTAGCATAAATTTATAAATTTACGGCCGGTTTTTGAGCTAGCGCGAGTAAAATTTAGCCAAAAACCGCTTACTGGATTTTAATGATTTTATCGTTATAATGGGCGTTTTAAATTTAAGGAAGAAAATGACCAAACTGCAAAACCGCCTACAAAACGCCGCTTTATACCTCGTTTGCGTTTTTATCGCTTGCGAGCATATGCCGCGTATGACGGCGGCGAAAAACGTCTCGCTTTATCTCGCGCTTGTCTGCGCGATCTGGCTTTATTTCACGGATAGGACGCGATTTGCCGCAAGGGTCGGGGTAAATTTCAGCCTTTCTCGCGCGCCAGCGTTTTGTCTTATCGCATTTACCTTTTACGCGTTTTTGATCTCGGCTTTTCCCTACGCGCCGCAGTTTGACTCTCTGGGCGATGCGGCAGGGGAGTTTGGGCGCGGATTTGCTTTTTTACTCATCGTCTACGTCGCGGCAAACGGCGAGGCCGCTCAGGCAAAAGCCTTTTTTTACGCGCTGATAGCGGCCTTTGCGGTTATTAGCGTTTATTACGCCGCGCCGCTTTTTAGCGAATTTGAGAGGCTTGGCAGCGCGGGCGAATTTGACGCGCGGGTCGTGCGCCGAGCGTACGCGGACTACGTGGATAGATTTTTGCCTTTTGCGCTGGCGGGAGTTTTTATTTTTAGGCGGCTTTGGGCGCGAGTTTCGTGCGGCGCGCTTTGTCTGGCAGCCGTGGGACTTGACGTTTTGAGCGGCGTTAGGGGCAGCTGGGGCGCGATGCTGGTTTGTTTTATTATGTTTGGTTTTTGTTTGTATATCTTAGGCGGCGAGGCGAAGCGTAAATTTAAACTCTTTGCCGTTATTTTTGCCGTTTGCGTAGCAGGCGCGTCGGCAGCGGTTTTGAGCTCGCCTACTGCGATGTATAAATTTTTGCAGATCGGGCTAGTGAGCGAGGCAAACCTCGAAAACGAGAGTATAAGGGAGCGTATCGCGGGTACGGGCTTTAGCTCGGGGCGCGACCTAATCTTAAAGGATCGCTTGCCGCTGCTTTTTGCTAGTCCGCGCGCGATAACTGGGCTTGGATACGGCAAGGAGCAGTATGACGCCTTTTTGCGTGACGAGGCGGACAAAGGCGCGCAGATCTCGATGATGCAGACGAGGCCAAACGGCGAGCGGTATTGGTTTAACGACGAGCCGTTTTTTATCGGGCACTACTACTACTACGGCGCGGTCGGTACGGTGCTACTGCTTGGCGGTTTCATCTCTCTCTTGGCGTATTCGTTTAGGCATTTTTTACGCTCGCGCGAGCTGCTTTTTGCGGCGATTTTTATCTCGCTAGCGTGTTATTTCGGCGTGCGCGGGCTGTTTGAGGCAATAAATTTACGCATACTTTATATGTTTTATATGCTCGGATTTTTCGTCTTGCTGGCGGCAAATTCGCAAGCGGGAGCTAAAGGAGGCAGCGTTGAGCGTTAGCGTTTTGATGTATCATCACGTTTTAAAAAAGGGCGGATTTATCGCTTCTAGCGTTGAGGATTTTGCCTCGCAGATGCGGTTTTTAGCTGAGGTGGGCTACAAAACGCTCACGATGAGCGAATTTGTCGCCTATAAAAAGGGCGAGCTAGCCGTACCTAAAAAAAGCGTCCTCATCACCTTTGACGACGGCTGGAAGGACAACTACGTCTACGCTTATCCGATCTTACGCGAGTTTGGGCTAAGGGCAACGATATTTTTAGTGACGCAGTGGATAGAGCGCGCGAGCGAGCGGCGGGGCGAGTTTGTAGAGCTAACGCACCAAGAATACAAAAAAGCAGCGCCCCGGCGCCCGCAGGATGTGTTTTTGAACCTTGACGAGATAGCGGCGATGCGGGACGTTTTTGACTTTCACTCGCATACGCACACGCATTTTGACGAGTATTTCGGCGCGCTCCCGCCTGAGGAAAATTTTGCTCGGTGCCGCGAGTTTATGCGCGCAAATTTGGGCTTTGAAGATAAAATTTTATGCTGGCCGCGCGGCAAATACGACGAAAATTTGATCCGTCTAGCTAGGCAGGCGGGCTACGAGGCGTTTTTCACGACGCAGCGAGGTATAAATAGACCCAACGGCGATCTATCGGCTATCAAGCGCATCGCTACTAAAAAGGACGGTGCGTGGCTAAAACGCACGCTTTTTATCTATCAAAACGACATTTTGGGCGGGATATACTCGAAGATAAAGAAGTAAAATTTGCTCTAATTTTGAGGCAAATTCGGTGTTTTTACGGATTTGCTCGGCCTGCGTAAGATCGCTCAAATTTAAAAGGCGTGAAATAGCGGGCGTAATTTCGCGCGGCGGCAGTTAAAGGATCGTAATGAAATTTCGCAAACTTAAATTTAAAATCATAGCCGTAGCGCTGCTTCTAACGGCGATACTGGGCGCCGCATTTATCCGTATAATCCCCGATTATTCCACTTCACGAGGCTTTGTGATAGTTTCCCTTTCCGACTATGATAAATACAAGCAGGGATATTGTCTAAAAGAGAATAGAATTCTGAGCAACGAAGAGCTACTTCAAAATGCAGCTACAAATTATTTTAAAA
>ERZ773068.1399-NODE-1399-length-11914-cov-3.048739_pt1 | contig 11914 bp, 15 predicted proteins | sample MGYA00580620_ERZ773068 | MGnify/ENA primary metagenome ERZ773068 (study PRJEB29015, sample SAMEA2737983) | human oral metagenome | biome: human oral; feature: human-associated habitat; material: dental | place: China | collected 2101 ... | reverse complement strand
TTCGAATAAACTCAGGTTTTTCACCACTGTCCACGAAACGCCGGGCACTCCACTGAGACGTAGTACGGCGTTTCGTGCACAGGGCAGGCGTGAGATGAAGCAGGTCGTGCAGCCCGCCCAGAGAGAGGCCATGAGACCCGTCGAGACACGGATCATGGCACCCGTCGAGACACGGATCGTGGCACCGTGCGAGACGGGGATCACGGTGTCCGTCGAGACGAGGTCCGGGGCCGGTTGCCCAGATTCCTGTTCAACCTCAGACCACACCCAGGTGCATGAATCGCCGCCTGCGGCGCAGGGAACGCACCACAGCGACGGCACCAAAACGCAGCACGGCGTTTCGTGCACAGGATCGCTGACGAAGGAAAGGGGCGAGGACGCTGGAAGAGCCAAGGCTGCCGCATTGCGCGGCTCAGCCATGGGAGCGCAAAAACAACAAAACACCTTGTCAGAGACTGTCGAAGACCAGTTGCTGGCAGCCCTGGGGAAGCCACCAGCACCGGCTACCCATGTCACCCGGAGGTTTCAGCTTGGGCGTGGGGCGACGTCCTCATCTGACAGCTGGGCAGCCCTGTCCGGAGCTCCTTGATCCAGCAGCCGCGTCAGCAGCTCCCTGGCCCCCGCCTTGTCCAGCATCTGATTGGCGTTGCCGCACTTCGGGGAGACGACGCAGGCTGGGCAGCCGTTCTCGCAACGACAGGAGAGCAGCCGCTCCAGCGTCGCCGCCAGCCAGCGATCCGCGGCCTCGTAGGCGCGAGCCGCGAAACCCGCACCCCCGGCCAGGCCGTCGTGCACGAAGACCGTTGCCAGACCTGTGTCGGGATGCAGCGGCGTCGAGACGCCACCGATGTCCCAGCGGTCGCAGGGCGCGAACGCAGGCAGCAGCCCGATGGCGGTGTGCTCTGCGGCGTGGGCTGCGGCACCCAGCCGTGAGGCGGGCCAGCTCAGCTGCCGGACCAGATCATCTGGCACGGTCCACCACACCGCCTGGGTCGTCAGGGAGTGCTCCTCACAGTCCAGTGGGGTGGAGTCGATCACCTCATGAGTGGTCTCGTCACGCCTCAGGTAGCCGGTGACCTGCCAGGTCAGCCGGATGTCGCCAAATCGGACGGTGGTACCGCCGAGCGGCCGTGATCTGAGCTCACGCAGCACCCTGACGTCGCGGCCCGACTCGGCCTGGGTGTACCAGGGGATGCGGGCCTCGACAACCATGGCCTGCCGCTTGGCCACATCCAGGTCCGTGACCACGAACGACTGCCCCTGGTGCAGGTAGACCGCGCCGGCGTGGACAGTGCGGTCGGCAGCCTCGGGGTCCACGACGCCGATAACCTGCCCTGTGTCACGTTCCACGATCTCGACCGGCCTCGGGGCGGTGGACCGCAGGTTGATGTGATCGACGGCACGGTCGGGCCGGGTCCAAAACCAGCGTCCCCCACGGTCACGCAGCACCCTTCCCTTCGCCAGGTGGACAGCCAGTGTGGGCATCACCGGCCCAAACCAGCGGGCGTCGTCAGCGGTGAGCGGCAGCTCCTGGGCGGCAGCAGCCAGATGCGGTCCGAGGATGTGGGGATTCTCCGGGTGACAGACCGCAGCCTCGACGGGAGCGTCGAGAATCAGCTCCGGATGTTGCAGCAGATAAGCGTCGAGAGGATTCTCGCGGGCCAGGAGCACCACCAGGGCCTCCTGCCCGACGCGACCCGCACGCCCAGCCTGCTGCCAGAAGGCCGACAGCCTGCCGGGGAAACCCGCCACCAGCACCGCCTCGATCCCAGCCACATCAATTCCCAGCTCCAGGGCATTCGTAGTGGCAAGGCCCATCAGGCTCCCAGACTGCAGGGCGGCCTCCAGGCCACGACGCTCCAGCGCCAGGTATCCGCCCCGGTAGGAAGCGATCCGGGACGGCTCCGCCGCCAGTTCCGCCGCAGCCATGCTCGTCAGCTCAGCCCCAGCCCGCGACGTCACGAATGCCAGCGTCTGGGCACCGCCGTCAGCCAGTCCGGCCAACAGCCGCGCTGACTCCTGGTACAGAGTGCTGGTGGGCTGCCACAGCACCACGGTTTGGGGCCCAGTCGGTGCCGCTGACTGCTCCACCACGGCCACGGGATCCGCACCAATCAGGGCCCCGCAGAAATCGGCGGCGTTCGGCGCGGTCGCGGAGCTAAACAGCACCGCAGGCGAGGCGCCGTGGTGGGCGGCGAGCCTCCTCAGGCGTCGCAGCACCTGAGCCACATGGGCGCCGAAAACCCCCTGGTAGCGGTGGGCCTCATCGACGATGATGTAGGTCAACCCACCCAGCAGCGCCGACCAGCGCTGGTGATGTGGCAGCACGGAGAAGTGCAGCATGTCGGGGTTGGTCAGCACCAGATGCGCGTGGTCGCGTGCAAAGCGACGCTCCGCCTCATCCGAGTCGCCGTCGAGGGCTCCGATGCGCACCCCGGCGGGCGCAAGCCCCATCGCCGCCCGGGCCTGATCGTGGGCCAGGGCCTTGGTGGGGGCCAGATACAGCGCGGTAGGTCGCCGCCGCGAGAACCCCCGCTCCCCCACGACCTGCGGCCCACGAAGCCGGTTCAGCACAGGCATCAGATAGGCCAGTGACTTGCCGGAGCCCGTCGGTGTGCAGATGGCGGCGTGCCGTCCCGCATGCGCGAGCTCGGCGAACTCCACCTGGTGTCTCCATGGCCTCTCCACGCCCAACGCCTGGAATCCGGCGACGAGGTCACCCTCCAACCAGCTGGGCCAGGGAACGGCAATGCCCGCTGAGGCCTCGCGTCGCTGAACAGCAACTGCCTCATCGGCCGTCAGCACCCAATCCCATCTCACCCGCCCAACTCTGCCAGCACCAGTCCTCGTCCCATGTCATGGAAGCGCTCGGGCACCAGCTCTCTCCACCCGCGCTTCGCCTATTTCGACCCCAGGAGCGTGCCGACGAGGGAACCCACCAGAGGCACCACACCCACCAGCACGAAAGCGGGCAGGAAGCACACCACCAGCGGCTGCACTGATTTCACTCCGATGGCCCTAGCGAGCCGGTGCTCCCGTTCGCGGCGCCGACGTCTGGCCTCATCCGCATGGGTGCGCAGGCTGTCGACGAGGCTGGTTCCGGAACGCGCCGACCGTGCGGCGTCACGGGCGGGCAAACCCCAGTCGGGATGCTCGGCCAGGCTCAGCCAGGCATCCTGGGAGTCCCGCCCGACGCTGAGTTGCGCATCCACTCCCCGCAGCACGGCGGCGGTTGCCGCAGGACTCACCTCCGCGACAATCTGCACGGCCTGCGGCATCGGAGCACCCGCCTCCAGGCAGCAGGCCAGCAGGTCGAGGGTCTCGGGCAGTTCCCGGGTAACAGCCAGGTCTGTCTTGCGTTGCCGGCCCAGACGGTACCGCATCCACTCCACAGCCCGCATCACCCAGGGTGGTACCAGCGAGGGCATGACCTCCAGGCGGCTGAGGGGCGAAGGCGCCCACCATGCCAGGACCGCCGCCGCAACCAACGCCCCCACCAGCAATGCGGTGCTCATGCCCGTGCCGCCAGTCTCTCAGTCCAGACCACGCCAAGCGCAGCCAGGCTCACCCCGACCAGTGCCAGCACCACTCCGAACGGGCTCCGAATCAGGAACCCCAGGGGATCAGCACCCACCAGAGTTCCCAGCAGCAGAGCACCCAGAGGCAACGCCGCCATCACCCGGGAGCTGCCTCTTGCCATGGCCAGCTCAGCCTCGACGAGCCCCACCAGCTCACGCTCGTCTCGCAAGCCCTCTGCGACCTGCTGCAGTACCGACGCCACCGGCGCTCCAGTCCGCTCAGCCACTCGCCAGGCCCCCGCCACACGCCTCAGGCCCTCCCTCCCAGGCAGCGCCGCCACCTCATGAAACGCCTGGGGCACGTCAGCCCCCAGACTCGCAGCCGCGGCAACAGGGGCCAGCATGGGGCAGTCTCCAGCCATCTCGGTGAGTGCGGCGCTGGGAATCTGCCCGGCACGCAGCAGCAGTGCGAGACCGACGGCCGCACGGGCGGCCTCGTCAGCGCGATCTCGGCGAGCCCGCTCCGCAGCTACGCGGCTGATCACCCAGGCGGCGGTCCAGGCAACGATCCCAGCCACCAAAGCCCACCCCGCGGCGATGGGACCGAGGCTGAGGCAGGTGCACGCCAGCGCCACCGCACCCAGGCTCAGGACGGAGAGCCTCTGCGATCGCCTACGCCCCCCGCTCTGGGCCGTCATCTGCTCCCGAGTTTCCTCACCGGTCAGCCCTGCGACCCGAGCTCCCGGACCCTCCCGCTCCTCATCCGTCCCCTTCCCCAGGCTGCCCGGCATCCGTCCGGAGCCATGGAATGACAGGCCACGTCGCCCATGCCACCTGCGGGGCGCACTACCCAGGCGCTCCAGGCTGGGCGGGGAGCCGACCAGCACGGCGGCCGCGAGAGCCGCAAGCACCACGCCCACCATCAGTCCCACCCCAGCCATTCACGCACCAGATGGGCTCCAGGCCCCCAGTGGTCCTGCCCCTCGGCAAAGGTGACGGCGGGCAGGATGTCGACCATGCCGTCAGGCCCACGCTGGAATGCCCCGACTTCCGCCAGCCAGCGACGCCCGTCACCACCCCGACGCAGATGCAGCACCAGGCGCAGTGCGGCGGCAAGCTGCGCATGACAGGCCTCGCGACTCAGCCCGCCCAGAGCCGCAAGGGCCTCCAGCCGGGCGGGAACGTCGGCGACGGAGTTGGCGTGCACAGTGCCGCAGCCGCCCTCATGGCCGGTGTTGAGGGCAGCCAACAAGTCGGTCAGCTCCCCACCACGCACCTCACCCAGCACCACTCGGTCGGGACGCATCCGCAGTGCCTGCCGCACCAGGACGGTCAGGGTGATGGCGCCGACACCCTCGTTGTTCGCGGGCCGCCCCTCCATGCGGACGCAGTGCGGATGACGAGGGTTCAGCTCACGGGCATCCTCCACTACGACGATCCGCTCCCGATGCGGCACCTCTGCCAGCAGCGCCGCCAGCAGGGTGGTCTTGCCCGTTCCAGTGCCGCCTGAGATCAGGAACGGCACCTTCAGGGCAATCACCCGGCGGCACAGCTCCAATCCAGCTTCCGTCAGCGAACCGGCCTGCCGCAACTCCACCAGGCTCAGTGTGACAGCGGCCGGAACCCTCAGCGAAATGCAGGTTCCCGGACTGGCCAGCGGCGCCAGCACCGCATGCAGCCTCACCCCGCCGGGGAGCCGCCCATCAACGAAGGGCTGGGCATCATCCAGGCGACGACCTGCGGTGGCCGCAAGCCGGATGGCCAGGCGCCTCACGGCCTCATCATCAGCGAAGGCCACATCCTCACGTTCCAGGCCGGATCCCCGGTCCACGAACACCGCATCCGGTCCGTTGACCAGCACATCGGAGACGCCGGGTTCCCTCAACAGCTCCTCCAGCGGCCCTGCGCCGACGGAGTGTCGCCGCAGCTGATCCATGGCCTCCCTCAACCCGGAGTCAGTGACCACCAAGCCCATGCCTCGCATCGCGACGGCAACATCAGCGGCCGTATAGGTACGTCCCAACCGCCCCAGCCGGCTCTGCAGCTCTGCCAGCATCAGAGCCTCACCTCCTTCAGCAGCCGTGCCGAGTCCCTCTTCAGTCGGGAGGCCTGCCGAGAGCCCACACTGCCTCCCTGCGCGGCCAGCCGCGGCACGCGGGGATCATGGCGGACCACACCCGCGACGGGCAGTCCCAGCGCCTCGCCGACCAGTTCTGCGGGCAAGCCCCTCCCCTGGCCGGAGCGCACGACCAGCAGGGCACCCACCAGGCTGAGCCGCTCAGCCCGCATCCGAGCAGCCGCGACGCTGCGCACATCTGCCCCGACCAGCAGCAGCGGTGTGATCCGCCGCCCCAGCGACCCGATCCGGGATCCGTCGCCCACATCCACCAGCACGAGGTCGTGGCTGCGTTCCATGGACCGCAGCACAGCAGCAACCGCAGCCTCATCGGGATGGACCGCCTGCCGCCTGCCCAGTGACAGCACCGACACCCGTCCGGCCGCCACCAGGTGTGGGGCGAGATCCCCCACCTCCCCAGCGGCATGGCTCAGGTCATCCCAGGTCATTCCCGGCTGGGTCTCAGCCCCGAACAGCAGGTCCAGCCCGCCTCCGCACTCCGCCAGCTCCACGACGGCGGCACGCAGCCCCGCCTCCGCCGCGCGCGTCGCCAATGCCACCGTCAGCGAGCTGACCCCCAGGCCTCCCGATGCCCCCGCCACCGCCAGCACCTGCGCCGCAGTTTGCCCCAATGCGCAGTCCGCCAACACCTCCGCCAGCCGCGACGACCCGTCCGGCAGCAGCAGCGCTGGCGCGCCCAGCTCCGCGGACACCCTCAGCAATTCCTGTTGATCAAACCCAACCGCCCAGGTGCCCGCACCACCACCGAACGCAGCGGCACGTGACGCCAAGTCAGGGCCGACGAGCCGCAGCGGAGCATCCGGCCAACGGCTCCGCAGCTCCTCCCTGTCTGCGATCACCGTCAGCTCCACACCGAGTGCGAGGGCCGTGGCCTGGACCGAGTCGGCAAGCGCAGTCTCCCGCGTGGCGAGCAGCGGGGCGGTAGTCTCCAAGGTGTTCACGCCTACACTTTGGGAACGCTCCGGCCCGAATCACCGGACCGGGGCGACTCTGTGGATAACCTGATCCGCACAACCTGCCCCCAGTGATCTCAGGAAGCGATGACCAAGACCAATCCCCTGCCGCCCGAAGCCCTCTCCTGGCTTTCCGTCTGGCCAGGCGTGCGCGGGCTGACCTTCGGGAGCAGCCTGCTGCCCCGTCGCCTCATCGAGGCGGGTCACACGATCTTCGCAATGGCTCACAGCGCCAGGGAGATCGAGCGACTGCGGGCCGTCGACGGCATCACCCCCGTGTGGGCCCGGCCAGAAGCCATTCCCGTCGATCCCTGCCAGTTCGACGTGGTGTTCACCCATCAGTCATTCCACCTGTTCGACGCCACCCCAACTCTCAGTGAGGTGGCGCGAGTGCTGCGGCCCGGCGGCTGCCTCTCCGCCTCCTACCTGGTCCGCGATGACTCGGTCCCCTGGGTTCGCCGCCTGACGGCGCTGTTGCGTCACTACGACCCCATGGCGATGCGCGGCGACTACGGCCACGACTCGATGGAGGCCGTCAACGAGTCGAAGTACTTCCCCGAGGTGGAGTACCGGGCCTTCCGAATCTGGCAGTCCGTCACGCTGGATGCCCTGCAGGATCTGGTGGCCGCCCAGCCGCTGTCGCGGAGGCTCTCGGAGAACCAGAAGAGGCGTCTCGCGGAGGAGGTGCAGGACCTGTTCGACTCCGCAGTCCGCCCAGGAGAGAACCTCAGGCTGCCATTCCAGCTGCTGGCATGGCGCGCCTGGGTCAATCACGACGAGCTGACAGCCCCAGTGTCCCTGCCCGATGCCGGAATCAAGATCGACATGTAGCACGCACCGCGCCGCGTCAGCGGGTCCCTGCCGCGGCTCCCTCTATGCTCGGCGCGTAAGGTTGTTGACACCCACGGCCACGCCGCCCGTCGGCTGGAGACGAAAGGAAGACGATGGCACCCACACCATTCCAGCTGCTCCGCGACGCCCTCCTGGAGTTCGTGCAACGTGAGTCCGAGCTGGCGAAAGCCGAACTCCTCCCGTCAGCGCGGCAGGCGGCCATCGGCTCCGGGTTCGTGGCCGGAGCATCGGCCTTCCTGCTGCATGCCATCTGGATGCTTGTTGTCACGTTCGGCTTCGGGATCGGCTGGCTGCTCAACACCTTCACGGGCATCGGGCTGCTCGGCTCATTCACGCTGGGCTTTCTGCTGGGCGCGCTGGTGTCCGCAGCCATCGCCGTCGTCCTGGCGCTGATGGCCCGCAGCCGCTTCCGTCGCGTCAAAGCTCCCAAGGCCACCATCGCGGAGGCCAAGGCGACGTTCATCGCCCTGACGGATGCCGCCGTCGGCGAGGCCACACCACACCTTCCCGTTGCCGCAGCCAGGCCCACCACGCCGACCCCCCAGGGCTAGTGTCGCGTGACAGTTCCTCGTCGGGTGTTCTTCGGCTCTCACATGCAGTATTTCCCTCATGCAGGGCACACCCAGCACCGTTTCGCTCGGCTGCCTTGGCGTAGCAGCTTCCCACGGATGGACCGGCACGGACGCCAGGGTTCCGTCACCTGCTCAGGAAACGGCGGGGAACGGGAACCTCCCGTGAGCTCCAGGGACGCTCCCACCCCGCTGCACGGCATCCAGCAGGTGGGCGGTCATGCCCCAGATGAACCAGTCTCCCAGCCGGAATCCCGGCCCCTGATAGCCACCTGGCAACGTCGCCGTCACCCGATTCCCGGGTTCACTCAACTCGGAGACACGCAGCTGCAGCACCTCAGCGACCTCCCCAGAATCCACTGGATGCAGCGGCCTGGCCTCGGGCCACGACCCGACGACAGGCGTCACCTCATAGCCACTGCCCGGCATCCAGGCCGGTGGCAGCACCCCGAGTCCAGGCCCACCTCCTCATGAGCCTCCCGCAGAGCTGTCTCCGGCGGCGACTCGCCACGCTCGGCTCCGCCGCCCGGGAATGAGATCTGCCCGGGATGGCTGCGCAGCCCGCTGGAGCGCTCAGTGAACAGCATTGAGGGATCCTGCTCGTCGGTCAGCAACATCAGGACTGCGGCCTGCCTGGCATCGTCAGGCGCGCGGCCGAACTGGCCCAGTCTGCGGATCGCGCCCTCCTCCAGGGCGGCTCTCAGACCAGTGAGACGGGACATCACACGCCCCCCGAGCGAACGCAGGGAGGATGGTGGTGAACCAGCCGTCGTCTGGGCTGGGATACGGTCACGCGAGTTCCGCCACCAACTCCACCTCGACGGGGGCATCGACCGGAAGAACCGCCACTCCGACGGCGCTGCGGACGTGCGGCGTGCCGAAGATCTCACCGAGCAGCTCGGAGGCGCCGTTGGCCACCTGAGGCTGGGCTGTGAACCCGGGAGCGGAAGCGACGAAGGCCACCACCTTCAGGATGCGTGCGATGTTGTCCAGTCCCCCAGCCTGTTCTGCGGCCGCCGCCAGGGCGTTGAGGGCACACTGCCTGGCTGCCGCCACCCCATCGGCCAGCTGAACGGTGTCGCCGAGGCGCCCGGTGGCGGTGAGAGAGCCGTCCTTCAGCGGCAGCTGTCCAGAGGTCCAGACCTGGTTGCCAACCGTGATCGCGGGCGTGTATGCCGCGAGCGGCGCGGCGACGGCGGGCAGCTCCAGCCCGAGTTCAGCCAGGCGTTGCGATGGGGTGCCCATCACTCAACCGGCCGCTTGAAATAGCCGACCATGGTGTCGGGCGTCGGCCCGGGGGCAATGGTAACGAGTTCCCAGCCCTCTGAACCGAAGTTGTTCAGAATCTGCTGCGAGACATGGCTGAGGATAGGTGCGGTGAGGTACTCCCACTTGGTCATGCCCATAGAGTGCCACCCCCATCACGGCATCGACAACCACCCCGCCGCAGCGTTGGAAGATCAGCTGGCCTTGGACAGCTGTCCGTACCTGGTCAGCACCTCGCGCCAGGAGGTGATGTCGGGTCTTGTGCGGAGCAGGTGCCGACGCTCCCGCTCAGTCATTCCCCCCCAGACTCCCCACTCGATCCGATTGTCGAGCGCCTCTATCAGACACTCCATCCGAACCGGGCAGCCCATGCAGACGTGTCTGGCCCGCTTCTGATCCTTGCCTTCTGGGAACAGTGCGTCGGCCATGTCTCGACACTTGGCCCGCATCGTCCATTCGCTAGCCTCCGCCAAAGACATCCATGCCCTCCCTCGCGCATCGATCCTTGAGATGATTATCTGAGGCTAACGCATCATTCCGAAAACCCAAAGTGGGCGCCCACACCCACATTGCCCGACGCCGTGGCATACTGAGTGAGCCAGAGATTGTTAAGATCTCAACAAGCTTGGGAGACAGCTCCTGCTGCGGCATCTGAGTACCCATACCACCCTGGGTGGTCAGGTCGCCCCCGACGCGGCCATCCCGGCACCCCACCTGACTTGGCCTTTCACCCGAAAGGTTGACAGGCATTTCGCAGAATGCCTAGTCAGAAGCGGTTTGGACCCAGTTTTCCACTGAGTATGCATACTCAGATTCAGATGAGCTGGATACTCACGGAATACAGGTAATACCTCCTACCAAAAAGGCTCCCAGTCCTCCTGACGATCCGTCACCCTGGAGTGGCAGGAATTCGATCAGCCCCGAGACTCTCGTGGGCCAAGGAGGACCCAAGAAGTGACCATCGTGCTCGACAGCACCACCCCGTGCGTGAAGTTCGCCTCACTGTTCCAGGACCCACTGCTCGAAGAGGACACCCGCGTCGAGACCGCCGAGCAGCGTCGCACCCAGGCAAACCTGATAGCCCGCGCCTCAAGCCTGTGCAGCTCCTGCCCCCTACAGGCCGAATGCCTCGCGGACGCCATCGTCCACCACGACGTCGCCGGCTTCGTCGCGGGCACCACTGAGCCACAACGCCGCGAGATCCGTGCGCGGCTGGGCGTGGAGGTCGATCCCATCGAGATCGACGTCTTCGCAGGTGTCCACTCAGGACGCAGCTTCAACCAGGAGGAGATCCAGCGTCTCCGCATGGCCAATCCCAACCAGCCGCTGTCGGCCATCGCCGCGCGCGTCGGCTGCTCCGTGTCCACGGTGAAGCGCCACCTACGCCGCGCCGAGTCGAAGGACTCCGTGGTCAAGCCGCTCAAACGGCGCAAGCCGAGCAAGAAGGAGATCATGGACGTCGCCGCCCAGGTGCTCCATCTGGACGCCGAGGTGGCCTGATCCATCGCATTGTGTGATGGCCGGGTACGCACCACCGGCTATCGCGCATCTTCCCGTCGTCAGGGGAACCAGCGGCTCAGCTCCGTGACGAGCCCACCGTCGGCGACACCTCCCGTGACGTGATCAGCTGCGGCTCTCACTTCCTCGGGTGACTCGCCCATCGCGACGCCCCGGCCCGCCCAGCGGAGCATCTCGATGTCGTTGCGGCCGTCGCCGACGGCCAGCACGTCAGCGGCGGCAACTCCCAGATCCCGGCACACCAGGGCAAGACCACGCGCCTTGTCGACACCGAGCGGCGCGATGTCCACCCAGGCGGACCAGCCGATGAAGTAGGACACCTCATGCAACCCCAGCGACTCCACCATGCGTTGGAAAGCGTCGTCGGAGCTTCCGGGGTCGCGCAGCACTACCCGTGAGACGGGTCGGGATGCCAGCTCCTCCAGGGACTCAACCGTGACATTGCCCGTCAGCTCCCCATCGGGGAAGGGCCTTGAGACACGCCAGTTGAGGCCGTCCTGAACAGCAAGGGTCACCTCCGGGGCAAGCCGGGATGCCCTCGCGATGGTGTCGGCGGGGTCGAAGCGCTCTTCGTGACGCACCACAAGCGGCGGGTAGTCGATGATCTGCGCGCCGTTCGCGCACACCGACGGTCCGGGCGGCAGCCCGAGCCCCTCGAAGAGCGTCTCGGTGCCGGGCCAGGCCCGGCCCGTGGTCAGCACCACCGGCACCCCCGCGTCGCACACCCGCCGCACGGCGGCTCGCACGTCGTCGGTGAGGACCTGGCTGTGATCGACGATGGTGCCGTCGATGTCGAGGGCCACTAGCTGGGGCCGAAAGCTCATCTCCGTTCCTGCGCCGTCACGACCCTGGGTCACCGCCATCGCAGCTCCTACGCCTTCAGAATCTCCCGCCCCCCAAGGTGGGGGCGCAGAGCCTCGGGGATCTGCACAGACCCGTCGGGAAGCTGATGGTTCTCGAACAGCATGATGATGATGCGTGTCATGGCGCACAGAGTCCCGTTGAGGGTTGCGACGTGCTCCGTGCCGCCGCCCTCGGTGCGATATCGGATGCCCAGGCGGCGGGCCTGGAACTGGGTGCAGTTCGACGTGGAGGTCACCT
>ERZ773068.1392-NODE-1392-length-11960-cov-4.122134_pt1 | contig 11960 bp, 9 predicted proteins | sample MGYA00580620_ERZ773068 | MGnify/ENA primary metagenome ERZ773068 (study PRJEB29015, sample SAMEA2737983) | human oral metagenome | biome: human oral; feature: human-associated habitat; material: dental | place: China | collected 2101 ... | reverse complement strand
GGGCAATCTGGTCGATCTCGCCGCCTGCGGGTGTTTGCCAGTGCCGCCACTGATGGCCGTACACCGGCCCCAGATCCCCATTTTCATCTGCCCACTCGTCCCAGATGCGGACACCGTGTGCTTTCAGATAGGCAATATTAGTGTCGCCACGCAGGAACCAGAGCACTTCGTAGATGATCGAGCGCAGATGCAGTTTTTTGGTGGTGAGCAGGGGGAAACCAGCCGCCAGATCGAAGCGCATCTGCCAGCCGAACACCGAACGAGTACCCGTGCCGGTACGGTCGGCTTTGTCGACCCCTTGTTCAAGTACATGGCGCATCAGGTCAAGATAAGGTTTCATAAAAAAGTAGAAAAACAGTCCGGATGATCAACGCCAGGCATTGTAATGGAATGAAAGCCAATCGGCGGATAACGCGGATACAAATCGCGCTGTACGCTTGCGGTCTCAGCGCTGGAATAATACTATTGGAATAAATCTTGGTAGGGCACACGTGCCGGAATAACAAAGGCAAGACTGTGATACTTGATCTGTTTACGCCACGCCCCATACATCAACTATGTGACGCCGCGGAGTTGAAGCGGACGCTTGGCGCATTGCTGGCCGGCGAGGCTTTTAAGGCAGTTGAAGAAATCTATGGCTGGTTTGAATCGCTGCATCGTGCGGAAGGCGTGCGGCCGATGCAGTTGTTCGATATTGTGCGCCAGCTCGACGAGGTGGGTTATCACAAGATACGTCGGCTGACGCGGGATTACTTGCATTCCGCGCGCCTGTCGAAAGGCGAAGAACGCCGGTTATGGTCGATGTGCTTCAATTACTGGGGCGAGTTGACCAGCCTTTATGCCTATTGCGCCGAGCAGCTTCGCCCCGCTTTGCAGGACAAGGCGGATAAGTCAGAGCAGGCGGGCGAGTCGCTTAAATCCATCATGCCGCTGTTGCTGTCCCGTCAGATGGCGGCGCGGACGAACCAGCTGCGATGGATGGTTTATAGCTATTCTGTGATTGGCGAGGATCTTTGGCGCGGGTTGGGGCATGCATTCTCGCGTGCCGTTGCGGACGGCTTCGCCAATGAGCCGGTACTGCTGTATCCAGGCATGAACCAGACGACGAGCGTGACGCGGGAGTATCTGCATCTGCTGGTGCTTTCGGCGTCCTCAGCGGATAGTCTGATGCCTTTTGAAATCGATCTGGCGGATCGGCTGATTGGCCATCTGTTACCGCATTTCGTTCTTTCGGAGACTTTCCAGAAAGACAGTGTGTATTGGGTCGATATCGCCGAAGGCAAACCGCCAACCCGCCTGGCGCGTGAGCCTGCCGCACTGACGCCGACATTGCGCTTTTTTTCGCCTGGCCGGGCACATCAGGCGTTAAGCCAGCTCATTCAGCGTGTCGGTCAGGGGGAGGTGCCTGAGGAGTTAAATCTGGGCGGCAATTATGCGGCCGATATCGTTTTGCCGGTGATGCAGCATTTGGCCTTGTATTGGGCGCCCGAGCCGCCATTGCGCCAACATCCGCGCCATTCGGTCAAGGCGCGCATTGCTGCGCTGCAGGGGTTTGAGGATTGCTTTACGCTGTTCTCCGGCGAAATTGCGCGTTTCGGCAAGGAACAGACCGCAGCCGTCTGGGTTGTCGAAAACGTCAGCCTTGGCGGTTTCCTGGCATCGGCGGATATTGCTGCGGAAGGGCTGAAAATCGGCACCTTGCTTGGCCTGCAGCCGGAGGGCAGCGAGAACTGGGTACTCGGCATCGTTCGCCGTTACAGCAAGGAGACGACGACACAGGCCAGCGTCGGCATCCAGGCGCTGTCACGACAAGCGTGGAGCGTCAAATTGCGTCCAGGCGGTAATGGATTCTCGCCGCACAACGCCATCCCCGGCATTTGTCTGGAAGAGCATGCGGGCGAAAGCGAACTCCGGATTGTCGTTCCTTCCGGGTGTTTCGATGCGCGCGAGACGATCGAATTTGCCCATGAAAATCGCCACTACATGCTCACGCCCATTGCATTGGAAGAAGTCGGCGATGATTTTGAGATCGCCCGTTACCGATTCACCGTATTTTCCTGATGGGCATTTGGGCATATGGGCGTAGTATGCCGCCATACTGCCCGTGGTGTTTCATGCCAATGCTTCATCCTCATCCGCAGGGGCGGGTTGTTCCGTCAGTGATTTGAGTGCCTGAAACAGTGCACGGTAACTGCGCGGCGGCTTATTCTGCACCCGCTCCTTGAGTGCGGCGCGGCGTAAAGCGCGTAATTGCTGCAAGTCGGCGGCAGGATAATTGCGCGCAATCCCGTAAAGTAGCTTTTCGTCCGCCAGCAAATCTTCGCGCCACTTTTCCAGTCGGTGCAGACTGGCGAGCGCCTGCGCCGATTCGCTGCGTGCTTCCGCCAGGGCAGTGCGTATCGGCCCGGGGTCGACATCGCGCATCAGGCGACCGATGTATTGCATCTGGCGCCGCCGCGCCTCATCGTGTTTTTTCATGGCGCTGACGGTATGGATGGCATCGCGCAGATTTTCCGGTAGATCGATCCGTGCGATGTGCTCGGCGGGTAATGTTGTCAGTGCCTCGCCCAGCGCTTGCAGATCCTGCATTGCCCGCTTGCGCTGGGTTTTGGAAGGAGGCGGTGCCAGCCCTTCCTCATTTTCATGATCCGCTCCCATCGTTATCTCCGCAGCCGGGTAATTGTCCGGGCCATTCACCGTCTTCATAGCGATCGCATCATTGAGTAAAAACAGAAAAAACCAACGGGTGTCGTGCGCGTGCGCACCCGATGGCGCGCCTGATAACTGCTATGATAGCGGCTCTTTTGACAGTTGATGGTCCCTATGCCCCATGACCCTGCCGTAGCATCCGCGCAGCCCCTCGCTCCCGCTTGTGCGCATGCCCGCCCGCCCTCACGTTTTGCGCATCACTCGTCTGTATTGCAGGCGCTGGCCGGTGATGTGCTTCAGTATGCAAAAATGCTTGGCGCGAGCGACTGCGAGGTGGAGGTTTCCGAAGGCTTCGGGCAGGCGGTAACGGTTCGCTGCGGCGATGTCGAGAATATCGAATATAACCGTGATAAAGGCATCGGCGTTACGGTCTATCTTGGCGCGCGCAAGGGCTATGCAAGTACCTCGAATTTCTCGTCCGCAGCCTTGCGTGAAACGGTTGACGCGGCGCTCAATATCGCCCGCTATACCGCCGAGGATTCATGCGCTGGCCTGCCGGAAACCGGCTTGCTGGCGACGCGCGAAGAGTGCGCGCGTGATCTCGACCTCTACCATCCGTGGTATATCGGCATCGAAGAAGCCGTCGATACGGCGCGCCGTTGCGAACAGTCGGCCTTTGCCGTCAGCCCACAAATTACCAATTCGGAGGGGGCGACGGTTTCGGTTCAGGAAGCCCATTTCATTGCCGCCAATAGTCGCGGCTTCATGGGCGGTTATCCCAGCTCGCGCCACTATGTGTTCTGCTCGGTGATTGCTGGCAAGGACGCGGCCATGCAGCGCGATGATTGGTATTCGACTGCGCGCAACCCGGCGCATCTGTCTTCTCCTGAAGCCATCGGCAACTATGCGGCGCAGCGCGCACTGGCCCGGATGGGGGCGCGTCAGGTCAAAACGTGCAGAGTGCCCGTTTTATTTGAAGCGCCGCTGGCAGCCTCGCTGATCGGCCATTTCGTGCATGCCGCCAGCGGCGGCAGCCTGTATCGCAAAAGCTCTTTCCTCACCAACTGCCTTGGTGCGCGCGTGTTTTCGCCCGTCGTGCAGATCAGCGAGCACCCGCATCTGGTCGGCGGCATGGCCAGTAGTCTGTTCGATAGTGATGGCGTGGCGACGCGACATCGTGAGGTCGTGACCGCCGGGGAACTGAAAGGCTATTTTCTCGGCGTGTATTCGGCGCGCAAGCTCGGCATGCAAAGCACGGGTAATGCCGGCGGGTGCCATAACCTGATTGTGCGGCCGGGCAGCCATGATTTTGCCGGCCTGCTGCGCACAATGCGGCGCGGGCTGTTGGTGACCGAATTGCTTGGGCATGGAGTCAATTATGTGAGCGGCGATTATTCGCGCGGTGCGGCCGGTTTTTGGGTTGAAGACGGGGAGATCGCTTATCCGGTTGAGGAAATCACTATTGCCGGCAATCTGAAAGACATGTTCCGCCATATTGTCGAGGTCGGCAACGATATCCTGGTGCGCGGATCAAAGCAGGTCGGTTCGATTCTGATCGAAGAAATGAAAGTGGCCGGCGGCTGAAATATCGTCGATACACTTGATCTTTCCACGAAGGCAGGCCCGGTCTATTTCGCCGGATGAGGATGATTGTCCGCTGCGGCACAGCGGTTAAGCATTACTATGCTTTTGACGATTCTGCCGTCTGTCTGGCAAGCCGGAGTAAACGGGCGCTTGCCGGCACCCTGCCTTCCTTGCGCCTTTTTCCAAACTGAGAGAGGTGGCGCTCAGTTTGCGTCGGGCGCGCCAAGTTGCCAGCGCTCATTGTCACCATGGCGCTCGATGAGAGACTGTGGCGTGAATGGCAGCGGCAGCAATGCAGAGTCGGCGCCGTTATAAAGGCGGCAACGCAGGACGCGCGCCAATGCGTTGGTCGGCAGAATTATCTGAGATTCGTTTCCCGATCCGGTCAGCAACAGTGCCGGGTATCGGAAAGTTGCGTTTGAGATTTTTTCCGTGATTTCCACTGTCAAGGGCGAAATTTTTCCGGCCAGGAAATACGCACCGACCATAATCTGGCCGTCTTGCGTGGACAGGCGAATGACGCTTGCTAACTGCAGCTCGGCATCCGGCGTCTGACGAATACCGAGCAGATCGCCGCAGGCCAGGCGCTTTCCTGGCCGATTCACGGCGCGCTGCAAATTCAGCGTTGTCGTTGTGTCCGCCGAGAGTGCGCCCTGCCAGGTTTCGAAAACGATCGGCGCTAGGTTTCCGGGATCGGCGATATGTCCGAAAATGGCCAGCCGTTCGGCCTTGATGCGTGCGACGGAAGTTTCCGGCAGGTTTTCCTGAGTGCTTGTGCCGCCGATGAGACGGTAAATGTCTGTCAACGTGCAGAGTATTTCTACCGGCTGCATTGCCGTGGCAGCGCGAGATGGCGTGAGCACAGGCGCGTACAGACGCGCGCCCAATTTTCCCAGCAGGTCGATGGAGACTTCGGATGTTACAAGCTTGCCTAGGCGGAGATCTTCCGGCGAAGCGCCGCCTTTCAGCGCCTTGATGCGCTTTCCGATTTTGCGGAAGATGGCGTCAAATGAAATCTGGCGTTGCGTGGCACTGTCTTTATTGCTGCGTGCGAGATCATGCGGGAAAGAGAGATCGAGAACAACGCTGTGCGCATTATTATTGAAAGACGTATCTGCCGGCACCTGTACAGTGACCAGTTCCCGCCAGCGGGAAAGCCACTGGAGGATGGCGAGCAGGTGAACGTGCCGCAGGGTATAGGGGTCGGCCAGGTGTGTCAGTATCGCCATGCCGTACTGGCCGGTTAGCGTCGATTCGAGTGTTTCATTGGGTAGCGGATCGCGGACGAATTCGCTGAGTACCTGCAATTTTTCGGCCGCCAGATAGATGGCGTGCAGCTCTTTCCAGAAATGATCGCCCAGCGCGCTGCCGGCACCGTAGCAGCACAATTGCTCCATGCGCAGGCTGGTGATTGCCCGATGTGCGATTTTTCCTGCCAGGCCGTTGAGGCTGGCCTCGCCTTCCAAACAGGCATTCAGGCAATATAGGTAGCCCAGCGTACAGCAGCGCCAGAGCCGGGATGTGGCCAAAAAGACCGCCTGCTCATCAGCGGTGAGCGGCAATGGTTTGTTTTCAAAATGACGGCAACTTTCGCTGCCGATGGTAAATACCATCCTGCGAAGCGCTTCTAGTGTCTTGAAGCGCTCCCGCGTGGGCAGGGCAAAGTGGTTGAAGGCATCGATCTCGCGTGTCAGCGCTTCAAGCATGACCGGAACGTTCGCCTGGGGTTGTCTGGCGAGCCATTGGCTAGCAAGAAATGCATCGCGGAAGGCGACGGGCTGCTCGGTGCTTGTTTTCGGTAGTGAAAAACGAACCATCTCATGCCCCCTGGATGATGTGCGATGTGTTTTTCTGGCAAATGGCGACGCTATGGCTATTTTTCATGCATTCGTCGAATCACTGCGGTGAACCCTCGTTGCAATGCTCACGTCACAATATCCCGTATTTGTGCCGGTTTTGGTTTTATGTGAGTTTTACCTCATAACGCATCGTCCGTGTATCTGCCGGGATACAAAATTCGTCAGCCCATAAAAAACAATCGGCCAGAACCGTGCAGGTTCCAACCGATTGTAAACCAAACCGAATATATTATGTGAATTGCTTATTTTTATTTCTTATTCGGATCTTCGCACAGTTCCATCAATATACCGCCCGTGGTTTTCGGATGCACGAAGGCAATGTTGAGGCCTTCTGCGCCCTTGCGCGGGGTTTTGTCGATCAGCTGGGCGCCCTTGCTAGCCAGTTCGTCCAGGTTTTCTTGCAGTCCTTCGACGGCAAAGGCCAGGTGGTGGATGCCGCCGCCATTCTTTTCAACGTATTTGCCGATGGGGCCGTCCGGCTCGGTCGATTCGAGCAGTTCGATCTTCGACTGGCCAATCTTGAAAAATGCGGTGCGAACCTTTTGTTCTTTTACTTCTTCGATCGAGTAGCACTTCATGCCCAGTTTTTGTTCCCAGAAGGGAATGGCTTCATCCAGGCTCTTGACGGCGATGCCGAGGTGTTCGATGTGTGTCAGTTTCATGTGTGATTTCCTTGTGTTATGAGTGATAAAAAACGGGAAAGAACCCGACTGGAAACCTGAGAACCCTCAACGGGTCAAGCGCTAGCTTATACACCTTTTCCAGAAACAATCAATAAGGGGCTTCCACAGTATCCGCCATACTTCGTTTGAAATCAGTGGATTGAGTTGATGTCTTTATCTTTTTCTTTGCCGGCGATCGGCCCAGAACAGCAGCGCAATGCCGGATAAAACCATCGGCAGCGAAAGCCATTGTCCCATGCTGATGACTTCCGAGCGGCCGAAAATGCCCGCATCAGGTTGGCGGAAGTATTCGGCAACGAAACGAAAAGCGCCGTAGCCGATGAGGAATGCGCCGGACACTGCGCCCAGCGGCCGCGGTTTGGCCGAGAACCACCACAGGATAACGAAAAGCGCCAGTCCTTCCAGCCCTGCCTGGTAGAGCTGCGATGGATGGCGCGGCTGCAAATCCCCGGATTGCGGGAATACCATTGCCCAGGGGAGCGACGGATCGCAGACACGCCCCCAGAGTTCGCCATTGATGAAATTGCCGATACGCCCCACTGCCTGACCGAGCGGTATGAGCGGCGCGATAAAATCGGTGATGGCCAGCCACGGACGCTGCATTTTCCATGATGCAAACGCCATGGCGACCAGAACACCGAGAAGCCCGCCGTGGAAAGACATCCCGCCTTTCCATACGGCAAGGATTTCGAGCGGATGCGACAGGTAATACGCGGGCGCGTAGAAAATGACTTCACCCAGCCTGCCGCCGAGGATCACGCCGAGGACGCCGTAGAACAGCAGGTCGTCGAGCTGCTCGACCGTCCAGCCGTCGGCAATGTACTGCGCATGTGTGCGGATGCGCCGCCGTCCAAGCCACCAAAATTGTAGAAAAGCCAACAGGTACATCAGCCCGTACCAATGGATCGACAAAGGGCCGAGGCGGAGTGCAACAGGATCGAACTGAGGGTGGACCAGCATGCGCGTGATTGCCTTGAAACAAGCCGTTTTGGGCTAGAATCGAAAAGAATTCCGACGAATAATGGACGGGCGTAACTGCGCGGAAATTATAGCGCGCCGCGTTGCTTGCGTTTTTGCCGATTTTTGCCCGTTCGCCTTCGCATCCCAAGCTGTGTTGACCTGATTCTTGACTTATTGGAGAACCTCATGCCCGCTTATCGCTCACGCACGTCTACCCATGGCCGCAACATGGCCGGTGCCCGCTCGCTGTGGCGGGCTACCGGCATGAAGGACGACGATTTTGGCAAACCCATCGTCGCCATCGTCAATTCCTTTACGCAATTTGTCCCGGGGCATATGCACCTGAAAGACCTCGGCCAGATGGTCGCGCGCGAGGTCGAAGCGGCAGGCGGCGTCGCCAAAGAATTCAATACGATCGCCATTGATGACGGCATTGCCATGGGGCATGACGGCATGCTTTACTCATTGCCTTCGCGTGATCTCATCGCCGATTCGGTTGAATACATGGTCAACGGCCATTGTGCCGACGCGATGATCTGCATTTCCAACTGCGACAAGATTACGCCGGGGATGCTGATGGCGGCGATGCGCCTGAATATCCCGACCATCTTCGTCTCCGGCGGGCCGATGGAGGCGGGCAAGGTTCAACTGGGTGGCGATCAGGTCGTGCGTACCGATCTGATCGATGCCATGATTAAAGCAGCCGATAAAACGATTTCCGACGAAGATGTCGCCAAGATCGAACGCCTGGCCTGCCCGACCTGCGGTTCCTGCTCCGGCATGTTTACGGCCAATTCGATGAACTGTCTGACGGAAGTTTTGGGGCTGTCCTTTCCGGGTAACGGCACATTGCTGGCGACGCACGCCGACCGCAAGGCGCTGTTCCTGCGTGCCGGACGCCATATCATGGAACTGTGCCGTCGTTATTATGAGCAGGACGATGCTTCCGTACTGCCGCGTGGCATCGCCTCGTTTGGTGCGTTCGAGAATGCCATGTCGCTCGATGTGGCGATGGGCGGTTCGACCAATACCGTCCTGCACCTGCTGGCGATTGCGCACGAGGCCCAGGTCGATTTCACCATGGCCGATATTGACCGCATCTCGCGCAAGGTGCCGCATCTGTGCAAACTGGCCCCCTCGACCGAGGTCTATCACATTGAGGATTGCCATCGGGCGGGCGGTATTTTCGGCATTCTGGGCGAGCTTGACCGCCTTGGGCTGATTCATCGCCAGCCCGCGACGATCCACGCGCCGACGCTGGGCGAAGCGATCGACCATTGGGATGTCAGGCGCTCGGACGATCCTGCGGTTCACCGGATGTACCTCGCTGCGCCGGGCAATAGGCCAAGCGGTGAAGCCTTCTCGCAGGATAAGCGTTATGCGGCGCTCGACCTCGATCGTCAGGCCGGCTGCATTCGCGACCGCGCGCATGCTTACAGTCAGGACGGCGGTCTGGCCGTGCTGTTTGGCAACATTGCCGAGGATGGCTGCATCGTTAAAACAGCCGGCGTCGACGCCAGCATCCTCAAATTCACCGGCCGGGTGCGCGTTTTTGAGAGCCAGGAGGAGGCGGTCAACGGCATCCTCGGCGACCAGATCGTCGCCGGCGACGTGGTGCTGATCCGCTACGAAGGGCCAAAAGGCGGGCCAGGCTGCCAGGAAATGCTCTATCCTACTTCCTACCTCAAGTCGCGCCACCTCGGCAAAGAATGCGCGCTGATCACCGATGGCCGTTTTTCCGGCGGTTCGTCGGGGCTGTCGATCGGCCACGTTTCGCCGGAAGCCGCCGAGGGCGGGGCGATCGGCCTGGTTGAGGAAGGCGATGTCATCGAAATCGACATTCCCAACCGCAGCATCCGGCTTGCTGTTTCCGACGCGGAACTGACACGGCGCCGTGCGGCGATGGAGGCCAAGGGCGACAAGGCCTGGAAGCCGGTCTCCCGTCAGCGTGTTGTCTCCACGGCCTTGCAGGCGTACGGCCTGATGGCGGCTTCTGCATCGCGCGGCGCGGTGCGCGATCTCGGCCAGTTGCGGCGGCGTTAGCCGTCAAAGGTAGAAAAAAGGCGCCGTAGGGCGCCTTCATTGCACGGAGCGGCTTGGCGATGAAGAAATTGCTCTATGGCTTTTACTGGAGCGGAGTCTGGATCGGTATTTGTTTCCTTGCTTTTGCCGGCAGGTTATTTTCCCCGGAGGCGTTTTTGGCGCTTTTCTTTATCGCCCTTGTTCTGAGTTTTCCGTGGAATATCTTCGCCCTCCTGCTCGGGATTCTTCTCATGATGCTAATCCACCCGATAGATGACTTTTTTCTGTTTTTGGGAGGTGGGGAAGGTGGAGCATTGGGCGCAATGATAGGGGGCTCATTAATTGCGATAGCCATTGGCCTGCATATCAATGGAATGTGGTTCATCAGCTATAGAAAAAAGAGGCAACAGCGCAGAATGGAAAAGGAAAAGAAAAAAGAACAAGAACGGGAACAGGCGCAGGAAAAAACTTAAGGGCTGGCTTTCCCGGCCGCCTCGGCCGCATTTGCCGTTCCTCCGGGGACGGGTGCGGCATTGTCGATGGGCAACAGTCTGCGCTATACGGCTACCGGACAACCCTGCGCAGCATCGCCCGCCGGCAATACGTCCTGGTACCTGAGATTGGCGTTGCTGTCGTGGGCGGCGGTGCGAGTGTTTCCCGTCATATTGATTGGATGTCATCGGGAAAGGCATGCCGTATATTCAAAAAAACCGATGAAAAGTAGAGGGTGCATCCATCAGGTCGTGGTATTGGCGATTAGCCTTTGCCCTTGCATTGAGCTGCTTGGTCTGGCATAAACAATCGGTGTGCACCCAGTGACACATCTATTATTCATGTACCCCCCAGGAGAGTTGCCATGAAAATGAATTATCGGATCGGCCAAATCGTTCCCAGTTCCAATACGACGATGGAAACCGAGATTCCTGCCATGTTGCGGGCGCGCGAAACGGTCGAGCCGGAACGCTTCACTTTCCATTCGAGCCGCATGCGCATGAAAAAAGTGACGAAGGAGGAACTGGCAGCGATGGATAACGACTCTGACCGTTGTGCCATTGAGCTGTCCGACGCCCGTGTTGATGTCCTCGGCTACGCCTGCCTGGTAGCGATCATGAGCATGGGCAAGGGCTATCACCGCATTTCCGAGGCGCGATTGCATCAGCGCACGGTCGACAACGGTGGTCCGGCGCCTGTCGTGACCAGCGCCGGCGCGCTGGTGGAAGGCTTGAAAGTCATTGGCGCGAAAAAGATCTCGCTTCTGGCGCCCTACATGAAACCGCTGACGCAACTGGTCATCGACTACATCGAAAATGAGGGCATCGAGGTGGTGGATAGCCTATCACTCGAAATTCACGACAATCTCGAAGTCGGTGCGCGCGACCCGCGTGCACCTGCCGAACTCTGGCGCAAGCTCAATCTTGCCAATGTCGATGCCATTGTCGCCTCTGCCTGCGTGCAGATGCCGTCGCTGGCCTCGATTCCGCTGATCGAAGCGGCGAGCGGCCTGCCGGTGGTCTCGAGCGCTGTCTGTACGACTTACCAGATGCTGGCTAGGCTAGGGCTGAAAACGATCGTGCCGAATGCGGGCAGTCTGCTATCCGGACGTTACCCGGCGGCTTGAACAGTATCTTAGATGCTATGGCACTAGTAGCATTGGGTTCGCCAACGTGCGCGCTTCGGGTCAAAGCAAACTTCAGATAGGTTGCTAGTGCTGATGCAAGCGGTGCATGAATGGCAGCGCGGCAGCCGTGTAACGAGAGAAAAATAGGCGCAATCCCAATACAGACGTGGGCTGGCGGTAAGTGTCGCCATGCGACGACAGTATCAACGGGCAGAAACGCGGGGAATTTTGTGTGTGCACCCTTGGATGTGTCGCCCACGGGCGACGCCTAAAGGCTTTAAAAACCTGTGTATTTTTATAACAATTTGAATATAAAGATAAAATTATTTATGGCACGGGATGTGCTTTAACTCCCTCGGCATAAGCCGTTTCGTACGTGAAGCTGGTTTTCTGATAGTGTTGATTTCTAGCATCGCGTTTCATGGTTATCCCGTGAATGTGCGGGAGAAACTTCCGGCAGATGACGCCTGGGAATTTTCCCGATATGTTTTCCGCCGGATATAAGGAAAGGAGAATCAGAATGAGCCTTCTCAAAAAACTCGCGCTGGCCGGTATTTTTTCTTCGTTTGCAATGGGCGCTTACGC
>ERZ773068.1390-NODE-1390-length-11963-cov-3.732365_pt1 | contig 11963 bp, 11 predicted proteins | sample MGYA00580620_ERZ773068 | MGnify/ENA primary metagenome ERZ773068 (study PRJEB29015, sample SAMEA2737983) | human oral metagenome | biome: human oral; feature: human-associated habitat; material: dental | place: China | collected 2101 ... | reverse complement strand
AACCGATTTTACAGTGAGATTGGCATCGCCTTCCTCTCGGCTGAGAATGGTATAGTCTATGCCTGCTTGAGTAGCTTCTTGTAGGAAAGTCTTGAGTACTTTTGCCACTACCCATTGGCATTCTAAAGGACCGCGACCAGCGGTGATTTGTATGATTTTTTCTTGCATTTTTTCTAAGAATCCTCTCCCCGTTCCCCTCTCCGAAAGAGAGGGGGCAATCCGCAAAGAGGTACGAATTTTAAGTTTATAAATTTTGTATTTTTTAGTTTGTCCCTTTAGAGAATCGGACGAGTCAGACAGGGCGGACTGGTCGGATAAGGTTAAAGATTGACCTCCAAAAGCATATCTGCGATTTCCATTGCTGAGGTGTGATACTTAAGGGGTGCGATTTCTTTCAGCGGGGTGTGCTTGTACTTTTCCTTAGGCGTATAACGCTTTTGGTATTGATTCCACGAATTGCGACGACCATAGATTTTATGAGTGATAGTTCCCCAATTCTTATGGTTATCTATGATTTTATCAAGCTCGGCGAGTTCGCGCTCTATGGCTATATCTACCGGACGGTAGTGGGTGATCATATTAGGCTTTACGCGTAGTTCAAAACGCCAAGGCTCAGTGAACTCATAATAGGTTTCAAAACGGTCTTTTTGGCGATTGAAATGTTCCATTCTCGCAAAATAGGCGCATTCTTTTGCGCTAAACTTCCCGCTTTCAAGGGCTCTTTCCCATTCCCTCTGACTAAAAGAGCATAACTCCTGCTTGCGAGCTACATAGACAGGTTTGCGACGGCGCTTTTTCTTCTTTTGGAACTTGCGATTATCAGCGTATTGATAGGTGTTGATCTTCTCTAAGAGCGTAGCAAAAAAGTCGGCTTGCTTGCCTTGCCTTACATCTTCTCTCAGTACAAAGAAACGCACATAGCCCTTTTGGTAAGGTTTTTCGAGCGGTACAAGCGGCAGGTTTCGTCTCTGCTTTTCTAGTTTAGCATGGCGATTACAGCATTCGCGCAAATATTTCTCGTGGTCTTCTCGAGCAATACGCTGGCGAGAACGCAGATTGCGCAAGCGAGAGAGGCCTTTGGGGGTAATATATAGATTTCCCATTGAATTAATGTTTACTGATTAACGATTAATTTGCTTGGGATTTTTGTAGAAAGTAATAACAAAAAGCCCGAAGCTGTCGCTCCGGGCTTTTGTTGTATGATAGAGTAATGCTACATCAAGCTAATACGCCACGAAGCGTTACCTTTTGCAAAGGTAATTCTACAGTAATATGTAACTTGATATATTTCATTTCTTCTGTTATTTTTATTAAGGTTAAACAATTCGTTCTCGAAATCGGGGGCAAAGATAACGATTAATGTTCAACGATTAATGTTTAATAACAAATAATTAACAATTTACAGATAAACATTAATCGTTGAATATTAAAATTAATCCTTATTTTTGCACTCTATGAAAAAGTATTTTTTACCCTTTATTCTTAGCAGCTTTTTGCTGCTAACGGCTTGTAGTAAGGCCACTTCCGACAATCAGCTCCCTATGCCTAAAAAGGAAGAGGGACAGCCCTCTCCCTCAAAAGAACAGCCCTCCTCCAAGGAGACTTTTCTTACAGGAACTTTCCTCCAGCTCTTTGGAAAAGATGACTGGTCTCCTTCCCAATGGGAGCAGTACCTCTTGGAACTCAAGGAGCTAAGAATCCATACCCTCATTGTGCAATATACTGCCTTCAAAAATGCGTATAACGATATTACTTGGTTCGATTCAGCCAATACTTTCACCACTCAGAAGAGTCGTCTTACCTTGGCACGGGTCCTTGAAGCAGCACAAAGACAAGGAGTAGAAGTTCATATAGGACTCCACTTTGACGATTCTTATTGGCAGCACCAGACCGATAGGGCGTGGCTGGAGCTTAATGCCCAACGCTGTATTGCCTTAGCCAAAGAACTGCATACCCAGTTTGGTAATCATCCTGCTTTCAAGGGATGGTATATCCCTCACGAACCTGAACCCTATGCTTATGGTTCCGACGAAAAAATAGCCCTTTTTAGAGAGGTATTGGTAAATCCTATTGCCGATAGCATCCATCAGTGGGATCGCAAACCTATTTCTATCGCTGCCTTTTGGAATAGCGCTCTTACCTCTCCCAATCAGCTCCAACACTTCATGGCAGAATTGGCTAAGAGCCATCTGCAAATCATCATGTTACAGGATGGCGTAGGAGCCAAGCACGTAACACTTGACCAATTAGGTACTTATTACCAAAGTGCCCAAAAGGGACTTTTTGAGGAAAACAAGAACTACAAAGGAGCTTTTTGGACTGATCTGGAGACCTTCTATTCTCCTACAGGGGAATACCCTTTTACGCCAGCATCCTTCGATAGGGTAAAGCAACAGCTCACTATAGAAACAGCACTGCCCAAGGTAAGTAAGGCAGTCTCCTTCCAGTATTATGACGATATGAGTACCCTCAGTCCTCACAAGGCGCAAGCTCAAGCCCTTAGAGAAGCCTACAAAAAATGGCTGAATCAAAAAATAAAATAATGACTATAAGAATTTTATACCTATTCCTACTATTACTTCCTCAGCTCTTACAGACACAGACCCTCAGGGAGAAACTCTCCTTGGCCGATAAAGAGTACCACAAGGGCAACTACCTGCAGGTAGTAGATCTGCTCAAGGGAGAGGATTTTTTGAAAACACCCGAGGCACTCTACTGTATTATACAGGCGCGTTTTGCCCTTTTGCAGAAGGATTATAGTGAAAATATTGTCAAGTTCGACTACAACCACCTGTCCAGCCTACGCACAGATATCGCCACCTACAAGGCTCTTACTGTGAAGAACAAGAAAGCCAGGTCACTCACCGCTGTAGAAGAGGTTTTAGAGCAGTATCCACCTACAGAATTGGACTTTATCGTTCAGAAAATAGAACGTGCCGAAGGGGGACAGATGCAGCAACTCAAGGAGGCTTTCGAGAGCAAGGACTATGATCAGGTACTACAGCTTGCCGAGGAGTTCCACAAGGATAAGGTCTTGCGCCCTTTTGTGATAGACTACTACCGCCTGATGGCCGCCTATAAGAAAATAAATCTTCGCAAGGCCTCTCACAGTGAAAAAGAACAGCTCTACAACCAGTTCAAGGCTTACAAAGAGGCTTATCATCACAAAAATATCCTCTATGACCAAGCGGTAGAGGCTGCAATAAGAGAACTACGATGATAGTAAATGACAAAAAACAAATAAAAACTTCCCTTTACCAGAGGTAAAAGGAAGTTTTATTAATTTGTTAATTAGCTAAATTAGCTCATTAGAATCCTTGTATCTTTTCAGCACGACCATCCTTGCTTTTAAGAACACGTACAGTGCCTACTGGAGAAGTGTTAGTACCAATCTTAACATAGTCTATCTCTTGAAACCCTTCTATAGCATCTCCTGTAAATGTCCCTGAAATAGCATGTAGGTCTCCTGCCTTGTTTATAAAGAAAATAGTAAACTTATCCCCTTCTCCTGAGATAACGGCGTTCACTCCCTGAGCTGCATAAGTTCCTCCAGAATGGTTTTTATAGTCTAATTTTATGTTAGACCCATTTTTCCCATAAAACTTATAGAAGAATCCATCAAAACGACCTCTTAAAGGATCCTTATCTATTCCAAAAGTGCTATGAATAAGCTCTAATGCTCCAGTGGTAAAAGATCCTTCTACTGCAGGAGGATTGGTTCCTCCATAGATAGTGGCACCCCCATCAGCCATTTTTTTGATAAGGTCTTGAGAGACAACTTTAGTAACCTCACTTGAGAAAGTATTGTTGGTAATACCACCTCCTTGATTTCCGTTGTTGTCATCTGACTTAGAGCAGGATACTACTGCAAATAAAGCACATATCGCTGTGCAAAGCGCATAAATGGTTCTTTTCATTTTTTTATCTTTTAATTGTTATACACGAAATTAATTTACTTATTCACTCATGAGTTAGTCCCCTGTAGGATATTTTTGTTTTCTTACAGCCAATCCACTTTCTGTGTTGAAAACACGTATACCTCCCTCTGGAACCAATTTACCCTTGGGATCATTTTTTTCAACCATACAAAATCCCATCTGTAAATTTTTGATTCCTTCAGGAGTAATTTCTCCAGAAACTATATGAGCTTCTTTGTTTGGCACTTTCAAAGTAATTCCTTCTATTTTTAGAAAAAGGGTAAATTTATTGCCTGATCCAGAAATAATAGCACCTTTTCCTGCTGCATTAGTATCTTCAGGATTATCTTTATCCGCACGATCTGCTTTCAGTTTTACTCCATTTTGTTCGTAGAATTTATAACGATAGGCATCATATTTTTTTCCTAATGTATCAGCTCTCATATTTGTATATATCAGCACAAATTTACTTGTTTGAAAAATTCCTTGAATATCAGGCGGATTGTCCCCTTCATTAATCTGCATCCCTTTATTTTTCATCTCCTCTAAAAGTCTGTCAGGGATAATATCTCTTCTTTCTTGAAGGAAATCAACTTCTCTCTGCCTATCATCTGACTTAGAGCAAGATACTATGGCAAATAAAGCACATAAGGCTGTGCAAAGCGTATAAATGGTTCTTTTCATCTTTTTCTCTTAAATTATTTTATTTTTCAACAGTTATATATGATATTTATCAACTTATCAGTTAATCCCCATAAGGATATTCTTGTTTTTTTACGGCCAACTTATCCTTACTTATCCAGATACGTATGGTACCCACTGGTACTACTCTTCCTGTTATATCGCCTGTTTTCTCTATTTTAAGAAAACCATATTGGAAATCCTTAATCCCTTCTGGGGTAATCTCTCCTGAAAGTACAGAAACATCTCTACTCTTTACTTCACCATTTGTAATATTTACATCCAAATAAGCGGTAAACTTGTTACCTTCTCCTGAGATGATAGTACCCCTTCCTGTAGCTCTTTCAGTACTTGTGATCCATTCATTGATGTAATCCGTCTTTACTTTTGTTTCCTTTTGATCATAGAACTTATAGCGGTAGCTGGGGATCTCTTGTCCTACAGAATAGCTATCATCATCTCCTAAACTGGTATAAGTCATCTTTAAATCACCTGTAGCAAAAATTCCTTGGATATTAGGAGGGTTCATCCCCTCATTGATAGTCATTCCATTAGCTGCCATTTTCCCTATAAGCTCTTCAGGGATAATAGCCTTAGCCTCGGCAGGAATATTAAATCCACTTGTTTTTACTTGCTTCTCTCCTGAATCTGATTTAGAACAGGAAACCATCACAAATAGGGCACATACTGCCACACAAAATACATAGATTGTTCTTTTCATTCTTTGTTCTCTTTTTATTATAGTGGGGGGCAAAGGTAATGATTAACGATCAATATTTGATAATTAGTAATAAAAAATTAACAATAAAGTTGTTTAGCTTTTATCATTCTCCCCTCAGTAACTCTTTTCTTGGGACTTCTACTTGTAGCTCTTTTATACAAAAAACTTCTCTTGACCATGTATCAATGAAGAGAAGTTTTACCTTGGAAAACAAGAGCCCTTCTAGTATGGAGTTTCCCTCCTGGCTATTCCTTCGTGCTGGAAAATACGATGAACTCCTACTTTCATTATTTGGTTATTGGTATCTTCCTTTTCAGTAACCGTAAGAGTAAGCACCAAATCCTTGATCCCTTCAGGAGTAATTTCACCTGAAATTAGAGTTATATCATTGTTCTTTACACCTTCCGTATGAGCTGCGTGATTTAGGAAAACAGTGAAGTTGTTACCACTACCTGAAATAATAGCTCCAGAGCCTGTGGCTATGTCATTTACTCCAAATTTCAGCGCTCTGTAATCCGATTTTAGCTTTACACCATTCTGCTCATAGAACCTATACTTGTAATTAACAGCTTTATCTCCTTTAGTAAAACCTTTTTCACCAGGATCGCTGGAATAATGGAATCGTAAGTTATCAAGCAAATAGATACCTTCAATATTAGGAGGGTTTGTTCCTTCATAAATAGGCATCCCTTGAGCTCTTATTTGGCGGAGCGTTTCCTCTGGTATAATAGCTTTAGCCTCGATAGGAATATTCAGACTTTTGCTATTATTCCCATTGGTACTTCCATTATTATTCTGATTGTTCCCATTATTATATCCTCCATTGTCCACTGACTTAGAACAAGAAACTAAAGCAAACAAGGCAAATACCCCTGCACAAAGCGCATGCATCACTCTTTTCATATTTCTATTTTTTAAGGTTATCAAGGGCAAAGATAATATTTAATATCTGATAATCAATAATTAATGACAAATAATTAACAACATAATTATTAGTGATTGATTACTTATTTTTAGCCATTAACTTCGCTCCTTCCACTAAGCGGACAAACTCCTTTCGGTAGCCCTCTTCATCTCGGCCGAAAGCATTCTTGGCCAGTTCTATTACTTGGTCATAGGAAGCTTGGGCTTTGTACTCAGAGTCTCTCAGCAGCAGACCAAACTCAGCCACTGCGGCAGCAAAGCGAAAATCATCGGAAGCCTGTGCCAGTTCTTTTAGGTTGTAGGTCAGCGGTTCCACCACTTCTCGGCTGGCAGCGTTGGCTTCTTTAGGGTCTTTGTAGCGGATTTTTAGGAAAGCCACCTCATTGCCCTTTCCTATTTCATTGAGCTGACTATCTTGATAACGAAGAGAAGAGGTTACCTTTCCATCGGAAGGGACAATCTCATAGATAGCAGTAACGGTATGCCCTGCCCCTACTTCCCCTGCATCTTTCTTGTCATTGGTGAAATCCTCATTGGCAAGCATACGATTTTCATAGCCTAAGAGCTTATATTGCTTTACATACTTAGGGTTGAACTCTATCTGTAGTTTGACATCCTTGGCTACAGTAAAGAGAGTTCCACCAAACTCATTGACCAACACCTTCTTAGCTTCAGTAAGGTTATCTATATAAGCATAGTTACCATTGCCGCTATCGGCTAAAGTCTCGGACATATCGTCTCGGTAATTGCCCATACCAAAGCCCAATACGGAGAGATACACACCTCCCTCTCGTTGCTTTTCAATAAAGGCTTTAAGGTCATTAGGATTGTTGATACCTACATTAAAATCACCATCGGTAGCTAGAATGATACGGTTGTTTCCTCCCTTGATAAAGGCCTTATGAGCAAGCTCATAAGCCAGCTGTATTCCTCGTTCTCCAGAAGTTGCTCCACCTGCCTCAAGCCCGTCCAATACCTTTTCTATCTTCTCGCGTTCCCTAACTGAAGTAGGTTCAAGTGCCACTTGTGTACCACTGGCATAGGTTACGATACTGACCTTGTCTTGTGGTTTGAGATTTTGAAGCAAGAGCTTCAAGGAGGATTTAAGTAAGGGGAGTTTGTTGTAATCCATCATAGAACCAGAAACATCTATCAAAAACACCAAATGAGAAGCAGGCGTATTGGAAAGATCTAAAGGCTTAGTCTTGAGACCAATACGCAAAAGATAATGTGTGGTATTCCAAGGAGCTGGAGCCTGCTCGTAGCTCACTCGTAAGGGAGAGGGTGTTTGTGCATCGGGGGTAGGATAATCATAATCAAAGTAGTTAATCATCTCCTCTATACGCACTGCATCCTTAGGAGGAAGGGTACCCTGCTGTATCATACGGCGAATATTGCTGTAAGCTGCCCTATCCACATCTACCGAAAAGGTAGAGACAGGCTGGGAAGAGACCTCCACAAAGGGGTTTTCCTTGATCTCCTTAAAGGTCTCTCCGCGCTCTCCCGTGGGCACTTGCATATCCTTTGTATAGGAAGGATACTGATATTCCGGGCTATACATTGCCTCTTGATTATTATTATAACAACCCCACAGTAAGAAGCTAGCAAAAACTGTAAGAACCAGACTTTTTCTCATAATTGTCATCATTAAATGGTTAATGGGACAAATATACAACTTTTTCTGTGTTTGACAAAGGATTTTGTTAATATACTAATTGGCCGATTTACTAATTATTTGCTATCTTTGCCACCGTATTGTAATCCTTAATCTATGATGAAAAAATTTATTCTCTTTGGCTTCCTATTTTGGGCTATACTTGTACTCCTTTTTATATTTACAATGCCCGATAGTATCAATAGTCTCGGATGGGCTATGTATGGAAGTGGTTTTCTATCCGTTTTTTTGCTTTTACTCGTCACTATTACACTCATTTACTATAGTTTTAAGTATAGAATAGTTAAAATAATAAGTATTATACTCGGCATTGGTTTTGTTTCTACTATTTTTTTGTTTTTCAGAGGAGTAGACATTACTGAAAACTACAAAAATGGTATATATGCTATCAAAATGCCCGATAAATACAAGTATTGGTATGACTATCTTTGGCATATCAATGATGATCCTTTCTACTCAGATATGGCACCTCCTAAAGAATTAGAGTTTGACAAACAGAGGGAATACATGTTCAATGGCTCCTCTAATATTTTCTTTTCTTCCAAAAATAAATTAATTACTTATCACTATAATTCTTTGGATAACATTATCTATTTTTCAAAAATAGATACCAAAGGAACATCAAAAGAAAAGCTGACACATTCCAAAACCAAAAAGACGGAGCAAAGAGGAGTTTTCTTGGGAGATTACTACATTGATTTTGATGAAAACTATTACCATACATGGCTAGTTGATGATGATACCCTCAAAAAACCTTTGGAAGAAGTTCCTCATATTAAAAAATGGACTCCTGAGCAAAGAAAAGCTTTCCTCTCTAAAGTGCAGAAGGAGGCTACTTACTATTTCCTAAAGCATACCGACCGAAAGGATTATTACGATCTGAAAGAGTTTCCAGAGGAAGGTAACTATAAGGTTGTATCTCTATTGGACGGAAAGTGGCAATTGGCAGAGGTCTATTGTCATAGGGAAGATTTCGCTACCCTTGAGCCAGCACGAGGGACACACCCTCCTTTCAAGCAAGCTCTTATGGCTCGCTTTACTGCTCCACCTGTATATGCCCCTGCCAAGAACCTTCGCCCTGTATATATACACAAAAGCCGCATCTACTCACCCGATGAGAAAGATCGAAAAAATACCAATCCTCAGTTTGACAATAAACATATAGTAGAGGTCTATTTTGATATTAACCAAAGTGGTCGTATGGCCTACCTAAAGACCACCTACCTAATGCCTAAGGACTATTTAAAATTTCTTCACCAACCCAGTACTTTCCTGCGAAAAGGAGACGAAGAAATGGAAATTTTCCATAAGGAAGCCCTCTACAGACAAAAACAATGGGAGTATTCTATCTATTTCAATGGTAATGACATTTATTTTATAATTGAAAGATTTGCCAATTATTACTAATTGGCTCATTCTCCTATTATCTAATTACTTCCCTAATATCTTTCCTCTTAGAATAGGCTACTGGTTTGGCATAGCCAATACGTAAAAGGATTTGGGGATAGAGATTTTCTTTAGGGAAATTTTTGCGTAATGCTATATTTATTTCTGGCACTTCACAGGGCTGATTCAGGTAGGCATGAGCTATACCTGCCTGAGTAAGCAATAGCAGAAAACGTTCGAGAGTACGGCCAGTCTGTATCCAAGTACGAATATCATTCCCCTCGGTGGTAAGTAGTACCATGTGTGAGGAAGATTGTATTTTCTTCAGGTCAGTTTTGTTTTGAGTTTTTGCTTTCAAACTTCCCCGTACAATAGGCTCAGTGACCCAGCGGGGCAGGTTAGGTGCCCCCAACACCGCATAGCTCAATCCATCATGGGTACTCTCAGAATGTTTTTTGTTAAAACGAATCCATGAGAGGAGCTCATTCTTAAAAGCTGGGTCTGACATCTGTACGGTATTACCCTGTAGGACAGCTTGGGTAAACCTTTCAAAGAGAGGAGTATCTTTGGCAAAGACATGAAACATCCCTGCTCCCTCAAAGGGAGATAATCCCTCATATACTTTATCAATGAGACTTTGCAACAGAACAGGATCGATACGCCTGTCCTCATACTCAGAACGATTGGTTTGTCGCTTCTCAATAAAAGCAGCCAAGGGATCAGGGACAACGGTATTGGACTTGTGAAGCTCCACAGTAATCACCCCTTCCTCACTAAGGCTTACCTGAGTCTGATAATGTAGCTCAGAGGCTTTGATACAGAGGTTTTCGAGCGCACAACCCAAGCTGATGAAGAGTTCGCGATGCTGACCATCAACGGCAGGAAGGGCTTTCTCGAAGTTGGGTTTGATAACGATACTGTGATCGGAAGTTTCAAACCACCATGGTTGAGAGTTATGACCGGAAGGCGCTTGAGTAGCAGCCTTGATAAGGGTCAAAAAATCGGGATTTTGGGCGCGTCCCTTAAGAGCAACTAGCGCCATCATAAAAGTAATAGATAACATTTTGAAGTTCATTTTATTTGTCTTTGTTTTTCATGGCAAAGTAACGATGAAAAAATGTAGAAAAAATGAACTTGGGTTCATAAATGAAGTTCCTTAGAAGATACGCTTGCGTATTCTGCTGAGGGCTTGAGGGGTAATCCCTATATAAGAGGCAATGTATTTCAAGGGAATATTCTGAATCAGCTTAGGATCCTTTTCTAATAGATTGAGATAGATCTCTTCAGGAGATTGCAATAAAAACTGAGCTTCACGTTGCATTTTCTCAATAAGCAAGTGCTCCAATATATCGGCTTTTATCTGGAGGTATTCCTGTTGTTGTATAAGATGATCAAGGTGTTCTCTGCCAATCTTGTAGGCTGTAACCTCCTTGAGCGCTTCTATGGAGAGCAAAGAGGGTTCTCGCCTGACGAAAGAAGTGTAGGAAAGACAGAAACTCTCTGGGAACAAGATATCTACGGTAGTTTCCTTATCGGTCGTAGAATTATAATAGAAGAAACGTACAATCCCTTCGCTCAAATAGTACAAAGAGTTCTCCACCTCACCTACACGAGTGATGAGCTGTCCTTTGGCGAAGTGTACTTCTGTAAAATATTGACTTAGGAAATCAAGGTTCAAAATTTAGGAAATAGGAATAATAAGAAATAGGTAAAAAAGGCTATCCTTACGAATAGCCTTTTTGTATATAATTTAGTAAACCCACATATCTTGTTCTCTGTCGCGGATACGCTCCTTGATACGCTCTGCTTCCAAGAGTTGGTATAAGGCATTGTCTGGGAGGTATTTTTTGATTTCCCTATCCCCATATACGTTGTCCTCCTTATAGATAACCCCTACGAAGCGACGAGCATTGAGCAAGTGGTCAAAAGAGATTCGGTTAGCAGAGTTCAACTGATTGAATACCCTTGCTTTGTGCAAGATATTTCTTGCGGCAGGATACCATACCCAGAAAAGTTCTACTAAGTTAGACTGAGCATCATCAGTTCCCAACACACTTACATCGGGAGCTACTGGTGCAATTCCTAACAGACGATACTTAAGCTCTCCTTGGCGCTTATCGAAGTACCACAACCCCTTGATTCTATACTGTACAATATCACGAGAAGTAAGGTCAGTACGTACAATATATTCAGGAGGAAGAGGCAATCCTTGGTTAAGGATTTCGTAACCAGCATCCAAAGTATCTGCCTTAGAAAGGCTATACTTAAGATCATCATAAGTTCTCTTCTCAGTAAAATAAGAATCTACATAAGTCTCAGTGAGTCTTTTTTCCTTCATCGCTCTAAGAAGTACATCGTACAAGGAACGACGATCTGCACCAATTTCCATAGTATCAATAGGGAATAGTAGTGGGAAATTAGCTCTTTGTTCCAAGTCAACGAGTTCCCAAGTAGTAGTAGACCACATGATATCGCGATCATCTACATAACCATAAGGAAGTGGCACGTCGTTGTCAGATTCCTGTTGAGCGGCAGTCTTCTCACCTATTTCAGAAGGAACTTTTGCATTGAGTATATTTACCTGAGCAAAAGTAGTTGAAGATACTATCCACATAAAAGATAGCGTCAGGATATTCTTTAGTGCTTGTTTCATAATCTT
>ERZ773068.1388-NODE-1388-length-11967-cov-6.433680_pt1 | contig 11967 bp, 10 predicted proteins | sample MGYA00580620_ERZ773068 | MGnify/ENA primary metagenome ERZ773068 (study PRJEB29015, sample SAMEA2737983) | human oral metagenome | biome: human oral; feature: human-associated habitat; material: dental | place: China | collected 2101 ... | reverse complement strand
AATAAAGTGAGTTACAAACTTTACAGACGAGGACTGTTTGAGCGTCAGTCCACCATGCTTTTTGGTGGACAAGCGAGTTCCGCAGTCTGTGTGAATTTGTCGAAGCTTTGAAAATGGGTTGCGAGTATGATTGAATTATAAGGAGTTTTATATCATTATTAATTGTTTATGTTACCGACAAATTATATATTCTTTATCACCTCGGTAACCAAGCCCTTAAACTGACTTGACACCTTATCCGCAACTTCCTTTACTTCCACATGATCAAGTTTTCTGTCACTAAGTCCTGTAGCGTAGTTGGTTATGCAGGAGATTGCAGCTACTTCCATACCCATATGTGCCGCTGCCATAGCCTCGCAGGCAGTGCTCATACCTACCGCATCGGCTCCCATAAGTTTATACATTCTTATCTCTGCCGCACTTTCATAATTAGGACCGCTGCATTGAAGATAAACTCCCTCTTTCATATCTATACTAAGTTTTTTTGCAACTTCCTTTATTACATTTACACATCTTTTAGAGTAGATCTCGCTCATATCCGGAAATCTTGTACCCAGTTCATCTATGTTCGGACCTATAAGAGGGCTTCTTACAAAGCTGCTGATATGGTCGGTTAAGATCATAAAGTCTCCGGGATGGAAACTTTGATTTATTCCGCCGGCAGCATTGCTTAATATAAGCTTCTTAGCTCCGAGCATGGACATAATTCGTATAGGCAGCACCACATCCGTCATCTCATACCCCTCATAGTAATGCACTCTTCCCTGCATAATGATCACCGGAACTTTTCCTATATATGCACAGATAAATCTGCCCTCATGTCCGCTTACAGTGGACACCGGAAAGTCCTTTATGTCCTTATATGATAGACTTTCAACTATTTCTATATCCTCCGCATAAGTACCGAGACCGGAACCAAGTACCAAAGCCACTTCCGGTTTAAAACTAAGCTTTTTTCTTACCTCATTAAAGCAGGTATCTAGTTTTTCTTTAATAGACAACATATCCTCTCCTGATATAATAATGGTGTAGTCGGGCAAGACTACTTGGTTAATAGATTTCTAATCGAGTAGGGAAACTTTAGTCCCATACTCAATCTGATGTAATGTATTATTGACATTTAATTAATATCTGCAATAGTAGAGTAAATATCCATTCCCTTTATTATGTATTTGTTACAATCTATTAGTAAAGCAATAATAAAGCTAGATATCAACGATACGCCACACTAGGGGCAGTGTTCGACATAAGTCTACATTCCTTACAGCACCCCTGCTATAAATAAAAGGAGCTGAAAATGTCTCAACAGCCCCTTTTTATTATTACAATACCTAAATATTAATTATCCCACAGATAACGGTGTAGCTACCTGTTGATATTTAACCCAATGTTTTAGGTGTTTTACCACTTTACAACTTCCACAAACAATAATCAGTTCAGATATCATTGCATCAATACAGCAGTTAAATCAATGCATGGCATATGAAATTAGGCTCAAGCCGATCTATTGCTCATTTTTTGATGCATCTTTTAATTAATATGTTTGTGCTTGGTGTAAAGCATTCTCTGCAAGTACTACAATATTTTATTTAACAAGTTATGTTTTATATTATCATCTGCAAAAGCCAGATTGGCAGCATTTATCATAAGCTTCTTTATGACATCCTCACCAAGTGCGAACTCATTTGCCACAAACTCAAGTTCCTTTTCCATAGTACTGTTACTTACAGTTCTGTTATCAGTATTAACGGTAACTGACAGTCCGGCTTCAAGAAACTCTTTTAGAGGATAGGCTTTGATATCATCAACCGCCTTTGTCTGCAAGTTACTTATAGGACACATCTCTATGCCTATGCCCTTATCCTTACACAGCTTTATAACATCTCTTTGTCCGCTTAAGGCTATTCCGTGACCTATTCTTAAAGCCCCTGCCTCTACGCTTAAAAGCACATTCCTTACATCCCTGCACTCTCCGGCGTGTATGGTAAATGGATAGCCCATGCACTTTGCCTTTTTGAATAAGTCCATAAATAAGCTCATAGGATACTTTGACTCATCTCCTGCAAGATCCAAGGCATTAAGACCGAAGCCCAAATAATCCCTTATCTCAGAGAACATTCTAAGGCTTTTTTCAGGCTCATGGTGCCTCATGGCACAGGCTATAAGTCCCACATCTATGCCGGTAAGTGCTTTACCTTCTTTTAATCCCTCTATCACCGCTTCCATTATATCCCTTAGTTTTAGGTTAGCATTAACTGAAAGCAGCGGAGCGAATCTTACTTCCGCATAGATCGTATTATCCGCCTGTAGGCTTAATACAAAATCTTTTGCCGCCTTTTTAAATGCAGCATAACTCGTAAGTGCACTTAAGGGCAGATCAAACTTTTGCAGGTATTCGGTTAGGCTCTTACAGTCCTCAGACACGCTAAGCTCAGAGTCTTCTACCTCTCTTCCTAAAAGTTCTTTAATGGTAGCCTTTGGAAGAGAGCCGTCCAAATGACAGTGTAACTCAATCTTCGGTAATTTTTTAATATAATCCATATATTTTACTCTACAGAGCTTACCTCTACCACTTCCGTGCTTATATCGGTAACATTGTCCCCTACAGCCTCATCATTAGCTATAGTTACACTTCCGCTCTTTAAGCTCTCATATAATTTATCATAATCTTCTTTTGTGAAATTCTTGAACTTGGAACTTTCCATAGGAAGTCCTACTCCAAGATCGCTTGCTGTAAGTATAACCTTGGTTCCGCCCGGGAATTTTCCGTCATAAAACTCTGCTATAGCATTGTATACTGAATCTTGAAGATTCTTGGTAGCTGAGGTTATAACTGTAGGTGACTCAACCGACTGGTCTACATCCACTCCTATAACTACCTTATCTGCCGCCTCTGCCGCCTTCATAACTGAGTTTCCTACAGCACCTCCGCAAGCAAATATACATTCAACACCTTCATTGTACCATGAAGCCGCCTTTGTCTGGTTTTCAGGGCTTGCATCAAAGTTTCCTACATAGGTGTACTTGATCTTTACATCACCCTTGGCAAGTCCTAATTCCTTAGCTGCCGCATCAGCACCCTGAACATATCCGTAACCGAATCTTACAACTGCAGGAACAGCTATTCCACCCATAAATCCTAAGCTCTTATAACCCTCTTTTACTGCTGCATAACCTGCAAGGTAACCTGCCTGCTCCTCAGCATAAAAGATTGCATGTGAGTTTTGTGCTATATCCGCTGTATCACCTGACTTAGGCTCTGCATCTATTGTAACAAACTTTACATCAGGATACTTAGCCTGTGCCTCATGTACAGGTCCTTCAAATAAGAATCCCGGTGTTACTATAAGTTTTGCACCGCCCTTAACCGCAAGGTCTATAGCATCAATGCAGGCAGCATCTGATTTTTCTGCCGGCTTATAATACTTATGGGTAATATTATGCTCTGTAGCATACTTATCAAGACCCTCCCAAGAACCTTGGTTAAATGACTTGTCATCTATAGTTCCTACATCTGTAATAAGTGCAAGCTCGTAGCCTGAAGCAGAAGTTCCTTCGGAAGCCGACTCGCTTCCCGCATCCGATACGGACTCACCTGCCTGACTTGCATCCGAACTTGCCTGAGTTTCAGTTGTCGGCTTTGCACATGCTGACAGTAAAGATAGTGCCACAGCTGACATCAATAATACACTTGCTAATTTCCTCATAATAAATCCTCCTTATTATTTGAGTTTTGCCAAAATATTATTTTGACATTTATACGCTTACATGCTTAATTTTACCATTAATTGAGATATAAGCAAATAGATAAATTTGTATAAACCTATAAAAATTATTTAATTCCTTTAACTATCTCTATCAGCTTATCTTCAGGCATTGCCTTATTAAGTGCGAAAGAATAACTGTAATTACCGTTTGTCCATGTAGCAAGACTTACACTGCCTTCTTCGTTGCCTTTTAAGCTTACTTTAACACCCTCTACTTCTGTTTCTTTTTGATTGCTATATTGATTATAGTCACCGCTTAGCATACTGTCTTGTGCCTTGTTTGACTTTCTTATGGTTATACTGTTTTCAGCGCCACTGTCATCATAAATGACCTGTATCATCTCATTCTTTACTGCCTGTATATATCTATTTTCATAGCCTTCTATCTTTTCAGGTGCAACCAATTCAAAACCTGCACACTTTGCAGCCTCTTCCAAGGTATTAAAATCCTCAAAAATACTTATTGCACCTTGATCCGTAACTGTAGAGCCGTCCTCATTTATTACTGCGATGCTACTGCTTTCCGTTACTCCTTTCTGCACACTCTCCTGTGTCGTACCTTCCTGCATACTTGTCTGTATGCTTTCTTGTGCCGTACTTTCTAAAGCCTTGCTGCTTTCCGTACCCGAATTTGAGCAAGCCGACATAAGCAAAGCACCTAAAAGTATTGTAGTTAGAAATTTATATTTTTTATTAACCAAATTACTTTTAGAACTGTATGAGCAGCTGGAAAAATGACTGCAAATCATAAATTTATCTCTTTTCTTCATCAAATTACTCCTTATGTAAATCTATTATAATAATTTTGTTGCAGTTCAGGCAAAGTATACATATATAATATACCAAATGAAAGCTTGCTTTAAGGTGTATGTTATATATGTATATCTATCAGGCTACTGCCTGCATTTATCTTCGTCTAATTTATAAATAGAAATTAAACTTTTTTAGTTTTTTTGACGAAGATGAATAACCTGCCTGAACTTTAGCATAATTTTCCTATAGAAGAACTTCCTATTCTTTCACAACCTAAATTTATAAACTCCTCCATATCTTCAAGGGTTCTTATACCTCCGGCTGCTTTTATCTTTACATCCTTTGATATATGCTTTTTAAAAAGCTCTATATCTTCCTTTTTGGCACCTGAACTTCCAAAACCTGTTGAAGTCTTTATAAAATCCGCCTTAGCCTTGCTTACTATCTCACAAAGTTTGATTTTTTCTTCTTCATCAAGATAACAGCACTCTATTATAACCTTTAATACCTTATCTCCTACAAGCTCTTTTAACTGCCTTATCTCAGCCTCAACCTTATCATAGTCTTTATTCTTCACATCACAGATATTTATTACCATATCTATTTCCAAAGCACCGTCTTCCAAAGCCTTTCTTGTCTCGGCTTTTTTTGCTTCGCTGCAGGCATATCCTAAAGGAAAGCCTACTACCGTACAGATAACAAGCTCCTTGCCGTACTTATCATGCACATACCTTATATAATGTGGGGGTATGCATACGGAAGCGGTCTTCAACCTTATAGCCTCCTCGCATAATTTATCAATATCTTTCAGGCTTGTATCAGCCTTAAGAATCGTATGATCCACATGTGAACATATCTTTTTAATATCCATTTTTAGTCTCCATTCCGCCACAGTATCGTGGCATAAATAGTATGAAGATATTTTACACTAATCTTCATTACACCTCCGGCGCAATGTATTATTGACATTTAATTAATATCTGCAATAGTAGAGTAAATCTCCATTTCTTTTATTATGTATTTGCTACAATCTATTGACAAAGCAGTAATAAGGCTAAATATCGACGATACTATACACCGGTCTATCTTTTGCAAAATAATTATACCGAAAACTCTTTATTTTTCTGAGTATGTATATCAAAAGATGTCAGCATAGTGAATACTATGCTGCGGATTTTTGATGTGTGTAAAAAAGTTAATACCTTTCCACCCCTTCTTTACTTACTTTGGCAAGCACAAGCGGTCCTACATTTACTTTTTCATCACTAAATTCAAGTCCCGATAAAAGCTTTTTCGCAGCCTCGGCAAATAAATCCTCATTATCCGCATACATTATGCAAAGCACATCTGAGGGATTCACATAATCTCCGGTTTTTTTAATAAGTTTTATACCTGCACTGTAGTCTATACTGTCTTCCTTGGTCTTTCTTCCGGCTCCCAAAAGGCTTGACGCTATTCCTATGGTTTCGGTATCCATATGGGAAATGTAGCCTTTTCTGTCACTTTTTAGTTCAAAGCTGAACTTAGGCTTTTTAAACTTTTCGCTATTTTTTATAACTTCCGTATCTCCGCCCTGTGCAGCTACCATTTCCGTAAGTTTATCAAGTGCCTTACCCGAGCTAAGTGCCTCTTCCACCATTGAAAAACACTCTTTTAATTCTTTACCAAGCCCCAAGTGCAGCATATTTGCCGCAAGCTCCTTGCTTACTTCCAAAAGGTCTTTCGGTCCTTTGTTTTTTAATACTTCCACCGCCTCTATAACCTCAAGGCTGTTGCCTATATTGTTGCCCAGCGGTATGTCCATATCGGTAATTACAGCCAAAGTTTTCCTGCCTGCGTGCTCGCCTATATCAACCATTTCCTCGGCAAGTTTTATCGCATCGTCAAGTGTTTTCATAAATGCTCCGCTGCCGCACTTTACATCAAGCACTATGCAATCACTGCCCGCTGCAAGTTTCTTACTCATAATTGATACCGCTATGAGGGAAATGTTATCGACTGTAGCGGTTACATCTCTAAGAGCGTAAAGTTTCTTATCAGCAGGTGCAAGATTGCCGGACTGCCCCACTACAGCTATTCCGGTCTTTCTTACAATATCAAAAAACTCTTCCTTGCTAAAAGCTGTTCTTAAATTAGGAATTGACTCAAGCTTATCCACTGTACCTCCGGTATGCCCAAGTCCCCTGCCTGACATCTTTGCTACCTTGCAGCCACAGGCTGCAACTATTGGTGCAACTATAAGGGTGGTCTTATCTCCTACACCGCCGGTAGAGTGCTTGTCTACCTTAACTCCTTCTATGGAAGACAGATCCACCATATCACCGGACTGTGCCGTTGCCAAGGTCATAGCCGCAGTCTCTTCCTTGTTCATGCCCCTAAAATACACTGCCATAAGAAAGGCTGCCATCTGATAATCCGGTATATCACCTGCCACATAGCCTGATATAATATAATCTATCTCTTCTTTGGAAAGTGTAAGAGCATTTCTTTTTTTCATAATCAAATCATACATTCTCATAATATTTACCCCTATCTGCTCGACTTATCATAAGCTGTCCCTTAGTTTTAAGAGTCTTAAAGTATTCTGATTCACTTTCTCTATCTGTTTAATTTATCTTAAGGTATACCTTAGATTTAAGACTCTTAAAGTATTCCGGTTTACCTTACCTATCTGCTAGACTTATCGTAAGGTATACCCTCAGCCTTCGGAGCCTGTGAACTCTTGGAAGAGAACATCAGTACTATAAGAGTAACTATATAAGGGAACATCTTATAAAATTCGCTCGGTATCGATAAATCTTTTAATACCGGTATGGACGAATACGCACTTGCAAGAGTCTTCATAATCGCAAAGAAAAAGGCTGCAAAGAAGATCTTATTGCTTCTCCATTGACCGAATATAAGTACCGCAAGTGCAAGGAAACCGTATCCTGCCACCGTACCGTTAAAGTTAGTGGAAGTAGGTACTACGAATACCAATCCTCCTATACCTGCCAACACACCTGAGATCACAACTCCGGCATATCTTATCTTGTATACATTTACTCCGACAGAGTCGGCAGCCCCCGGATGCTCTCCACAGGCTCTAAGCCTGAGTCCAAACCTCGTATACTTTATCACAAAGGCTGCAAATGCAAATATCAAAAGCCCTATATAGGTAGTAATGTATGCTTTCTTAAAAAACATATCTCCTATTACAGGTATTGAAGAAAGTACGGGTACTGCATCTATACGGAAGGTATCCGTAAATTGTACCTGCTGAATTTTTTGTATCATTCTGGCTGTAAATATTACAAAGGCAGGGGCGAACATATTAAGTGCCGTACCGCTTATGGTCTGATCCGCCTTCATGTTAATAGCCGCAAAGGCATGGAGTAAGGAAAAAAGTCCTCCGCTTATGCCTGCTATAAGTATGGCAAGCAGCAAAAGCCCCTGACCGCTCATGCTTTTTTGAAATATATTTATAAAGAAAATACCGCAAAAAGCTCCTATTACCATGATACCCTCAAGTGCTATGTTGATAACACCGCTTCGCTCGGAGTACATACCGCCTGTAGCCACTATAAGCAAAGGTATAGCAAAAAACATGGTTTGTTGAACAATAAAGCTTAAAATATCCATACTATACCTCCTCTTTCTTTGCCGTATTATCGGCAGCCTTCTTTTTGTTTTTGATAAATTTATATATCAAATGTTTAAATAACAAAGATAAGGCACCGCAGTATACTATAGCCGCTATGATCATATCTATAACTTCAGGAGCAAAGTCAAAAAGCTGCATATTGTATCCGCCTACTGTTATATGGGCTATAAAAAGTCCTGAAAAAAGTATGCCTATAGGACTGGAAAGTCCGAGTAAGGCTACAGATATTCCGCTAAAGCCTTCCGGTGCTATTATATCAAGTACCTGTAAGTATTTTCCGGAGTTAGCCAGATACAAAAGTGCGCCTCCAAGTCCTGCAAGCCCTCCTGCTATAAGCATTGACAGGATTATATTCTTCTTTGCGTTAATTCCTGCATACCTGCTTGCAAAGCTGTTTTGCCCGCAGGCTTTAAGCTCGTAACCGAATACCGTCTTATTAAGCAGTATGTGTATTAGAATTACTGAAAATATTGCTATAAGTATACCTACATTGATACTTGTGCCGGGGAATATTTTATCAAGTCCCGCCTTGCCAAGATTAGCTGTTGCCATAACCGCCTTGGATTGGTTTTTAACTCTGTCATATACGGAATTTTTTATCATTATATTTACCGCATACATTCCTATGTAGTTCATCATAATAGATGAGATAACTTCATTTACATTAAAAAATGCCTTAAGAAATCCCGGAATAAATGCCCAAGCAGCCCCTGCCAAAATTGCACACACAAGTGCCAGCAGGCAGTGAAAAAATGCCGACTGTATAGGCATCTTAACTCCTATCCATATAGCCGCAAAGGCTCCCATAGTAAACTGTCCTGATGCTCCTATGTTAAAAAGTCCGGTCTTAAAGGCAAATCCTACCGAAAGTCCGGTCATGATTATAGGTGTTGCTATATATAGCACCTGACCTACGCCTTTGATACCGTCTGTAAAACCGCCCTGCACTATCATGGCAAAACCTCCAAGTGCATGGCTTGGCTTACTTACAAGCAAAATCAAAAGTCCGAAAAGCAGTCCGCAAATAATTGCAAGTATTGATGACATAAAGCTTATGTTTTTCTCATCCGATAAATTAAATAAATTCTTAAACTTCATATCCCTTACCTCGCTTAGCCCCTGACATATAAAGTCCGAGTTCTTCTACAGTTGTCTCACCGGGAAGTACATTCGCCACAATCTCTCCCTCATACATTACCAAAATTCTGTCGCTTACATTCATAACTTCATCAAGCTCAAGCGAGAATAAAAGCACCGCCTTGTTATTATCCCTTTGCTTTATAAGTCTTTTGTGTATATACTCTATAGCGCCTACATCAAGTCCTCTTATCGGCTGCACCGCTATTACTATATCCGGATCTCTGTCAAGCTCTCTGGCTATAATAGCCTTTTGCTGATTACCTCCGGACATTGACCTTGCGGTACTTGTCTCTCCCTTGCTGGAGCGGATATCAAATTTTTCTATTAACTCTCCTGCATACTTTCTTATTTCACCGAATTTAAGAAAGCCGTTTTTTTGGAACTTGTTGCTGTAATAGCTTTGCAGTACCAGATTTTCTTCCAAAGTATAGTCAAGCACAAGCCCGTCTTTATGTCTGTCTTCCGGAATGTGTGCCATACCGGATAAGGTTCTTTCTCTTATACTTTTTTTAGTTATATCATTTTGATTAAGATATATATGCCCTGAAGCACAAGGTGCCAAACCTGTAAGTGCATAGGCAAGCTCCGACTGACCGTTGCCGTCTATACCTGCTATACACAGTATCTCCCCTGCCTTTACCTCAAACGAAGCGTTCTTTACGGAAAGTTTGCCCTTATGCTTGGAGTCTACATTTAAGTTTTCCACTTTTAATATATCAGCTCCCGGAGTAAGTTCCTTTTTTTCCAAGATAAAACTTACCTTTCTTCCGACCATAAGTTCCGACATATCTTCCTTGGATATTTTATCTACATCTACAGTTCCTACGCTTTTGCCCTTTCTTAAGACCGTAAGCCTGTTAGCTACTTTTTTTATTTCATTTAATTTATGGGTTATGAATATAATGGACTTTCCCTCGTCAACGAGCTGCTTCATTATCTTCATAAGCTCATCTATTTCCTGCGGAGTAAGTACTGCTGTCGGCTCATCAAATATAAGTATGTCGTTATCACAGTAGAGCATTTTCAGTATCTCAACCCTTTGCTGCATACCTACCGTTATATCCGATATATAAGCATCAAGATCTATTTTTAGTTTATATTGCTCGCTTAATTTAAGCAGTTTTTCTCTTGCACCCTTCATTTGCAAAATCGAAAACTTGGTCGTTTCCCTTCCAAGCACTATATTTTCGAGTATGGTGAAATTATGAACAAGCTTAAAGTGCTGATGTACCATACCTATGCCGAGTGCATTGGCATCATTAGGATTTAGTATATCAACTTTTTTACCGTTTATTTTAATCTCACCTTCTTCCGCTTGGTACAGTCCGAACAGTACACTCATAAGTGTAGACTTACCTGCACCGTTCTCACCAAGCAGGGCGTGTATCTCTCCTTTTTTTACCTTTAGCGTTACATCATCATTTGCCTTAAAATCACCGAATTTTTTGGTGATATGGTTCATCTCTATGACATAATCCACAGCAGACCTCCTATTAAAAAAGTGTCACTAACTATAATCTTTCTTTTATATCCTTCATAAGCCCTTCGCAACCACGCACTATATCCGCATAGGTTACATCGAATTTCCTTGTATACCAAGGATCGCTTATATCTTCCTTGCTGCCTGCAAATTCAAGAAGTTTCCTTATCTTTCCTTCTTTGACACTCCTTTCTGTAATTCTTTCTATATTTCTTACATTCATATCATCCATTGCTATAATGTAATCATAATCGTTATATTCAGACTTTTCAAGCTGTTTTGCTCTCTTACCCACGCAGCCTATACCATGTTTTTCAAGCTCCTGCTTAGCCTTGGGATAGACCGGGCTTCCGATTTCTTCTGTTGAAGTTGCTCTGGACTCCACCTCTACTTTGTCTGAAAGCTTTTCTTTTTGTAACATATCCTTAAATATAAATTCCGCCATAGGGCTTCTGCAAATATTGCCGTGGCAGATGAATAGTACTTTTATCATAAATTTATTCCTCCTAAAATTCAGTGAATTGCCCTATTTGCTTGGGTTTACCCAGTCTGTAAAATGGGGTTAAACCTACAGATATTTGGGTAAAACTGCAAAATAAGGCAAATCGTAGCAAAATGTAATAGTCAATCGTAGTCAATTTTAAGTGGCAGACTATGAACTTTTTAATGGTATAATCGCATTAAATAACTTCAAATTCTACTTAGTTACCCAGATTCCATCTCTTTTTGAGCCTTTTCTTTCCAATAATCCATACTCTTTAAGTTTTGAACATGTTTTTTTGACTCCGCCAAGGCTTAATCCCGGTGCATCAGCAACCTCTTGTAAATTGCCTACTATATTTGATGACATGAATTCATAAACATATTTCTGATTATCTGTAAGGCTGTTTTTCACATTTTCTTTATTTGTGCGATTTATAAGCTCTTCACCCTCAAATGCTAAAGGAATAGTAACCTTAATCATACCATTATCAAATGAAAATGCCCTACGTCCGTATTTTTCAACGATTGTCAAAACCCCATGACCACTTTGTTCTGCATACTTTGCTGCCATAAATATTGTTAATAAGCTTTTATTCACCGGAACACCGGTACCAAAGAAGAACCTTTCGATAGAAAGAGAATGTGGAAGTCCACCGTATGAAACTACCTCTATTCTATCATCATACATATATACTGAAGTT
>ERZ773068.1380-NODE-1380-length-12022-cov-11.365338_pt1 | contig 12022 bp, 8 predicted proteins | sample MGYA00580620_ERZ773068 | MGnify/ENA primary metagenome ERZ773068 (study PRJEB29015, sample SAMEA2737983) | human oral metagenome | biome: human oral; feature: human-associated habitat; material: dental | place: China | collected 2101 ... | reverse complement strand
TCCACGCGCCAGCGGGCATCTCCGGATACGGGGCGCCAGGTGCCCGGGGCGTCGGAGCGTTCAGGGTCGATGCGCCACTCCTCGGTGGAGATCGCCGGCGCCCGTACCAGGGCGGATTCCGGCAGGCCCCGGTCGCGGGCGCGCTGTGCGGCGTCCAGGCCCAGGACGCTGACCACGAGCACATCGGGCAGTCCTGCGGCCATGGCCTGCGCGTAGACGTTCCCGCCGCCGATCACCCACAGCCTGGGCAGCCCGGCCGCCTCATCGGTGCGGGAGTCCTCTCCGAACTCGGCGGACAGCCCTCGGGCGGCCAGTGATAGTCCCTCGTTCAGGCGAGAGGCGGACAGTGCTCCGGGTGCCCGCCACTGACGGTCGCGAGTGAGCACCACATTGCGCCTTCCGCGCAGGGCGCCCCCCAGCGAATCCCACGTGACGCGCCCCATCACCAGGCCGCAGCCCATCGTCATGGCCTTGAAGTGCTGAAAGTCCGCGGGCACGCGCCAGAGCATTCCGCCGTGCGCACCGAGAACCCCGGTGACGTCCTGCGCCCAGATCATGCCCAGGCCGCCGACGGGCGGTACCGGGACCGTTCTGGGCAGATCCCCCTCATCCATACGGGCCTCGCTCTCGGCGCGCACTCACACCGCCCGCACTCACACCGCTACCGGCGCTTTAATCGCGGGGTGATGCGCGTAGCCCTGCGAAGCATCGATGTCCTCCATGGCGTAGGCATCGATCGACTCGGCTGGTGCGAGGCGGAGCGTGGGGAACGGGTACGCGGCGGGCACTCGAGAGAGCTGCTCTCGCACCTGATCGACATGGTTGTCGTAGATGTGGCAGTCGCCCCCGGTCCATATCAGTTCGCCGACTTCCAAGTCCGCCTGCTGAGCGAGCATATGGGTCAATAGGGCGTAGGACGCGATATTGAAGGGAACGCCCAGGAACAGGTCGGCGCTGCGCTGATAGATCTGCAGGCTCAGGCGCCCCTGCGCCGTGTAGCACTGGAAGAAGGCATGACAGGGAGCCAGCGCCATGGCATCCAGGTCCCCCACGTTCCAGGCTGACACGATCATGCGTCGCGAATCCGGATCCTTCCGCAGAGTGCTGATCAGATCCTTGACCTGATCGATCGCCTCGCCGGAGCGAGTGGGCCAGCTGCGCCACTGCGAGCCGTACACAGGCCCGAGTTCGCCGTCGGCATCGGCCCATTCATCCCAGATGGTGATTCCCCGCTCCTGGAGCCAGTGCACGTTGGTGGCTCCCTGGAGGAACCACAGCAGCTCGCCCTTGACGGCTTTCATGGCTACGAACTTGGTGGTGATGCGAGGAAATCCGACACTCAGGTCGTAGCGCAGTTGACGGGCGAAGACCGAGCGCGTGCCTGTCCCGGTGCGGTCGCCCTTGGGGACGCCGTGGGTGAGGACCTCGGCGAGGAGCTCCTCATAGGCGACATCGACGCCGTCGGGTGCTTCCAGGCCCAGAGCGGCCAGAGCGGGATAGCGATCCATCGGGCTCACGCGTCGATCACTTCGGCATGGTCGGCATGGTCGGCGAGCTGGGCGGCCGGGCCGAGGGCGGAGCGGGCGCCCTCGATGACCTGGTTGGCCAGGGCCCTGCCTCCGGTCCAGCCGATGGCCGCGCCGATTCCGAAGGGGATGAGGCGCCCCAGCGCCAGGGCCCCGCTCTTGGTGGCCATCCGCTTGGCCATTCGCCGCGTGAGCTCCTTGTTGATGGTCTTGACCGTCGGCAGCGGCATCTGTGCCAGGTACTGCGCCGCCCAGAACAGGGTGGTCAGTCCCAGCGATCCCTGGATCGCCTCGGAGCCCTCGCGTCCGAGCAGCGCGGACATCACCAGGGCGCGGCGCTTGTCCGTGTCGATGACGCGCAGCCCCTGCAGTTCGGCGACGGTGAGTACGTAGGTGACCGCCGACGCCAGGAACACCGCGGTCTGACCGATGGTCAGCGCCGTGGCCGTGCCCGCGCCCACCGCTGGGAACGCGGCTGAGGCTCCGACGGCGCCTGACGACAGGCCGGCCTCGGTCCGGAACCGTGAGGCGGCCATCTCGACGAGTTCGGCATTGTCGGCGCCCGGACGGTCGTGTCGCATACGGGCTATCCGCTCCTCAATGCGGGCGGCGGGGATGTCCAGCGCCTTGTCGAGCGCGCGTTCGAGGGCCGAGCGACTGGCGACGTTCTTCGATGCGGCCATGGGGTACCTCCTGGAGTGGTGCCAACGGGGCAACGGCTACTGGAGCCGGATCCTGATCCGGGCTTCTAGTCCTGGTCGTCGAGCAGGTGCAGGCGCACTCCGGCGCCCTTCTCGATCGTGTGGCCGACTGTGCAGGCGCGCTCGATGGCGGCCTCGATCCGTCCGGTGAGGATGTCTCGCTGCTCGGGGGATAGCGCGGCGAGGTCGGCGATGACCTGGACGTCGAAATCGGTGTAGCGCTCTTCCTCCTCATTCTTCAAAGTGGCCACGATGACGTTGGCCTCGAAGTCATCACCCAGTGCCTTGGCCAGGCGGTGATCCGCCGACAGGGTGTTGCAGGTGCCCAGGGCGAGCTTGATGAGTTCGCCGGGGGAGAACTCGCCGGGTCCCATGCCTACGCGCACCTGCGCGCCGCGGGCGTTGTGACCCAGATACTGACGGGTGCCCGTGCGCTCGGCCCACACGGAGTTGGTCTCGGTCGGTGTGATGACCTCGGGGTGCTCACTCATGGCGCGATCGTGTCACGTCGCGGCGCAAGTTCTTCGCAGGCACGCGCGTGGCGGAATGCGCTCAATCGCATCGAGCCCGCTGGGGCGACGGCGAGCAAGATGCTCAGCCTCACCCCCAGCGGGCTCGATGACTTTGTATCAATGTATCAATGCTGTCAGGGCGTGTGGCCCCGGGCAAGCATCAGTGCTCGGCCAGCCAAGCGGCAGCGCGCGCCTCCTCATCGGCGACGGCGCGGTCGGTCATGGACATCGCCTTCTCCTCGATCTTGTGTCCCACCAGCGGGACACTGACGTTCAGATCGACCTCAATGGTGACCTCAGTGGCATTCTCGCCGGCAGGGCGCATCGCGGTGGTGGCTCCGGCGTTGACCGGCGCGCCCTTGAGAGTGATGTCGATGTCTCCGGTGCGGGCGCCGTCATCAGCGGGCTCGCCCCAGGACTCCGCCAGGGTGAAGGAGATGGTGGAGCGCACGAAGCGCTTGGCGGCGGCGGGGAGACGGCTGGGCGGAACGGACCCGGCGATGGTGGCCACAAAACCCTGGCCGCGGGCGGCCACGTCCACGGTGGCGTCCTCAAGCCCGAAGCGGTCGATACGGCCGCGCTGGTAGTCGGAGTCGGAGAGCATGGTGGCAACGCGCTGGGGATCGGCTGGGTAGGTCATGGAGATGGTTTTCTTCATGGGAGGATCCTGCCATGAGGACCGGCCGCCGCGCCGCCGGTAACATCGGGTTGTGCCCAACCTCCTGTCTCCCTCGACCCGCGGCTCCATCGACCTCCCTGCTGCAGATCTCGACTGGCTCCACCAGCTCATCGCCGATTGGCAGGTCATCGCCGATCTGTCGGTGTCCGACCTGATGCTGTGGATTCGCACCGACACCGGCCGTTTCGTCGCCGCAGCGCATTGCCGGCCCGCTACCGGGGCCACCGTCCACCTCGAGGACGTCATCGGTCGGCGCATGCCCGCTGCTCGCGAGGCCGTGGCGCTGGAGACGCTCACGAGCGTGCAGGTCGTCGTGGCTGCGGATCCGGAGTGGACTGGCACGACTGCTGTGCGGGAGGAGTACGTGCCGGTGGTGCGCGACAGCGAGCCGATCGCCGTCGTCACCCGGGAGACCTCCGTCGGGGTCATGCGCGGCGGGCGAATCGTCCATCAGGCTCAGGAGGACCTCGCCGATGCCCTGTGCCTCATGATCGCCCAGGGCGCCTTTCCGATTCGCGGTGCGGCCACCGGGGTGCGTCATGGCACGCCGCGCGTAGGAGACGGCGTCGTTCGCCTGGATGATGACGGCACCGTGGTGTACGCCTCGCCCAACGCGCGTTCCTGCTTCTACCGTCTGGGACTGACCGACGATATCGACGGGCGCGTGCTCGCCGAGGCCGTCACCGCGATCATCCCCGAACGCACGCCCGTGGAGGAGACGATGGCGGTTGTGCTCATGGGACGCCAGGCCTGGCTGGCCGAGGTCGAGGCCAGCGGTGTCTTCCTGTCGATTCGCTCCATACCCCTGCGCCGCGACGGCGAGCGCACCGGGGCGCTGCTGCTGGTGCGGGATGTCTCGGAGATCCGACGCCGCGAGCAGGCGCTGCTCAACAAGGACGCCACCATCCGTGAGATCCACCATCGCGTCAAGAACAACCTGCAGACGGTCTCCGCGCTGCTGCGCCTCCAGGGGCGCCGCGCCACCAACGATGAGACGCGCGAGGCGCTGGCCGAGGCTGAGCGCCGTGTGGCCACCATTGCCACGGTGCACGCCGCCCTGAGCCAGAACGTGGACGAGACCGTCGACTTCGATGAGGTCTTCGCCTCGGTGCTGCGCGGTGCTGCGGCCGTGGCGACCGCCGGCGGTCGTGTGACCACGCACATCGAGGGCACCTTCGGCGTGGTGCAGGCCGACGCCGCTCAGGCGCTGGCCACTGTGCTCGCCGAGCTGGTGACCAACGCCGTCGAGCACGGGCTCGAGGACTGCGATGGGACCGTGACCGTTACCGCCGAGCGCGACGGTGATGATCTGACCGTCCATGTGATCGACGACGGCGTCGGCTTCGAGCCCGGCACGGTGATGACGGGACTGGGAACCCGGATCGTGAGCACCCTGGTGCACGGCGAGTTGCGCGGCATCATCGACTGGCAGCCCGTGACCGATCCGGCGCGGGGCGGGCACGGCACCGATGTCGTGGTGCGGGCTCGGCTCGCCCCCTCATGATCGCGACGATAGGTGATAGCGACTTGCTCCCATACGAGACGCCCGTCGGATCATCAGAGGCGACGGGCGTAGCGGCTGCGCGAGGGCGGGTGAGGCGTCAGGAGGAGCGGCGGGCACGAGCTGCCCGGCGCTTGAGGGAGCGGCGCTCATCCTCGCTCATGCCTCCCCACACACCAGCGTCCTGACCGTTCTCCAGGGCCCATTTCAAACAGGTGTCGACGACCTCGCAGCGGGCGCACACCTCTTTAGCCTCGGCGATCTGGGCGATGGCCGGGCCGGTGTTGCCGACTGGGAAGAAGAGCTCCGGGTCAACCGTGAGACATGCTGCCTGGCTGCGCCAGTCCATGAGGGCTCCCTTCGAGGCTACGTACCGCGACCGCTCTGCGCCCGTTGTCTCGAGTCATGTGTGAGGATGAGCAACAGGCCGTCGCTTCCTGAGGAAACTTTCACACGCGTGCGCAGGTGTGGCAAGAGTTCAACAGTGAGAGGTGCGTCGACAGCCTGTCATCATGCTCACAGGCGCGAACCTTTGATTCTGAGCGCTTCGAGACCATGGCGCGGCTCGATCTCAGTCAGCGGCCTTACTGGCGTCATTGGTGACCTGAAGCGGAAGCGCACTCGTTCTGGAGATCAGGACTCCTCGCCCCGGGGCCGTCAGCGCCCGCGGATCGACCATCGGCCTCAGGGAGCGCCCCGCCGCTTGTGAGGCCGGGCCGATTCCGGGCCACAGCACAACCAGGTCGCCGCGCTCGCGCAGAGTGGCCAGCGGGCCTCGATAGGTTCCCACGGCACGATCAGTGCTTGCCGAGGCCAGGACCGAGCGCCCGGCCCGCAGGGCCTCCTCCACCTGGGCATGCACGGCCGCCTCGGCCATGTCGAGGTCGTCGCCCACCAGGATTTCCTCGTCCGATATCTCACGTAACTCGCGGCGACAGCGCTGTAGCGCACGCAGAGTTGTCGTACGGCCCGACCCCGGCGGCCCGATCACGAGCACGCATCCGCGGGGGACCGGCAGGGGCAGCGCGTCGTCCCCGCCCACTGCCCATGTTCCGGGAGCGGGCGGCACCGCACGGGGGATCGTGGCCAGCCGATGCGTCGGGCGCGCCGGAGCCCTCCTGGGCGCGCGCGGAATAACGACCTGGGCGGTCAGGGCGTGCTCCGCATCGGTGGCTCCGTCGAGGATCACGCCCCGTCCGGGGCTCGAACCCGTCACCACTCCGCGCGGCAGACCCGCGACTGCGGCCTGAGCGGGCTGCGGCGCTCCGAGCACCAGGTGCAGTCCGATCCGGGCTGCCCACCTCGCTCCGGCCATGGCCAGCGGAGCGGTCAGGACCAGCCCTGTGCGCGTTGCGGGGGCCGTGCGCACAACGATCTCGAGCAGGGCCTGCCCCTCACCCGGGCCCAGCACCTCGTCCACGGCGGACGTCATCGCGTCGACATCGTCGATGACGAGCAGTTCGCCGGCCAGCTCCCCGGACACCGCGAGCGACCACAGTCGCGCCAGACGCCGCGGATCCTCCGGTCCGACAACAGTGCCCAGGCCAGGACCGGTGATCGCCGCCAGTTGAGGGGGCATCGCCCCTGCCACGCACAGCGATACCGCTAGGTTCGTCTCCAGAGCCGAGGTCACCACTGTGAGCGCCGTTGTCGTGCGCCCCGAGCCCGGTGAGCCGAAGACTCCTAGGGGCCGGTCCACGGACCAGCGCCAGTGCCCCAGCCGTTGCTCCCGGGGGTGGTCGGTGGCGGCCAGAATCGGACCGTCGGCAGGGCTCGTGGCCGGGCCCAGTGCCGCCGCTTCTTCCGCACTGATGGACGTCGGCAGGGGCGGAGCCCAGGGGCGCCACGGCGGGGAGGAGTTCTTGGTGGCGGCACGCACCTCGGCCACGAGCGCCTCCAGGTGCGACGTGCTCCCGCACCAGGGGGCTTGAGCCGGTCCGCCCTCATCGGCGGGATCCGAGCCCACGACCAGGACACGCCCGGGATGCGGCTCGAGGGCTGCGGCGCCGTCGTGGCCCAGGACGTCACGCGAGTCCCCGGCATCAAGGACTCTTAGGCATACGCGCAGCGTCGTATTGGCACGAATGACCGGTGAAACTGCTCCTGCGGGCCGCTGTGTGGCCAGGATCAGGTGGATTCCCAGGCTGCGGCCCTGGGCGGCCACACGCACGAGGGAATCCAGGATATCGGGATGCTGACTCGCGAGCGTGGCGAACTCGTCGACCACCACGACGAGTCTGGGTGGTGCCTGGACCGAGGATGTCGAGCCCCTTGTCGAGCCCTTCGCCGGGCCCATTGTTGAGCTCAGCGCCGTCACGTCCTTCGCGCCGGCCCGGGCCAGAAGCCGCTCACGGCGCTGCACTTCAGCCTCCAGGGAGGCGAGTGCCCGGGCGGTCGCCGCCGGATCGAGGTCGGTGAGCACCCCAGCGGTGTGAGGCAGATCGGCCAGCGGCCCGAACGCGGCCCCTCCCTTGTAATCGACCAGAATCAGGGCGAGGCGCGAGGGCGGCAGATCGAGGGCGAGCTGGAACAGCCAGGCGATCAGCAGCTCGGACTTGCCCGATCCGGTTGTGCCCGCCACGAGCGCATGCGGGCCGTCACTGACCAGATCGGCGCGCACCGCCCCCTCGCCGCGGATTTGGTGCATTCGGCGCATTCCGAGCACTGCCGGGAGCGCGTCGGGCCCACCGCGGGACTGCTTGAGGCGCCAGTGCGCCCCGATCCCGTCACGATCCACCCTTCCGGTGACGTCCTCCAGAACGACGTCGTCGGGTAGCGCGCTGTCATCGAGAGCGCTTTCCGCGGTGATCCCGATGAGCTCGCATGCCGCCTCCCACCAGCGATCGCTCAGGATCGGAAGGTTCGCCGGGGCGGCGCGCACGGTGCCGGCTCGCCCCGGCGGGGCTCCGGAAGCGACCAGTAGCTCCGCGCCGTGCACGGCCGCCTCACGACCCCAGACGAGGCGATATCCCTGGTCGGTCACGGTGATGCGCGCTTGTCTCCTGGCTGCAAGCTGGGCGATCCACCACCGCGCCGCGGTCTGTGCGCCTGGGCCGGTCAGCGCCGTGCGCTGGCCGGGGGACAGGTCGAGCAGCTCAGTGCGTCTACGGTGCCATAGCCAGGCGGAGCGCGGACCCTCGGCTGCGGCGCTACCCGCCCGGTCATCAGAGTGCACGGCCAGCGACAACAGCAGGGAGGCCGGGTCGGGTGTCCGCTTGTGCCAGCCTGTTCCTCTTGTCCTCCTGCTGCGGCCGTGATCGCCGCCGGGGAGCATCGGTCCCAATCGCATCACGGCCATCAACACCATGGGCGCCATGGCCAGTAACCCGTATGCGCCCCGCCCCGTCATGCGCATGGCGGCAACCGCCACGATGAGGAGTATGAGCATGCCGGGAATCATCGCCATGCGCATCCAGCGGTTCCGGGAGCGCTTGGCGGGGGCTGGGACCGTGAGGTTGCGGGGTCGGCGTCGCAGCTCCAGGACGGTGTCGCCCACCAGGATGAGCGCGCCTTCACGGCAACGGGCTGGGCGGGCTCCCAGCCCCCGCCACCAGAACCGCCGGCGTACACGGGTGCCGTTGGCCGATCCGGCATCGTTGATGCGTACCGCCCGGGCTTCGACGGTGACCATCAGGTGGCGCCGCGATACGGCGGGGTCGGTCAGGACCTCGCCACGGCCGAGCGCACCTTTCGTCGGCACCGGCAGGATCAGTCCCGCATCCGGTCCCGCGAGTACTGCCAGATGCCAGAGTTGCGATAAAGCCTCTTTGGCAGCCCGAGTGCTCGCATGCGGCACCTCGGCCGCCGATTCGCGCACGGGGCTGTGAGTGAGGGCAGCGGGGGAGGACGGGGGCATGACATGAGAGTGACCCAGCCGGTGCACTGTGCGCAGAGGGGTTGTGATCGGGGGAGCCCTGCTTATGCACGAACATGGCTTGTGGAGCCCTGTGCGCGGATGCCGCCGTCATCATCCGGCCCTCGAGTTCCACCGGGCTCTCCGGCGGCTCCGATGACCCACGATTACGACTGCTGATGCCGTTGTCCTGAGCGCGCCACGGATGAGCCCCTCACTGATGGGTGCGCAATCCACATCGGGTTGGGATGAGAGAGGATGTGCCTCATGACTGATGATCCCGCCGGACAGATGCGCGACGATGCCCCCGCTCTGAACTCCGTTCCCGCCGTTGCCCGCACCCGTTGGACTGAGCTTGTGCGCGAGATCGAGCGCGCCCGAGACGCCTACTACGTCGCCGTAGACGCCCAGAGTCCTTGGTCAGATGCCGAATACGACGCGATGTACCGCGAACTGGAGGCCCTTGAGGCCGCGCACCCGGCACTGGTCCTGCCCGATTCCCCGACACGGACGGTGGGCGGACGCGCCGCCACCGACTTCGCCGAGGTCCAGCACCACGAGCACCTTTACTCCCTGCAGGATGTCTTCAGCCTCGAAGAGGTCGAGAAATGGGTCGAGCGCATCGTGGCGACGACTGAGCTGCCCGATTCTGAGCTGCCCATGACCGCCGAGGTCAAGATCGACGGCCTGGCAGTGGCACTGACCTATGAGCACGGCGTGCTGACCCGTGCTGCAACGCGCGGTGACGGAATCGTGGGCGAGGACGTCACCGGTAACGTGCGCACCATCGATTCGGTGCCGCTGATCCTGGCGGGGGAGTCTCACCCCACGCTGCTGGAGGTCCGCGGCGAGGTCTACTTCCCGGTAGAGGAATTCAACGCTTTCAACGAGAAGCGCCGCACGGAGAATCTTGAGCGGCAGGCCCAGGGACTCCCGTTGCTGCAAGTCTTCGCCAATCCCCGCAATGCTGCGGCCGGCTCGCTTCGGCAGAAGAATCCTGCGGTGACGGCCTCGCGCCCTCTGGCCATGATCGCTCACGGTATCGGTGCCTTCATCTCCGGCCCGGGGGAGGAGCCGCCGGTCGAGCAGCATGAGTGGTACGACCTGCTGTCCCGTTGGGGGCTGCCTGTATCCCGCTACAACAGGGTCGTGCGCGGGCGCGCCGAGCGGGAGGCCTACATCGCGCATTACTCGGACCATCGCCATGATCTCATCCATGAGATCGACGGGATCGTCTTCAAGCTCGATTCGCGCTCTCTCCAGGCCGATCTCGGATACACGTCCCGCGTTCCCCGGTGGGCGACCGCATACAAGTACCCGCCCGAGGAGGTGCGCACGCGCCTGCTCGACATCGACGTCCAGGTCGGGCGTACCGGGCGCGTCACCCCTTTCGGAATCATGGAGCCGGTGCTCGTTGCCGGGTCCACCGTCTCGCGCGCCACGCTTCATAACGCCACCGAGGTGGTGCGCAAGGGAGTGCGCATCGGCGACCTCGTCGTGCTGCGCAAGGCCGGCGATGTCATTCCCGAGATCGTCGGGCCCGTCACTGAGGCGCGTGACGGCACTGAGAGGGCTTTCGTCATGCCCGAGCACTGCCCTTCATGTGGCACTTCGCTCGCTCCGGCCAAGGAGGGCGATGTCGACCTGCGCTGCCCCAATACGCGCTCCTGCCCGGCCCAGTTGACCGAGCGGGTGGTTCACATCGGTTCACGCGGGGCGCTTGACGTCGAGGGTTTGGGCGATGAGGCCGCTGCCGCTCTGACCCAGCCCGATGCAGGGCGCGAGGAGGCCCTGGCGGCTCTAGCCGCCGGGCATTTCTTGGAGACTGAGAGAGGCAGACTGCGCATTCCCGATGCTGAGATAGAGGCGCTGCCGCCCTCGGAGCGGATCGATGCGGCGCGTCGACTCCTGGAGAGCGCGGGTGTGCAGGAGCAGTCCCCAGTGCTCACCGGAGAGGGAGGCCTGTTCGACGTGGTGGTTGACGATCTGCGCGAGGTGATGGTCTACCGCCGGATCGCCAGGCGGGGGAAGCCCACGGAAGACTGGCGTCTGTCTCGTTTCTTCTGGTCCAAGCAGAGCTACAACCAGGATGGGAGTGTGAAGAAGCCGACCGCTGCCGGCAAGAACGCCACCACGATGCTCGCTCAACTGGCCGCAGCGAGGTCACGGCCGTTGTGGCGTGTCCTGGTGGCGTTGTCGGTACGGCACGTGGGGCCGACGGCGGCGCGAGCCCTCGCCGATTGCTTCGGCTCGCTGGAGGCGCTTCGCGAGGCCAGCACGGAGGACCTGTCCCAGGTTGACGGGGTCGGGCCGACCATCGCCGCTTCCTGGGAGCAGTGGCTCGCCGTGGATTGGCATCGACAGCTTCTGGAACGTTGGGCCGCAGCAGGCGTGCGCACCGCTGATGGATCCGCCCAGGCGGATTCTGGACAGGCGCATACGCTGTCGGGACTGACCATTGTCGTGACCGGCACTTTGGAACGCTTCACCCGCGATGGCGCCAAGGAGGCGATCGTCTCGCGTGGTGGCAAGGCCGCCGGGAGCGTGTCGAAGCGTACGAGCTTCGTGGTCGTCGGCGAGAACGCGGGGTCGAAGGAGGCGAAGGCTCGAGAGCTGGGCTTGACTGTCCTCGACGAGAATGCCTTCGAGCGGCTCCTGGCAGACGGACCCGACGCTGTGACTCCTGGATCGCCCTCTGAATGATCATCTCCTTCTGAGGGCTCTCCTGCTCTTCACGCTCTTCACGCCGAGATCGGTCCGGTTCCGCGTCGAGATCGGTCCGGTTCCGCGTCGAGATCGGTCCGGTTCCGCCGCGAGATCGGTCCAAACCCGCTCAGCGCGGAGAACCTGCGGGATCTACAAGCGGAGGAGCGCGAGTGCGTGAAAGGGCTTCTGCTGTAGAAATGGCCCGCCACCACAGCATGTGGGCGGCGGGCCAGTTCCGTTGTGATGATTCGAGCGAGTCGAGTGAGAAGGCGATTCTGAGGATCAGCTCTCAGAAGTGACTGGTGACTGTCGTGCCTTTCTCCGCCCAGTTGTAGATCCAGTGGGCCTCATCCACCGGCATGTTGAGGCAGCCGTGCGAGTCGGAGTACCCGAAGCTGCTCCTCCAGTACGCGCCGTGGAGTGCGTAGCCCTGATAGAAGTACGAGATCCACGGCACGTTTTCGGTCTCGTAGTTCGAGCCATCGGCATTCTCCCCGCGCATCGTCTGCGTCTCGTTCTGCTGGTAGATGCGGTAGGTGCCGGT
>ERZ773068.1379-NODE-1379-length-12023-cov-7.369903_pt1 | contig 12023 bp, 11 predicted proteins | sample MGYA00580620_ERZ773068 | MGnify/ENA primary metagenome ERZ773068 (study PRJEB29015, sample SAMEA2737983) | human oral metagenome | biome: human oral; feature: human-associated habitat; material: dental | place: China | collected 2101 ... | reverse complement strand
GCGCTCGCTCGAATCGGCGGTGGCCCTCGCCCTCTTGGAGAGCATGGCGGACGGCGACGACCGGATCCTCGCTCTGGGCTCGGCTTGCCTCGGAGACGACCCGGCGGACGAGGAGTTCGCGGCGGTCCGCCGGAGCCTGGACGGCCTGCGCGACCGGGGCGCCCGAACCGTCTACCTCACGGCGAACTTGGCCGCGCTCGCCAAGCGGGCCGGGCTCGACGGGCCCCGGTTCTCTTCCGTCGCTTCGCCGCGCAGAATCCTCCTGCGCCAGCTGGCCGCCCGCGCGCCCCTGTACGAGGCGTACGCGGACGCGGTCGTCGACGTGAGCGGGCGGGAGATCGACGATGTCGTCGAGGAGATCGCCTCGGGCCTGCGCCGCACGCCATAATCCCCACGTCTTCGCCCTCCCCCGGCGGACAGGCTATCCTGTAAGGCGGCGCCGGCGTGGCGCGCAAGGGAGAAGAGAAGGAGCCCGCGTGGCAACCACCAATGACCTGAAGAACGGAATGGTCCTCAACCTGAAGGGGCAGCTCTGGAGCGTCGTCGAGTTCCAGCACGTCAAGCCGGGCAAGGGCCCCGCCTTCGTGCGCACCAAGCTGAAGAACGTTCTGTCCGGCAAGATCGTCGACCAGACGTTCAACGCGGGGATCAAGGTCGAGACCGCCACGGTCGACCGCCGCGACATGCAGTACCTGTACAACGACGGCACGGACTTCATCTTCATGGACATGGAGACCTACGAGCAGATCCCCGTCAGCCCCGAGACCGTCGGCGACGGCGCGCACTTCCTCCTGGACAACCAGCAGGCGATCGTCGCCTCCCACGACGGCCAGATCCTCTTCGTCGAGCTTCCGGCCTCCGTGGTCCTGGAGATCGCCTACACCGAGCCCGGGCTGCAGGGCGACCGCTCCAACGCGGGAACCAAGCCCGCCACCCTGGAGACCGGCTACGAGATCCAGGTCCCGCTCTTCCTCAACCAGGGCGACAAGGTCAAGGTCGACACCCGCACGGGCGACTACATCTCCCGCGTGACGGACTGATGGCGGGGCGGGATCGGAAACGCAGAGGCTTCACCTCTCGCACCAAGCAGCGCAACCGGGCTCTGGACGTCATCTTCGAGGCGGACGAGAAGTCGCTCCTCGACGAGGACTCGCTGCGCGACTTGCTCGCCCAGAGGCAGCTCGTCTCCACCGCCCAGGTGCCCATCGGCGAGTTCGGCTCCCGGATCGTCGAGGCCTACGCGGGCAATATCGACGACGTCGACACGATCGTCGAGGCTTCCAGCGAGGATTGGGCGATGTCCCGCATGAACGCGGTCGACCGCTCGATCCTCCGCGCGGGGACGGCCGAGCTCCTCTACATCGGCACCGAGCGCGGCCAGCTGATCCCCGAATGGGCGTCCCTCGCCCGCGAGTTCTCCACCGACCGGTCCGTCGGATTCGTCATGGGCATCCTCAACCGCGTCGCCGACATCCGCGAGAGGGAGACGTCCCAGAGCGGCTCGCCCGCCAAAGCCGATGTCCCCTCCGACGCAGAGACACTCTCCGACGCCGAAGCTCCCTCCGGCGCCGAGGCCCCCGAGGAATCGGGACGCGGCCGTGCCGCGGACGGCGAGCGGACCGCACCGGACGCCGAAGGCGCCCGGCAAGCGCGGAACGCCGGGGGAAACGCCGGGGAATCGGATCCCGTCCGGGACGCCGGAGAGTCCCCGGACGCCTGCGGCGAAGACCCCGCGGCCCTCGCCCTGTCCGGCGGCGCGGGGCCGGCGGATGGTGCGGCGGGCGCATCCGGCGAATAGGGGCCCGGAAGGGGTGTCCGTTTTCGGGGGCGGCCCCGAGCGTGGAATAATGTGTTCTCGGGAACTTCGCCTTAGTTCCGTTCTTTAAGACCGTCCCGTGAGGCGGAAAAGGGAGGCCACCATGGCAGAGAAGGCGCGCACCCGCCAGGTGTTGGACGCCGACGACATCGCGCGGTCGCTCAAGCGCATCGCGCACGAAATCCTCGAGCGAAACAGGGGGGCGGAGAACCTCGTCCTCCTGGGCATCCCCACCCGCGGCGTCCCCCTGGCGCACAGGCTCCGCGACGCCCTGGCCGAGGCCGGCGGGGCGGACGTCCCGGCCGGATCCCTCGACGTCACGATGTACCGCGACGACCTGCGCGCCCAGCCCATCCGGGTGCTGCAGCCCACCGACATCCCCGCGGGCGGGATCGACGGCGCCGTCGTCGTCCTGGTGGACGACGTGTTCTACTCGGGACGCACCGTCCGCTCGGCCCTCGAAGCCATCGCGGACATCGGCCGGCCCGCGGCGGTGCAGCTCGCCGTCCTCGTCGACCGCGGGCACCGCGAACTCCCCATCCGCGCGGACTACGTCGGCAAGAACCTGCCGACTTCGCGCTCGGAGAGGGTCCGCGTCGCCCTCATCCCCCAAGACGGCGCCGACTCCGTGAGCATCGAGGAGTCCTGACATGCGCCACCTCTTGGCGGTCGGCGACCTCTCGCGCTCCGAGGCCACCTCGCTCCTGGACACGGCCGAGCACATGGCCGCCACCCAGGGGCGCACGATCAAGAAGCTGCCCGTCCTGCGCGGACGCACCGTGGCGACCGCCTTCTTCGAGGACTCGACGCGCACCCGCCTGTCCTTCGAGGCGGCGGCCAAGAGGCTCTCCGCCGACGTCATCTCCTTCTCCGCCGGAGGGTCCTCCCTCTCCAAGGGGGAGTCCCTGAAGGACACCGCCCAGACCATCGTGTCCATGGGCGCCGAGGCGCTCATCGTCCGCCACAGGGCGTCGGGCGCACCGCAGCGGCTCGCCCATTGCGGATGGGTCGACGTGCCGATCCTCAACGCGGGCGACGGCACCCACCAGCACCCCACGCAGGCTCTCCTGGACGCCTTCACGCTGCGCCGCCACCTCCACCGGGGAGCGGACCTCGCGGCCCCGGAGGGCTCCGGCCTCGACGGGGCCCACGTGGCGATCGTCGGCGACGTCCTCCACTCGCGGGTGGCCCGCTCCAACGTCGGACTGCTCGCCCTCCTGGGGGCCCGAGTGACGCTCGTCGCCCCGCCGACCCTCCTGCCGGTGGGCATGGAGGCCTGGCCGTGCGACGTCTCCTACACGCTCGACGACGTCCTGGCCCGCAGGCCCGACGCCGTCATGATGCTCCGCGTCCAGCGCGAGCGCATGTCCAGCGCCGGCGGCGGCTTCTTCCCCTCGCCCGAGGAATATTCGCGCCAGTTCGGCCTGAACGCCGAGCGGCTGGCCGCGCTCGGCCGGGGCGCCATCCTCATGCATCCCGGGCCGATGAACCGAGGGCTGGAAGTCTGCGCCGACGCGGCCGACTCCGCCCACTCCGTCGTGACCGAGCAGGTGGCCAACGGTGTGTCCGTGCGTATGGCCGCCCTGTACCTCCTTCTGGCGCACGGGCAGGAGATCTAGTGAGCGAATACGTTTTCAGGGGAGCGAGGCTCCTCAGCGGGAAGGCGGGCGACATCCACGTGCGCGGCGGCCGCATCGCCGCGGTCGGCGGGAGCATCGACGCCGGAGGCGCGCGCGTCGTCGACGTGGCCGGGCTGATCGCCCTCCCGGGGCTGGTCGACCCGCACACGCATCTGCGCGAGCCCGGAGCGGAGGACGCCGAGACCGTCCTGACCGGATCCCAGGCGGCGGCCGCCGGCGGGTACACGTGCGTCAACGCGATGGCCAACACGACCCCCGTCCAGGATTCGGCCGGCGTGGTCGAACAGGTCAAGCACCTGGGGGAGCTCGCAGGATACTGCGACGTGCGCCCCGTCGGCGCCGTCTCCGAGGGCTTGGAGGGCCGGCACCTGGCCGAGCTCGGAGCCATGGCGAACTCGGGCGCGCAAGTCCGCTTCTTCTCCGACGACGGCCGGTGCGTCTGGGACCCGGTCCTCATGCGCCGCGCGCTGGAGTACGTCAAGGCCTTCGACGGGGTCGTCGCCCAGCACGCCCAGGATCCCCGCCTCACCGAGGGAGCCCAGATGCACGAGGGCGACGTCTCCGCCGAGCTCGGGCTGGGCGGGTGGCCGGCCGTCGCCGAGGAATCGATCGTGGCGCGCGACTGCCTGCTGGCCAAGCACGTCGGCAGCCGGGTCCACATCCTGCACGTCTCGACCGCGGGGAGCGTCGACCTCGTCCGGTGGGCGAAGTCCCAGGGCGTGCGCGTCACAGCCGAGGCGACCCCCCACCATCTGTCCCTCGACCACTCCGAGGCCCGCTCTTACGACCCTCGCTTCAAGGTCAATCCGCCCCTGCGCACCCGCGAGGACGTCGAGGCGCTGCGGCAGGGCGTGGCCGACGGGACGATCGACGTCGTCGGCACCGACCACGCGCCCCACCCGATCGAGGACAAGGACTGCGAGTGGGCCGCGGGCGCCAACGGCATGATCGGCCTGGAGACGGCCCTGTCGGTGGTGCAGGAGTCGCTCGTGGAGACGGGGATCGCCGACTGGGAGGCGGTCGCGCGGCTCATGAGCTTCGCGCCCGCGCGCGTCTGCGGCAACCCCGGCCAGGGCCGTCCGATCGAACCCGGCGAGCCCGCCAATCTGTGCTTCGCCGACCCCGCCGCATCACGTGTGGTGGCGGGCCGGGAGGGGCACTCCAAGGCGATCAACACCCCGTGGGAGGGCCGCACCCTTCCGGGCCGCGTCCTCTACACGGTCTACCGCGGCGTCCCGACCGTGTGGGAGGGCAGGCTCCGCACGCGGGAGGAGATCGCCGCCGGCGGCGACGCGCCGTCTTGACGGGTGCGTCAGCCGCGCGGGCGCACCCGCGCGGGGTGCGACGCGGGATGCCAGGCAAGGGATGCAAGGACGGTATATGACACACACGGAACGGGCCGTCGTCGTGCTCGAAGACGGCAGCGTCTACTCGGGAGGCGCCTACGGGGCCAGAGGCCGGGCCCTCGGCGAGATCGTCTTCTCCACGGGCATGACCGGCTATCAGGAGACCTTCACCGACCCCTCCTACCACGGGCAGATCATCGTCATGACGGCCCCGCACATCGGCAATACGGGGGTGAACGCGGAGGACGCCGAGTCGAGGAGGTACTGGGCTCGGGGGGTCGTCATACGCGACCCGGCCCGCCGGGCGTCCAACTGGCGTTCGAACGGCGAACTCGAGGACGCCCTCGCCGAGCAGGGGGTCGTCGGCGTCCGCGACGTCGACACCCGGGCGCTCACCCGCCACCTCCGGCAGGCCGGGGTCATGAGGGCGGGGGTCTTCTCCGGCTCCGCCCTGCCGTCGGGGGCCGCCGAGGGCGGCGCGGCCGCAGGCGAAGCCCTCGCGGACATCGTCCGCGGGTCGGCCGGGATGGTCGGCGCGAACCTCTCGGGCGACGTCACGACCCCCGAGAGGTACACGATCGAGCCGGACGGCCCCGCCGTCGCGACGGTCGTCGCCGTGGACCTGGGCATCAAATCCCGCACGCCCGAGCGCCTGGCCGAACGCGGGGCCCGCGTGGTCGTCGTGCCCGCCGACACGGCCTTCGCCCAGATCGAGGCGATCGGGCCCGACGGCGTCTTCTTCTCCAACGGCCCGGGCGACCCGGCCGCGGCCACCCGCGAGGTCGACCTCCTGCGCCTCGTGCTCGACGCCGGATACCCGTTCTTCGGGATCTGCTTCGGCAACCAGATCCTGGGCAGGGCCCTGGGCTACGGGACCTACAAGCTCGACTACGGGCACCGCGGCATCAATCAGCCGGTCCTCGACCGGGCGACGGGAAGGATCGAGATCACCGCCCACAACCACGGTTTCGCCGTGGACGCCCCCATCGAGGGCACGTCGGTCGCCCCCTTCGACGGCGGGCGCTACGGCCGGGTCCGCGTCTCGCACGTCGGCCTGAACGACGGGGTCGTCGAAGGCCTCGCCTGCCTGGACATCCCGGCGTTCTCCGTGCAATACCACCCCGAGGCCGCCGCAGGGCCCCACGACGCCTCCTACCTGTTCGACCGGTTCATGTCCCTCATGCGGGACGGCGCCCTCCACGGAAGCGAGGTGGGCTGATGCCGCGCCGCGAGGATATCCACTCCGTTCTCGTCATCGGCTCCGGCCCCATCCAGATCGGCCAGGCCTGCGAGTTCGACTATTCGGGGACCCAGGCGTGCCGGGTGCTCAAACAGGAGGGCCTGCGCGTCATCCTCGTCAACTCGAATCCCGCCACGATCATGACGGACCCGGGTGTGGCGGATGCCACCTACGTCGAGCCGATCACCTCCGGCACCCTGGAGAAGGTCATCGCCAAGGAGCGCCCCGACGCCCTCCTGCCCACGCTCGGGGGGCAGACGGCCCTCAACGCCGCTATGGACCTCGTGGCCGGGGGAGTGCTGGAGGCCTACGGGGTCGAGCTGATCGGCGCCCGGGCCGAGGCCATCGCCAAGGGAGAGGACCGCGACGAGTTCAAGGGGGTCGTCGACAGGTGCGGCGCCGAATCCGCGCGATCGGTCATCTGCCACACCATCGAGGAGTGCCGCCGGGCGGCCGAGCGGCTCGGTTACCCGGTCGTCGTCCGGCCGTCCTTCACGATGGGAGGGCTCGGGTCTGGCTTCGCCTTCGGCCCGCGCGACCTGGAGAGGATCGCCGGTCAGGGGCTCCGCTTCTCGGCGACCACCGAGGTCCTGCTCGAAGAGTCCATCCTCGGATGGAAGGAGTACGAGCTGGAGATCATGCGCGACAGGGCGGACAACGTCGTGGTCGTGTGCTCGATCGAGAACGTCGACCCCGTCGGCGTGCACACCGGCGACTCCGTCACCGTGGCGCCCGCCCTGACCCTGACAGACCGGGAGTACCAGAGGATGCGCGACATCGGCATCGCGATCATCCGCGAGGTCGGCGTGGACACGGGCGGGTGCAACATCCAGTTCGCGGTCGACCCGGCCACGGGGCGCATCGTCGTCATCGAGATGAACCCCCGGGTCTCGCGCTCCTCGGCCCTGGCCTCCAAGGCCACCGGCTTCCCCATCGCCAAGATCGCCGCCCGCCTGGCCGTGGGCTACACCCTCGACGAGATCCCCAACGACATCACCGGCTCGACGCCCGCGAGCTTCGAGCCCACGCTCGACTACGTCGTGGTGAAGGTGCCGCGCTTCGCCTTCGAGAAGTTCCCCGACGCCGACCCGCGGCTGACCACCACGATGAAGTCGGTGGGCGAGGCCATGGCCCTGGGCCGGAACTTCACCGAGGCCCTCAACAAGGCCATGCGATCCCTCGACAAGGGCGGCGCCGCCTTCCACTGGAAGGGCCTGCCGCCCAGCCGCGAGGAGGCCGTCGCCTTCCTGCGGGCCGCGTCCACGCCCACGGAGGGGCGCCTCGTCGCCCTCCAGCAAGCCCTGCGCGGGCCGGTGAGCGTCGAGGAGGCCCACGAGGCGACCGGGATCGACCCCTGGTTCGTCGACCAGATCCGCCTGGTCGACGAGGTCGCCGACGAACTCGCCCGCGGCGAGGCGCTCGGCGCGCAGGCGCTCCGCCTGGCCAAACGGCACGGCTTCTCCGACGCGCAGATCGGCCAGATCCGCGGCATCGGGGAGGAGGCGGTCCGGCAGGTGCGACGGGCCTACGGAATCCACCCCGTCTACAAGACGGTCGATACCTGCGCCGCCGAATTCGCGGCCCGCACCCCCTACCACTATTCGAGCTACGACGAGCAGACCGAGGTCGCCGGCCGGGAGCGGCCCGCCGTCCTCATCCTCGGTTCGGGGCCCAACCGGATCGGGCAGGGGATCGAGTTCGACTACTCGTGCGTCCACGCCGCCATGGCGCTGCGCGGGGACTACGAGACCGTCATGGTCAACTGCAACCCGGAGACGGTGTCCACCGACTACGACGTCTCCGACCGCCTCTACTTCGAGCCCCTCACCCTGGAGGACGTCCTGGAGGTCTACCGCGCCGAGTGCCAGGCCGGCCCCGTCAAGGGCATGGTCGTGCAGCTGGGCGGGCAGACGCCGCTGTCCCTGGCGGCGGACCTGGAGCGGGCGGGCGTGCCGGTCCTGGGGACCACGCCCCACGCCATCGACCTCGCCGAGGACCGCGGGGAGTTCGGGAAGGTCCTGGAGGCGGCGGGCTGCCCCGCCCCCGCCCACGACGTCGCGCACTCGCCCGCCCAGGTGCTCCCGGTGGCGCGCTCCATCGGATTCCCCGTGCTCGTGCGCCCCAGCTTCGTCCTGGGCGGGCGGGGAATGGCGATCATCAACGACGAGGAGGCGCTGGGCGCGTACCTGGACCGGCCCGACATCGACGTGCTCTTCAGCCGCGGGCCCCTGCTCATCGACCGCTTCCTGGACGCCGCCATCGAGATCGACGTCGACGCCCTCTACGACGGCGAGGAGCTGTTCATGGGGGCGATCATGGAGCACATCGAGGAGGCGGGCGTCCACTCCGGGGACTCCTCGTGCGTGCTGCCCCCCATGACGCTGTCGGCGCGCGAACTCGGGCGCATCACCGCCTCGACGGAGGCCATCGCCAGGGGAGTGGGGGTGCGCGGGCTCATCAACATCCAGTTCGCGATGCTCTCCGACACCCTGTACGTCATCGAGGCGAACCCCCGCGCCTCGCGGACCGTGCCCTTCGCCTCGAAGGCGACGGGCGTGCAACTGGCCAAGGCCGCCGCCCTCATCCAGGTGGGCCGCACGATCGCCTCCCTGCGGGACCAGGGGCTCCTGCCCGGGCGCGACGCGCGGACGATCCCCGACGGCGGTTCCATCGCGGTCAAGGCCGCCGTGCTGCCCTTCAAGCGGTTCCGCACCGCGGCGGGGGAGGTCGTCGACACGGTGCTCGGCCCGGAGATGCGCTCGACCGGCGAGGTCATGGGCATCGACCGCGACTTCCCGACGGCCTTCGCCAAATCCCAGTTGGGCGCGTTCACGGAGCTGCCCACGCGGGGCACGGTGTTCATCTCCATCGCGGACACCGACAAGCGGGCGATCGTCCTGCCGGCCGCGCGCATGGCCGAGCTGGGCTTCACGGTCCTGGCCACGTCGGGCACGGCCTCGGTGCTGCGCCGCAACGGCATCGCGGCGCAAGTGGTGCGCAAGTCCTCCGAGGGGCGCGGCGCGGAGGGCGAGCCCACCGTCGTGGACCTCATCAACGAGGGCCGCATCGACCTGGTCGTCAACACCCCGCAGCGGTCGGCGAACCGCCACGACGGCTACCGGATCCGCGCGGCCGCGGCCGCCCACGACCGGCCCGCGGTGACGACGCTGCAGGCGTTCAACGCCGTCGTCCAGGCGATCGAGGTGCGCGCGCGCGGCGCCTACTCCGTCCGCTCCCTGCAGGAGTGGGACTCCCACCGGTCCAAGGAGGCCCGATGAACCCCCTCAACGCCAAGGAACCCGCCCGCATGGGCTTCGGCGACAGGCTCTACGAGGCGATGGGCGCCCACGGGCCCGTCTGCGTCGGCATCGACCCCCACGCGGCGCTGCTGGCCCGCTGGGGCCTGGACGACGACGCGCGCGGCCTGCGCGAGTTCTCCCTCAGGGTCGTCGAGGCGCTCGGCGGCCGGGCAGCGGCGCTCAAACCGCAGTCCGCCTTCTTCGAGCGCCACGGGTCCCAGGGGGTCGCGGTCCTGGAGGAGGTCGTGGCCGCCTGCCGGGAGCTCGGGACCCTGTGCGTCGTGGACGCCAAACGCGGCGACATCGGCTCCACCATGGAGGGCTACGCCGACGCCTACCTCTCTGACGCCTCGCCCCTGGCGGGCGACGCGGTGACCCTGTCCCCGTACCTGGGCGCCGGGTCCCTGGCGCCCGCGCTGCGCCTGGCCGAGCGCACCGGCCGGGGCGTGTTCGTCCTCGCCCTCACCTCGAATCCGGAGGGCGCGGACGTGCAGCACTGCCGCTCGCGCGAGGGCGTGTCCGTCGCCGCGCGGATCGTGTCCCAGCTGGCGGACTTCAACGCCTCCTGTGACAAAGTTCATCTGGGTCCCGCAGGGGTCGTCGTGGGCGCCACAGTGGGCTCGGCGGTGGCCGATCTGGGGATCGATCTGGCGGCACTGCGCGGCCCCGTCCTGGCGCCGGGCGTCGGCGCCCAGGGCGCCGGGCCGGCGCAGGTCAGGGATGTTTTCCGCGGCGCGCGTTCCGCCGTGCTCGCGTCCTCGTCGCGTGCGATACTCGAATCGGGTCCCGATTTGCGGGGGCTCCGTTCGGCGTACAAACGGGCCGTAACCGAGCTCGCCGGATAGCCCGGAACGGCACGGCGCGCGGAAAGCAGGAGAAAAGTCATCCGGTTGGTGACATAGTTAATTCACGAAGACCCCAATGGAGGAAGTGATCAGAATGGCACTACCTGATCTCACGCCCGAGCAGAGGGCTCAGGCCCTCGAGAAGGCCACTCAGGCGCGCCGTCGGCGCGCCGAGGTGAAGAACGCGTTGAAGGCCCGCTCGATGAACCTCTCAGAGGTCCTCGAACTGGCGGAGAGGGACGACGCCGTCGCGAAGATGAAAGTCGTGACCCTGCTCGAGTCCCTGCCCCGCGTCGGGACGAACACCGCGGCAGTCCTGATGGACCAGTACAAGATCGCAGCGAGCCGCCGCGTGCGCGGACTCGGCCCCATCCAGCGCAAGCAACTGGTCGAGCGTTTCGGATGAAGCGGTCCGGCGTGGCACGATGGGCGCATGACCGAAGCACCCGCACTCACCGTGCTCGCCGGCCCCACCGCCGTTGGGAAGGGGACGGTCGTCGCAGCGCTCAAGGAGCGCCACCCGGACCTGAGGGTCTCGGTGTCGGCGACGACCCGCCCGCCCCGGCCCGGCGAGATCGACGGCGCCCACTACCACTTCGTCTCCGATGAGGAGTTCGACTCAATGGTCGAATCCGGGGACATGCTGGAGTGGGCGCTCGTCCATGGCCGCAACAAGTACGGCACCCCCCGCCGCCCGGTCGACCGGGCCATCGCCCAGGGGCACCCGGTGCTCCTCGAGATCGACCTGGACGGCGCCAGGCAGGTCCGGCGCACGCGGCCCGACGCCCGTTTCGTCTTCCTGGCGCCCCCCTCGTGGGAGGAGCTGGAACGGCGCCTCGTCTCGCGCGGCACCGAGGACGGGGCCGAGCAGCGGCGCCGCCTGGAGACTGCCCGCGTGGAGATGCGGGCCAGCGCCGAGTTCGACCACATCGTCGTCAACGACTCCGTGGAACGCGCCGTATCAGAACTCGCCGCCCTGATGGGCCTGGAGTAGACTGCCACTCACGCCGTTGAACAGAGGAGACACGTATGTCAGGAATCGTCGCCCAGCCCGTTGGCATCACCTCGCCGCCCATCGACGACCTGCTCGAGCACGTCGATTCGAAGTACGCCCTGGTGATCTTCGCGGCCAGGCGCGCCCGGCAGATCAACTCGTACAACCTGCAGCTCGCGCAGAACATGATCCAGTTCGTCGGCCCCGTCGTCGAGACCTCCCCCGACGAGAAGCCCCTGGCGATCGCCCTGCGCGAGATCGACGAGGGGATGCTCACCCTCGAGGCGTCCCCCGGGGTCTGACATGGCGACGGTCGTCGTCGGCGTCACCGGGGGCGTCGCCGCCTTCAAGGCCGTGAGCGTGGTCCGCGAGCTCATGCGAGCGGGCCACGACGTGCGCGTGGCCGCCACCCCCGCCTCCCTGAACTTCGTCGGCCCCTCCACGTGGGCCGGCCTGACGGGCGCCCCCGCCGTCGTCGATGTCTTCGGGGCCGGCGCCGAGCACGTCGAACTGGCGCGGGCGGCCGACCTGGTCCTCGTCGTCCCGGCCACCGCCGACGCCCTCGCGCGGATCCGCGCGGGCATGGCGGACGACATGGTGGCGCTCACGGTGCTCGCCTCCACCGCGCCCGTCGTCATCGCCCCCGCCATGCACTCCGCCATGTGGACCAACCCCGCGACCGCCTCGAACGTCGCGGAACTGCGGCGCAGGGGGTACACGGTCATCGACCCGGAGGAGGGCGCGCTCGGCTCGGGCGACACCGGGGTGGGGCGCCTGCCCGAACCCGCGGCCATCGCCTCGCGCGCCCTCGTGGTCCTGGCCGGGACCGGGCGGTGCGGCGGA
>ERZ773068.1375-NODE-1375-length-12035-cov-3.695326_pt1 | contig 12035 bp, 7 predicted proteins | sample MGYA00580620_ERZ773068 | MGnify/ENA primary metagenome ERZ773068 (study PRJEB29015, sample SAMEA2737983) | human oral metagenome | biome: human oral; feature: human-associated habitat; material: dental | place: China | collected 2101 ... | reverse complement strand
AAAGGTTTCATCGTTTTTCGAAAAGTAAGGATTCTTTAATGTTTTGAGTATCTTGATTGACTACTTTTAGCAAATTGTTTTTGAAAACACAAATACTCTTACCTGTGAGTATTTTTATCAACAACTCACCATCAGCGGTTTCAGCAGCGTTAGTGCTTCCTAAGCCTTTTTCAATTGATAACACACTGCTTTCAGCACTAAAAGAGTAATTTCCGCTAAGCAAATTAGTATGTGTTTTTCCTGTGAGAGTACCATCATTATTAAAAGTAATCACATAACAATCCGGACAATCGGCTACTGTAGGATCAGGCTTTCTACCATTTCCAGTTTCGTCGATCACAGCTATAAGTTTCCACGTGCCTTGTAAAGGATCGGAAGAACTATCATTTGAACTTTTGCTACAACTCATAACGAGGAGCATACAGAAGAAAAAATAAAAAGGTTTCATTGGAAATATCGTTTCTGGGTTTGACACCACAAAGGTACAACTTTTTTCTGTAATATCAAACAATTCTTACTATTTTTTTTCGTCTTTCACAAGTTTTTTCTAGAACTTATATCCTACCCCTATTTGAATAACTCGATTATTCTGGTAGTTCTTGGAATCTCCATTCTTAACCAAATTAGCCAAACCCCAATTATAAGAAGCTTCAAAGAACAATCCATTGTTAGGCAAGTTGTATTCTGCTCCTAAGCCAATACCATAGTCAAAGTAGTTGTAAGCACCTCTATCTCTTATTACTGCCCTACCACTCCATTCTGCTTTACGCTCAATCATATAACCTGCATAGAATCCGGCTTTAGGACGGAAGCCTGCAAAATCATACTTAAACCATACAGGCAAACTTAAGTCATGAGAAACGATTTTCGAATCTACTCCTTGAATTTCAGCACCATTATTTGAGTAAGTAAGTCCTGCATCCATAAGGACTACATCGTTAAAAGCAAATTCTGCCAAACCTCCTATATAGAAAGAAGGACGAATATTACTTTTCACTTTCACATCATTTACTTTGGTAGCTACATTAGCAAGGTTAAGCCCTGCGCGAGCTCCAAATTTTACTTGTGCGTTGGCTCCTGCTATGGTAAGAGCGGCAAACGCTAAGGTCATTAAAATTATCTTCATATTTTAAAGTTTATAGGATTCAGAATATAGGGTTAGGAAAAGTTTGTAAGGGCTAAAAATAATGTTTCTACTAAAATTACTTTTCCTATACTCCTTGTAATCCTTGATTAACTAAAAAAAGTACACCAAAAACCATGCCAAAGTGATTTTTAGCTACTAAAAAGTGACACTAACTATGGTTTTTCCCAAAAATAATCAGGATCATGTGAGATATATTCTTCTTTCCCGTTAGGCTTTACAAATCCTGTAGGTAAGAGAGCAACAAAAGTAGTGGCTGTTTTCCTAAAACGACTTTCAGGGTTAAATTGACTTTGTAGTGGACAAGAAAACCAATACAAGTTTTTTGCCATATAGTTCTCTAGATACTCTTCTTTGGTTTGCTTTTCCTTGTTATTCCAATTGGCATCTTCATTGAGTACCAAGGGCTTGTTATGTATCAGTCGATCTCTTACTTCTGCAATACTTAAGAGATTCCCTTTTTCGTCCTTTACATAAGCATTATTAGTGGGATCTATCCATATCCATTTCTCTAATTGTGAAGAATATACACTATTAATTACATGACAATCTGAATCCTCTGGATTCTTAGGCATACAAGTTATATAGCGAGAAGGAATACCCATTGCCAGATACATTTCATTGAGTGTAATAGCCAAATGCCTGCAATTTACTCCTTTTTTTGTCGCTTTATGATAGTTATAGATATCTATAGCATCAAACTCACAAAGAGCATAATTACCGCCATCATGAGCAATATTATCATGTACAAAGTGAAGTAACTTAAAAATCTTGGAGAGTTCATCTCCTGTACCCACTACAGAATCCAACTTAAAATAATTTTTCACTTGCACAAGAGAAGGATCGGTAGCTGACTGATACGTAAAATGTGGAAGTGTATCTCTCTGCTCTTTTTGATAAACTCCCGATTGCTGCAATAGTGCCAATTTATCAAAGGCTTTGAGCTTTTGTAGCAGCGCAACAAATTTCTTTTCCTTACGGATATTGACTAAATCTTTATCTGTCTTTACATTTCTATAATCATCATATCCCAAAGCTACTGCTTTTTCAAGAGCCACAATGGCTTCTTTTTTCTTATTTTGCAAAGCACATACACAAGCCAAATTATAATTCATACTTGCCTTTACTCCTCTGATGAGGTTTTTGTAGTCCTTTTGCTCCTTTTCGCTAAGAGACACTTCTTCTAATTTCTTTATATATGTAAGGAGTAGCTGTTCCTCCTCTGCATATTTTTTCCCTTCATGGAGTGCTTGTAGGGAAAGCTGTGCCTTTTGGAAATCATTGAAATAGTTCTGCAAAACAACGGATTGTATTTGAGCCTTTGTCAATGAGGTAAAAAGACTCAAAATAAGGAATAATAAATATTTTTTCATCTCTTAGGTGTTTTAAAATTGATGTACAAAATTACGATTTAAAAAAAAGAAATAAAAGAAAAACGCCTAAAATAATTAACCTCATAACAACAAAAAGACCAATAGCTGAGCTATTGGTCTTTTTGTTGTTATTGATTATTAATTAAATGTATATCGTATGGTAATTCCTGAACGAATGGTCGTCATCGGATAAGAGGTCGAAATAGCATATTTCGAGAAAGAATAATCGAAATAGAAGATTCCCGATAGGTTCTTGGAGAAAGCATAATCCGCTGTAAAGCGTGCCAGCCAGGAAGTTTGTCCATTGGTTACCTGATTATCGTCCAATTCCATATTGCGAATTACAGTATAGTCACTACGTAGGGCTATATCTGCCTTGAGGTTCAGGTCACTTTTGATAATCACATCACGCCCATTGAAGCGGGAAGCGAAGCTAATATCCTTAAAGCGGTAACCCAATCCTATACGATATTCACGGCGCATAAGTTCAGTGAGGTAGTTGTTGTCTAAGCTAATAGAGATAGTCCTATCACGGCGTATTTCTCCCATAATACTTAGCGAGTTCTGTAGCTCGGTATCTATACGTATCAGTGGAGAGAACTGCTCTACCAAGTTCACATTGGTGAAGAGTTTCTCGCTGCGGAAATTACCCCCTTGGTCTAACTGATCTGGGTTCTGGTAATACTCCAAGTTGGTACGGAAATCACTTAGTGCATAGCTTGAACGATAGCCATGGGTGAGGGAGAAGCGGCGGAAATTATGCTTGATAAACTCCAATCGCATCAGTCCCGAATAGCGTACTGTCCATGCAGGAATAGGAATACTGCGGAAAGCACCCAAAGAAACCCCCTCGGCACTACGCCCTGTATAAGCGGCATAGAAGGCAGGCATCAGTACCGCTTGACTATTCTTACCATAGCCCTTAGGGAAACCATCAGCATCTATATTGTTCGGATTCGAAAGGTCAATACCTCGCTGTCTGGCCAATCGATTGGCTATGGTAAGCCTATTCTCCTTGAAAGTCTGGAAGGTCTTGGAACTATATTCATCCGATGGTGTAAAGGCCGTAAGAATCATATTGTCCGAAATCACAAAGTTACCTGTGGTATTGCCTATCAGCGGATTGTAATAACCATTGATAGCATTGAAGGTCTCTGTGAAGTTATCTATATACTCTCGATCGGCTTTCAGGTCTATCTGTAGGTCATAGGCAGGTTGCAATCCAGCGGTAATATTAAGGGTCTTATTGGTAGAGCGAACAAACTGATCATTGAAATCAGCAAAATTGGTCAGCCAACCATGACGCCCTGCCTCATAGCGAATATCATCCTGCCAGCCAAAGGCAAAAGGCAAGGAAGGTTTGGAGGTACCAAAGAAGCCTACTTGTGGTAGATATCCTGGTAGCATGGTACCATTGGTCTCGGTATAGCTTACCCCTACACGCTTGATCATAGTTGCAAAGCGCAAGAGATGATCCTTCAACGTTGTTTTCTGTCCTAATCCCTTGTTCTTCACTCCTAAAGTGGTATAGAAGCGATCGAAGGTCATATTGGCTGTGAAATTATGGGTATTGGCATTCTGCACTTTATTGATCTGATGTCCTGCTACTTCCATAAGAGCATCGGAACCTCGTTGCCAATCGAAATCTCCTGTATAGGAATACGATGCCTTGACAAAGGAGAGGTAAGGCAACTTATCCAAAGGCAATTCGTAGTTGAGCTTGAAGGCCGACATGAAGTGGTTTGGAGTTCCTGGATTCCAGAAGTCATTCCACAAGGTGAGCTCTTTGTTCGTCTGGCGCTGTCCATTCTCCCAAGTATAATAGTTGCGAACAATATTGCTATTGGTCACATCATAGCTTAGTTTGAGCGACTTGGTCAGTGAGTAGTTCAGACCATATTGCCAATCAAAAAGGTAATTACGTTGTTGCAACTCTGGTAGGGGCACCTGATTGTTCGGATTCACTCCCAAAGGATACACCTCTCTAAACTGCTGACGGGCAAAAGTTCGTGTGATGGTAGGCCCTATATAGATATTGTTAGGCAATAGGTTGAAATTCACTTCCGATAACCATTTGAGATATTTATTGGTATTAACCTTCTGATTGGTTTTGAAAGGAGTCCATTTCACCTGTTCGAAGGCATGGGCATAGAGTACCCCTGTGCGCACATTCTGTTCCCTTTGGCTTTCTATCTCAAAATCATGGTGATCCATCTCATTATAAGCATAGTTCACCGTAAAGTTCTCTATACTATAGAATTTGGCTTTCTGCTCTTCCCCTAAATTCTTCTTGACTCCTATCAGGGAGATTCCTCTTCTTAGGGTATAGTCCTCAGCTTGGCGCTTGATAAGGTCTTTCTGCTCTTGAGTCTGTGCAGCATTGATGCGATCTTTGAGCTTAATATCCTCATACTGAGGGTCATATTCTGGCGTAGCTACTGAGGAGGAACGGTTTAGCCCGATAGGCACTTGCATATTCCATTTTTTAGGGAAGAGCTTTCCTGCATTGATATTCATCATAGCATCAAGCTGTCTGAGTTCCTTGCGACTGCGCTCATTAGGTTTCTGTTCTACTGTACCAAAGCCTACAGTACTTATCTTACCTGTTACGGACATCTCCATGAAGTCAGCGGCATTGAGGTCTACGGCAGCTATCCCTGCCCAACCTCCTTTGTTCTCAAGTTCTGCCATGCGCAATTCGTTGAACCACACTTCTCCACATACTTGATTAGAAGTAGCATTCTTAACCCCTACCATAATCACCTGTATATCAGCCAAAGACGGATTTCCCTTGATAGCATAGCGGTTCTGCCCAGCTACATGTGGGGTAGTACTTGGCGAAGAAATCAGGTTCAGTGCTGCATCATAATAGGTAAGGTTGGCCAAGTTGCCGCTATTGATTCCCTTTGCTTTGATCTGGGTGAGAGCATCCATAGGAATATCGAATCGGTTCTGAGTAGGCCATATAGCATCGGCTAAGTAAGCGCCTGCAGGGGTTACCTGTAGGGGTAGCTCTACCTGATAGAAGTTCTCTGAAAGATCTGACCCTAAGCGCACAAAGGCGACCATCTCTCCATCGGCAAGAGGTTGGTTCTTATAGCGCTCAGCATGAACAAACATCTTGATACGCTTGTACTGCCTTAGGTCGGCATTGAGGTTTTTATAGACCCCGCGTGCATCTCCTGTATTAAGGTCACATACGGTATAGGAGAGGGATTGCTCATTTTGGCTAACTATTGTATTATTCTGATTGATCTGCTCTCGGTATACTCCTGGTGGCATACGATATGGGATAGGCTGGCGAGTTTCGTTCTCAATAAGGCTCACCGAACCAATCTCGGTGTGGGTACCTGTGCCAGGAGCTGAAAGATCATCCTTGAGAGACTTGGTATAGTGTCGCCAGTCACCTCGTACCAGATCCAAAGTACCAAAGCGCAAAACTACATCGGAAGAGAAGCCAGTAAGGTACATACGGATGTGAGTTACCGAGCGGAGGTCTCCCCCACCACCATATTCTCTTCGGTTGGCATCCTTTACAGGTATCTTATACTGAATCCAACGGGCTAAAATAGGTTGTCCACTTGGGGTCTCAGCATATACCTCTCGGATATCGCTCACATAGCGATCGGTACGTTGTACATTGCTTCGGATAGGAACACGGTATTCGTAATAGCTATCCACAGTACTCATGGTATTGTCCTTATTAATATCCTCTACATCAGGGGTAAGTGAGGCTGCCTGACTATTCCCAGCTACAGGGGAATTTCCTTGGGTACCATTATAATTATAGTATCGACTGAGGATTCCTCCACTACGAGAGAGGTAATACTCATAGTTGTCCATAGCTGGGTCATTAGGGAACTCTGCTATATTATTGGCATAGATAGCTCTCTCTTGTGCATCAGTAAGACCATCTAAACCAATATCTTGCAAGGCTCTATTTTCTGTATTGCTATCAAAAGCATAGAGGAGCGACTGTGCCACTGGAGTTTTCCCCCAAGTGGTTGCATAAGTGGGTGACTGTATAGAAAGTCCTGGTAATCCGTTTTCATATTGCTTCCTACCATCCTTGAGGATATCCTCAGAAATATTTCCTAAGTCAAAGACCAATTCGCCTGATATTGAAGGGGTAAATTCGCCCGAGGTATAAGGATCTAATACCCAGAATTGTATATATTCTATATTGTTTTCCTCAAAATTTGTTGCTGAAACCCCTCGCATAATACCTCCCCATTTGTCGGTAGCAGCTACAGAGGCCATGGCTGTAGGGTTGTTATTGTAAGGACCTTTAGCCGATGGATAATAAGCTAGGTCTAAGGTATTCTGTACCAAAAGATCTCCCTGTGCTAATTCTCGTTCTGGGAATATTTCTTTGACATAGATACGGCGGGTACTGTTTTTGGATATTTCAGTAGCACTGACATCACTAGGCTTATTATTGGTATAGAATACAGGATCTATAGTATACCAAGCCAATTTGGCACGACCATAGCCATTCTTTAAGTTCTCTGGATCATCAGGGGCTGTACCATAGAGAGTTTGGTTAGGGTAGGCTCCCTGACCAAAACGCAACGGAGTACTAGCCATTGACCAAGCTCTGAAGCCGCGTATATCTACGGTAGTTTGCGCTCCCTCGAAGTCGTCAAGATAAGCGGTAGATTCTCCATCGAAATCAGTACTCTTAGGAGCACTGGGACGCAAGAAAGCCACCTCTCCCCTTACAGAGATATTCGAAGGCACATCGCTCTGCAAAGAAGGTACCTTGTTGAGCAAGCGGGTAAGGAAAGGCAACTCTGTGGAATAGGTTCCTCCAAATCCAAAAATGGTATTGTTCACTGGCTCTTGCCCATAATTAGCTTTCTGAGTATAAGGGCGCTCTCGCATATTGATAAGCGAACCGCCTATGATGAACTTATCATTGAACTTATGCTCTATATTCACCCCCATAAAGCGGCGGCTTTGCCCTCCAAATATTAGGTTATTCTCCACAGATACCTGTATTGGCATATTGGAGTTCTCTATCGTTGGGTCTATGATTTGTACGGTTCCTTGTTGGTAATTCACTACATAGTCTATCCCTTCCTGTAGGATACGCCCTCCTACAGTTACACGCACTGAACCACGTGGCACATTGTAGGCCCCCAAGGAAATGCCTCGGCTTCCTTTGGACTTGTAGCGCCCCTTGAGGGTGAATTTGTTCTTCTCAGCATCCTCCAAGGCTTTTGCCTTGATATCAGTATAGAGCGAACGGAATACGTATTTCTTCTGGTTAGCATTCCATGCCGTTGAGGTAGATTGGTAGGCGGTAGGATCTTGATAACGATTCCCGCCTCCGAGCTTATCATAGAGATACTTCCCAAAAGGCTCTACCTTGGTAAAAATGATCTTCCCATATTCAGGGTCTATGGTGATTCCTTCGACAAAGTCAAAGAAACCGTCTCCCCCATCCTGAGGGTCGTTATAGGCATTGAGTCGGTCAAAATTGAAGAGTTGAAGAAGGATCTTGCGGGTTAGTTCCCTATTCCAAGTGGTTTCATCTACAGGAGAAATATAGTTCACTGGCGATGGGTCATTGTAGAAGATATTTAGGCGGAAGTTCTCGGGGTTGATCTGTGCGGTATTGAGAGAATATACGTTCTTCATCATCAGGTTCCAGATAGGGTCTCCCACTACCAAGCGGTTACTCTTGAGCATCTTGAGTACCAAACAGTTATTAGTGATTTTGTTTTGCCCTGCTATATAAGCATTGGTGGTTGCAGATATCCCATCATTGGCAAACTCTCCTACTTGGTATACATTTCCTTCGTAGGTATATTGGTAAGCCACTGCCAAGACTTCATCGTTATTAAGTCGCTGGCTCAGGGAGATATATCCTAATTGCTTGTTCACCTTGAAGTCTCGTCCTTCTTCGAGTTTTTGGGCATTTTCCAATACGGCATAGTCAAATCCTTCATTGACCAAGGAAGACATGGAGCCAAACCCAGAACGAATAGTGGCGACATCTCGGATATTTTTTGTCAATACAGACTGGGGCGAATCCATACGAGTAGGATCGTACATATTGGCCTCATTGGTAGGTCGATCTCCTATGGATCCACGGAAGAAGCCCACAGGGGCATTGCCTGCTATACGGGTATTCTCCGCTTTGGCTTCTCCTAAGTCCTGTAGGGCTACTATATTACGAATGTTGGCAGTACGGTTGGAGCGATTGGTTGCCCACACTTCCACACGCACGATTTGCACTTTACTACGTATATAGGGATAGTTCTCAAGGGCTCGATCGTATTGGTCTCTGAAGAATTGAGAGAGGAAGTAGTTGCGGTTTTCGTCATAATCCAAGGCACGTATCTCAAAGTCTTGTAGAGTACCTCCCCCTTGTGCAGTGACGGTTTGGGACTGAGAGCGTTGTTCGGAGAAGACACCCGTTACTCGGGTACGACCGAACTGGAGTTCTGTCTTCACCCCAAAAAGGCTTTGGGCACCTGTAATCAAGGAGCTATTCAGTGGTAGGCTCACATTCCCCAGCTCTACCTTACGCACAATATCGTCTTCATTGGGGGTGTATTCCAGCTTAAAAACATTCTGAAAATCAAAAGTCGCTTGGGTATCATACATAGCGCTCAGTGATAGGCGTGTCCCTATCTTCCCTTGTATCCCTAAGCTAATCCTCTGATCAAAGTCAAGCCCATAAGAACTTCTGTATTCAGGACTGATGGACGGGTTGTCATTCTTATTATAGCGTATCCCAAGGTCAAAAGCGACATTTCCCTGTGGGATGATATCTATATTGTTCCCACCAAAGATGGACTCAAAGAGCTCTGACTTTACATAGAACTCTGGAAGCAAATCTCGCTGTGTGTTGGCCGATTGGGGATTAGTAGCAGGCTGCATAGCTGCATTCTTCTCTCTGAAATACAAGCCCATACGCTCACGAAGCACCAAGTTCTCATACTCCTTGGGAGTGAGGAACATAGGGGTAGAGATATCATATGTCCCTACCTTTTCGGTATATACATACTTGTCCAAAGCGGCATTATACTTATACTTTCGAGAGATTCTGTCTGAATCTTTTAGCAACAAACGCCTCAGCGAGGTACTTGTCCTAACGGTATCCTTGACTTTTTCCTGGGGGGTATCCTGCTGTGCCCTAAGGGTAAGAGTAGGTGTGAGCAAGAAAAAGAAAAACAACTGTATGACTAATTTCCCGTTCATCTTTGTTTATAATTGTTTTAATGCTTGTTTGATAAGCTGTTCTACAGAGAATTCTTGTCCTGATTGGGTAAGGATTTTATTGACTACGGCTTCGGCCGCTTTCCTTGGATAGCCCAAAACTTCTAAAGCAGCCAGCGCTTCTTCTTTGTTTGATGGGCTTTGTGATGCCGCTACCACAGAGGCATTATCGCCTGTGAGCTTAACCATCTTTTCCTTCAGATCCAATATGATTCGTTGTGCTGTCTTAGCACCTATCCCCTTGACTGACTGTATGGTACGTACGTCTGAATTGACGATTGCACTCTGAAGCTGTGCCGGAGATAGCGAGGAAAGCATCACTCGGGCAGTATTGGCCCCTACACCTGATACAGAGATAAGTAGCGAAAAAATCTCCCGCTCGAACTTATCAAAAAATCCAAAAAGCGTATGTGCATCTTCCTTTATTTGCAAGTAGGTATATATCTTCAACTGCTGTGTATCAGACAATTGTGAAAATGTATGCAATGAGATATTCACCCAATAGCCTACCCCATTACAGTCTATAACAAGGTAGGTGGGTGTCTTCTCTACTAAGCGTCCTTGTAGATGTGTTATCATAGGCTTGTGCTTTTTTATTCCCCATTGTGCATGAAATCATGCTTTTGCATAAGCTGCTCCTGGGTCTCCTTACAATTCTCATCTGGAATACAACAATCCACAGGGCACACAGCAGCACATTGTGGTTCCTCATGGAAACCTACACACTCAGTACATTTGTCGGGGACTATATAGTAATAGTCATCACTGATAGGCTTTTGTACCTCATCGGCATTGGCATGCTTTCCACTGGGCAAAATGATATTCCCACGGAGCTTGGTGCCATCACTATAGCGCCAATCATCGGCACCTTCATAAATAGCATTGTTAGGACATTCAGGTTCGCAAGCCCCACAATTGATACAGTCATCTGTTATTATAATTGCCATTTTTTTATTTTTTAGTAATAAAGTAATGTCAGAATTGGGGGATGTTTTATTGAGGGCAAAGATACAACATTTTCTTTGGCAAAAAGGAAAAACTATCTATTTTTAACAAAAAAACTGCTCACGTGTTTTTCACGTAGAGCAGTTTTGTGCTGTATATATAAGTTATCCCCTACAAATCAATCATTTGTATCGCTGTGATTGCTGCTTCTATTCCTTTGTTTCCGTGCTTGCCTCCGCTCCTATCTATGGATTGTTGGAGAGTATTATCGGTAAGCACACAGAAGATTACAGGAATATCTTGGGTGGCATTCAGGTGGGCTATCCCATAGGTAACTCCTTGGCAGACAAAGTCAAAGTGCTTAGTCTCTCCCTGTATTACACAACCTATAACGATTACGGCATCCACAGCCTCCTCTATCATACGCTTAGCGCCATTAACCAGCTCAAAAGCCCCTGGCACACTCCACTCTATGATATTCTCTGGCGAGAAACCACAATCCAAGAGGGTATCCACCGCTCCCTTACGCATATTGTTGGTAATCTGCCCATTCCATTGGGAGGTGATAATCCCTACACTCTTACCCACAACCGATGGCAGAGAATCCTTATCGTAAGTAGATAGATTCTTGTTCTCTGTTGCCATATTATTGGTTCATAAGGGTTTTTACACGGCTGATTTGCATATCTGCTGAAGTAGCTTCTTGAGATTTAGGATAGTCGTTTTTGATTTTCTCCAAGTACTCCAAAGCCTCTTTATAGTTCTTTTGCTCTTCTGCTACAAGAGCTGCTTTGTTCATATATATGGGAGCTGTAAGAGTGTTATCACTCTTATCAATAGCTTTTTTGTAATAATCCATCGCTTCTTTAGGTTGCTTAAGGGCTACAAAAGCATCTCCTATATTCCCTAAAGCCAAAGCACTTAGGATAGGATCCTCTGAAGAGAATTTGTCCAAGTGGGTTACCGCTTCCTTGTATTTGTTCAGTTGCAAATAAGCCATACCGGCAGAGTAGTAAGCTACATTCCCTGCTTTACTAGAACCATAATCCTTGATAATCTTCAAAAAGCCAGCATGGGTTTTATCCCCATTGAGGGAAAGAGTGAAGAGAGAGTCTCTAGCAGCAGTTGTATTAGCATCAAGAGCTTCATTGAATACATTTTGAGCAAAGGAAAGATGCTCTGAGATTTCCTTCTCACGAGGTTCGCTTACAAACTGTTTGTAAAACATATAACCTAACCCCACTACCACTACTGCAACAATCGCAAGGAGAATAGTACGCTGATGTTTTATTACCCATTCCTCGGTCTTATTTGCCTTTTCATCTAAGGTTTGGAAAACCTCT
>ERZ773068.1374-NODE-1374-length-12037-cov-5.714071_pt1 | contig 12037 bp, 9 predicted proteins | sample MGYA00580620_ERZ773068 | MGnify/ENA primary metagenome ERZ773068 (study PRJEB29015, sample SAMEA2737983) | human oral metagenome | biome: human oral; feature: human-associated habitat; material: dental | place: China | collected 2101 ... | reverse complement strand
GTACGATTTATGAGCAAGGTTTGAACAAGGACGCCAAGGTCGAAATTAACGTTCTACCGCCATCGCAAACCGGCGAGGTGCTGTGGAATCTGACAGTGATGATCGTGCCGGTAGTGATCATCGTGATCTTCTTCATGTTCATGATGCGCCAGGCGCAGGGGCAGAATAATCAAGCGATGGGCTTTGGTAAGTCAAAGGCGCGGCTGTATGGTGAGGACAAGGAGAAGGTGTTGTTTGAGGATATCGCCGGTAATGACAATGCCAAGCAGGATCTGCAAGAAGTTGTCGATTTCTTAAAGCATCCAAAGAAGTATAAAGAGCTCGGCGCTAAGATTCCAAAGGGCGTATTGCTAGTCGGCAATCCGGGTACTGGTAAAACCATGCTGGCGCGGGCGGTGGCTGGCGAGGCGGGCGTGCCGTTCTTCTCGATCTCTGGCTCGGAGTTTGTGGAGATGTTCGTTGGCGTTGGTGCCAGCCGGGTGCGCGACCTCTTTTCAAAGGCCAAGAAAAATGCACCGTGCATCATCTTTATCGATGAGATTGACGCGGTGGGTCGCAAACGTGGTTCTGGTATGGGCGGCGGTCACGATGAGCGCGAGCAGACCTTGAACCAGATTTTGGTGGAAATGGATGGCTTTGATGGCGACACTAATGTGATTGTGCTGGCGGCGACCAACCGGGCGGATGTGCTCGATCCAGCCTTGCTGCGCCCGGGACGGTTTGATCGGCGAGTGACAATTACCTTACCGGAGCGCAAAGATCGCGAGGCGATTCTGAAAGTTCATTTCAAGAAAAAGCCGACTGACGAAACGGTTGACCTCGATAAATTGGCGGCCAAGACGGCTGGCTCATCGGGGGCGGATCTCGCTAATATCGCTAATGAAGCAGCAATTATCGCGGCGCGCCGTGACAAGAAGAAAATTACCAACGAGGAATTGACAGAGGCATTTGAGCGAGTGGCGATCGGCCCAGAGCGCAAAGCCAAGGTGATGAACGACCACGAGAAGGAGCTGACGGCGTATCACGAGGCGGGTCACGCCATTGTTGGTCACGTCTTGCCAGACTCTGATCCAGTTCACAAGGTGACGATCATTCCGCGCGGCGGCACCGGCGGCGTCACCTGGTTCTTGCCGCCAGAGGATAAGAGCTACACCAACGTCTACGAGTTCAAGGATATCTTGGCGCGGGCCATGGGTGGTCGAATCGCCGAGCAGATCATTTACGGCGATGACGGCATCACCACTGGCGCTGGCTCGGACCTGCGCAAGGCAACCGAGATTGCTCGCGATATGGTGATTGAGCAGGGGATGGGTAAGGGTCTACGCGACCAAGTGTTCCACGAGGACAACGGCGGCCTAATGTTTGACAAGATGACTCGCGAACGGCCGTACTCGGATGAGACTGCCAAGTTGATCGACCAGGAAGTGTCGCAGCTGATCACCGAGGCTAAACAACGGGCAATGCTGGTGCTCAAAGCCAACCGTCCGTTCCTCGATAAATTGGCCGAGGCACTGCTCAAAGACGAAACCTTGGAGGAAGCGGCGGTGGATGAGATTCTTTCGGGAACGAAACTGCCAAAGGAGGCAAAGCTGCACGCATAAATTGTTATGGGGCGCGTTCGTAATGTTGTCAACAAGATCAATCAGCGGCTGACAGTCAAGTTAGCCGCCACGATTTTAGCGAGCTCGATGTTGCTGTCAAGCCTGCTGGGGCTGCTGCGCGATCGCTTTTTGAACGCGGCGTATTTTCCCAACGAGAAGGCTCACTTGGCTGGCTATCCAGTCGGGCTGGACGCTTATACGGCGGCGTTCATGGTGCCGGATTTTATGTTTGCGATTCTAGTGTCGGGGGCACTGAGCGTCACTTTCATCCCGGTATTTAACGAGCGGTGGGTCAAAGGCAACAAGCAGTCAGCCTGGCAAATTAGTTCGAGCATGATCAATCTCATGGCGCTGGTGACGCTGGTGACGAGCGTTCTAATCATCATTTTTGCTGATCCGCTGATGAAATATCTGATCGCGCCGGGGCTGAGCGAGGCTGGTCACGCATTGGCAGTCAGTATGATGCGAGTGATCGCGGTAAATCCGCTGATCTTTGCGGTGGCAGCGGTGATTGCTAGCATCCAGCAAGCGGTCGGTCGCTTCACCTTCTATGCGCTGGCGCCGATGCTGTACAATGTCGGGATTATCATCGGTACGCTGTGGTTCACCAACGGTATCAACCTGTTCGGCTGGCAGATCTTTGATGGCGGCATTATGGGCGTGGCGCTCGGCGTGGTGCTCGGGTCAGTGCTGCAGCTCATCGTCAGCGCGGTCGGGCTAATCGGCCTCGGTTTTGATTATGATTTCAAGATTTATTGGCGCAATCGCGGCTTTCGCAAAGTCTTGTCGCTGCTACCAGCCCGCTCAATTGATCAGGGGATGGATTATGTGGTTAGCCTGGCCGAAGTCAACTTGGCGTCGCGGATGGGCGATGGTATTATTCGTCGCTATAATCAAGCATTGACGCTACACATGATGCCGATCAACCTCATCGGCGTCGCTATTTCCAACGCCGCCTTTCCGCAGCTAACTGAACGCCTCGCCTCAGAGCGGCCGGATTTATTTCGCAGAGACCTGCGGTCATTTCTCAGGACGGTAATCTGGATGATTATCCCGATCTGTGTGGTGACATTTTTCGCGCGTGGCTACGTGGTGCACTTTATCAATAATAATGGCGATCCGGTCATGGCGAACATTCTCGGTTGTCTGGTAATGGCAATTTTATTCAGGACGGTGTATCACATGGTGGCGCGCGGATTTTATGCACAGCAGGATACCAAGACACCGATGTATGTGTCGATTTTTGCGATTGTGTTGAATGTGACGCTGGCCGTGATACTTGGCTACTATGCGAAGCTTGGCCCGTATGGCCTGGCATGGGCGCAGTCAATTGTCGCCTTTGTTGAGGTGGTGATTTTGTGCGTCATTTTAGGTCGGCGCATGCCACAGCTGTTTGACGCGACGTTTGTCAAAGCGGTCGCCAAGATGGCGTTAGCCGCGGTGCCACTAGCAGTGGCGTGCTACGTCAGCGTGTTGGTAATTCCATTTCGGGCGTCGGATGACAGCTTTTTGGGGGCGCTGCCCAAGTTTGGGGCGATTACGATTTTCAATTTTGTCGTGTATGGCGCGCTGTCCAAGTGGCTAAAGTTGCCAGAGATCGACCCGGTCTTGGCGCGAATGAAACGTCTGCTGTTTTCGCGATTTGATATGAGTAAGTTGAGGCGCTGATGAAACCGCTGACCAGTATTCGTAATTTTTGCATCATTGCCCACATCGACCACGGTAAGTCGACGCTGGCTGACCGGATGATGGAAATGACGGGGACGGTGGAGAAGCGCGAGATGAAGTCGCAGCTGCTGGATAGTATGGATCTCGAGCGTGAGAAAGGGATCACGATTAAGCTGGCGCCGGTGCGGATGAAGTATCACTATCGCCAGCCAGCGGTAATCGCTTCCTCTCAATCGAATATCGCAGGCAACGCCAGCGACAGGGCTATCGATTCATCGGAAGGATTGCTGCTGGCTGGACCTTACGATCTCAACCTCATCGACACGCCCGGTCACGTTGATTTTAGCTACGAAGTTAGTCGCTCGTTACAAGCCTGCGAGGGTGCGGTATTGGTGGTTGACGCCAGCCAAGGTATTCAGGCGCAGACGTTAGCTAATGTGTACCTGGCGATGGAACAGGATTTGACGATCATTCCGGTGCTCAACAAGGTTGATTTGCCAGCTGCCGATGTACCGCGGGTGTCTAAGCAGGTGATTAATTTGCTGGGCTGCAATGAAAGCGACATTATTCATATTTCCGCTAAAACTGGACAGAATGTCGATCAAGTTTTGGAGGCGATTATCGAGCGAATCCCGGCGCCGACTTCACCACTGGCGGTCGAGCATCCTGATGTTGCGTTGGCTGATCTCCCAACTCGGGCACTGATTTTCGATAGTTATTATGATGATTATCGCGGGGTGATTTTGTACGTCAGGATGGTTGACGGCCAGATCAAAAAGGGTGAAGCGATTCATATGATGGCGACCAGTGCGAATGGGTTGGCATTGGAGGTTGGCCATCTCAGTCCCGGTATGATCCCCGACCCGTCGCTGGACACTGGCGAAATTGGCTACATCGTCACCAGCCTAAAAACCACCCGTGAAGCGCGGGTGGGCGATACGGTGACGCTAAAGAAATATATGACGAAGGAGTGAGAGGGTGGTAAAACAAAGTAGTCGGCATATTTCGTATATCGGTAATATTATATGGCTGATGAGCTTTGGTTTGCTTGCCACGGCTTGCATTAGTATCGCAGTGTCACTGCCGATACCCTCAGCAAACGCTCCAGGTGTGCTAGCGTGGGTGCAGCAACATCAGGTCGCCTTGCAGGCGGCAGGTGAAATGCTAGCATGTGGAGCGTCGATATTGTTAGCTGTCGTCGTGGTTTTGTACTCTAAACTGAGGGGGCGATATCCTGTTGGCATGGGTATCGTGCTTGCTCTAGGTATCGTTGTGGCAATTGGTGCATTTCATGCGATGATGGCGCTCGGACGCCTCGTTTATCCGGTGAATGGATTGCCGATTACTCCAGAAATAAGTGTATTATCTGCGAGTCAACTGTTCGCAGGACTGCACTGGATGGCACTGGCGTTGGCTGCATTTGTTACTGCGGCAGGGATCATTACGAAATCTTGGATAGTTATATTAACGAGCGTGTGTGTTGCATTTCTAAAGATGGTCGGTACATACTATGCAGGTGAAGTCTCGGTACCGCTGACGGTGGTGTCGGAGGTGGTATTGTTTGGCTGGTCTATTGTGATGGTGGTGTGGCAGTTGAGTAAATTAGTGATAAGGAGTAAGCCATGAATCCACAAACAATTGGCCTAACTGAATTGCAAAAGCACCCCGCGGATACGTGTTGCGAAAAGGGCTGGGATAAAGTTTGGTCAATGTGGTCAGGTGGCCCATTTGACAAAAAGTAAGTGCTATCCCATAATTAAGTTTACTATGATGCTAGCAGGTTTTTGTATGGGCTTTCTCAGTTTTAAGGTCCAGAAGGATTGGCGGCGTGTCATCTAGCGAGGCGCTTGTTCTACCAGAAAGAATGGCGCAATATGTTGATGCCGGTCGATTGCGCGATAATTTTCATAACCATCCGGAGAGTCAGAGAGATTTATCAGAGGGTGAGCAGTTAGCTGTTCGGGAGATACGAGCACGTCTTGAGCGATTGCCACTTTTGCACTATACTAACTCAGGTGATTTCCCTGGGCGGTTCATGGAGATGGGGATACTGCCGAGCAGTCAGTTATCAGGCCGTAGAACTAATACATACAGGCTTGATTGCCACTTTGGTCTTGACCAGTTCGTATTTTCGAGCCTTTATCCGAGCAATGCCTGTTACTATGGCGCAAAAATGGTATTTATAGATCCACGGCTAAAAACAATCGACACCATGCTCGTCGCGCCTCGTGACTTAAACGATACGGTGCCTACTGCCAAAACCGACCCAAATAACCTCAGTAAAGAAGATTGTAGAAAAATTGACGAGTATTTCGACTCGATGATGTTTGGGGCGGATTGGCTCGATATTCTTGCTCGTCAAGCGCTGGATTCATTTGTAGAGGAGATGCGGACATCTAGAGATAAGGGGGGAGAGGGTGTCGAAATGGCTCTTCTGCCACTAGGTTTTGATTTTTGCTATGGGGAGTGGAAGCATTATGGAGCAATTGATCCAGGAAATATTGTTGATACATATGATTGCTCTTTTCCTATATTGGAATATCCATGTGCCAACGATGATGTCATAAGCATGGCATGGCTACCGCATGGTTTTGTGTTCAGCAAGTACCGTCTACTAGATAAGAGCGCTGTGCCCAGCACGTGGCATGGTGTGCTTTCAAACTACGATATTGAAGGCGTAGACGTTAAGGATCTGCGTCAGTTTTGGAGGCATATTGGCGAGCTGGCGCTCTCATAAGTAATTTGTCGGTGAACCGTGATAATGTAAGCTATGGCGTGGCCTGATCGCTGAAAGAGAGTTGTAAAGCTTGCGGCCAACTAAGCTTTGCTTGACAATAATAGCTTATTTTTGTGTAGTCGGTGCTGTCGTATAATATCAGAAAGAAGGGATATGAAAAAGGCAGGATTATTTATGGTAGGTATCGTGATGGCTATTGTGCTGTCTTTTGGATGACAATGGTGAAGTCAAGTACGACACACGCAAATCCAGCAAACTATAGCAGAATATACAGGTCACGGGGCCGGTGTAAGATAGCCAGGACAAAGATGAACCGGTATACGGCGGTGATCCTTGGCTTTTCTCCCCTCGTCGTTGCTAGCTTCGGACGGGGGGGTTTTGTTTCCCCCGGTGCTGATAAGGTTTTCAAAGCGCTGAGCCTTGGCAGTGCGGATAGTAGAGAGTATCTTGGTCATAGGGGCTTTTATTTGACACCATTTTTTTGGTAAGTATACTGGGTTCAACAGTAACAATATGAGAGGGTATTTGAGAAGATTATGACGAAGAAAACAGGAAACATTATATCATTAGACGATTTTAAGTTTCTAGTTAAGCAGGCAGTCAAAGCACCGTCAGGGCACAATACTCAGCCTTGGAAATTCCGTCGCGACGGGTCAGTGGTGGAAATTCATCCTGATTTTGACAGGAAGCTACCAGTAGTCGACCCTGACAACAGGGAGCTATTCGTGAGTCTGGGCTGTGCGGCTGAGAACCTCTGCTTGGCAGCGCAAACTAAGGGCTATAAATCTACCGTTTCGGTTGGTGATACGGGAGATATCGCAGTTACACTCACGGAAGGAGCGGACGTCAAGTCCAGTCCACTGTTTGAGCAGATAGATTTACGGCAGACCAATCGTAGTATTTATACTGGCGAGGAAATCGCGCTAGATGCGCTAAAGAGACTGCAGGCGATTCGCGGTGAAGATGGAGTGTCGGTTCATTACTATGCGCGTCAAACTAAACAGTTTAATGATATTGAACAATACGTTCTTCGGGGGAATACGCATCAAATGCAAAATGAGGCGTTTAAGGCTGAATTGAAAAGCTGGATGCGATTTAACAAAAAACATCAAGATCAAACACTTGATGGGCTGAGCTATGCCGTGTTTGGTGCGCCTAATGTGCCGCGCTGGATGGCTGAGCCAATCATGGCGATGGCTATCAATGCTAAGACGCAGAATAAGGCCGATCGCGAAAAGATAGCATCGGCTTCTCATCTGGTTCTTTTTACGACAAGAGAAAATAGTCGGCGCGAATGGGTGAACTTGGGTCGGACGCTGCAGCGTTTCTTGCTGACTGCCACGGAGCTTGGGATCGCTCATGCCTATCTAAATCAGCCGAACGAGCAGCCAGAAATTGCCGCAGAAATGGCAAAAACTCTTGATCTTGATGGGGAATATCCAACTATTTTGCTGCGCATTGGCTATGGCAAGCAGCAGGCCTATTCCAAACGTCGACCTGTTGAGGACGTTATTATAGAGGATTGAGTGCCCTCACTGACCCGATAATCCACCAACGAGAGCTAAATTTTCAATTTGATAAAGACATAAGTGTATTGTCATGGGGTTTAGTAAAGAATATGTGACCGGATTAAGGCGATTATTTGTAATTGAGAGGAAGAGCTTACCATTTACAATAATAGTATAAAATGCTATAATATCGCACATGGAGCGACTCGGTAGTATTGATCATGGCAAGGACTTTGCAAGCAGCGTAGAGGAAATTATTAATCAACCGTTGACGGTTGAAAATGTCGATACCTACGCTGAGGATGCCTTGGATAAATTGATCCAGCTGGTTGATGAGATGGTGCAGGCATACAAGCACCAGCTGACGATTTGCCTAGACAGTTCTGCTGAAAGTGAGAATGCGGCGTTTGCTTACTACGGTGTGGAGGAAATCGGCGAGCTGCTTGACCATATTGCTGCCAAAGCGGAGCAACTCATAGCTATTGATACGGCTATTGGCCAGATTGAATCGACTGACCATGTCTTTGTGCCACCCGATGAGCGGCCCGGGCCTACCACCAGTGCGTCTGAGGCACCAAACCATGAGAGAGTGACTTACCAACCACGGCTGAAAACACTGCTGTTCATATTGGCAAATGAATTTGGTATTGAGCCGAGTGGCGAAGCATTACAGATTCGTCGCGGGTCAGTGGAGACAGCGATGATGCGCCAGGAGCCATACTATGAGGTAACTATCCCGCCACTCGAGCGGACGGTGCTGATCTGTGACGTCTACGGTAATGGTACCTTTGTATTTGATACAACGCGGCTGCCAGAAGAAGAGCGGGCAAAGCTGACTGCATATACGAAAACACAGCTTATGGAGGTGATGGCACAGTATCCGGGCTGTGGTGCGATGGTGCGTTGTGATGATTACTTTGTTCCACACTTAGTGGGGGCATTAGCAGATGATCTGCGGCAACCAGTTGAGATGGGTAGGCAACGTCAAGGTAATTATTTGAGCCCTCGTCGAATGATTGAGGCAATGGGGGGCCTGACGATCAATGGGCTAGCAGATAAGCTCGGTGTGAAGTATCGTGTCGTTGCGACCATTGCCACCCGGTTGGAGCGGGATGGCTGCTTGGGGGAGGTAGCCAAGCGGGATTGGTGTGGTAAGCAGAAACCAGTTTTTACTAGAGAGCAGGCCGAATTGATAGAAGAAGTACTTAAGCAAAAAGGTATGTTTAATCTACCGCCACCAGAAGGGTATCTGACGCTCAAAGCTCTCGCCAATGTTCTGGGTGTAAGTGATATGACGATAGCAAAGATAGCGAGGAGTCTTAAAGAAGACGGTATCCTGTCCGAGGGTTCATGGCATCGCTCTCCTCAGGTTCGCGAGTTTTTTAGTCCAGAGCAGCAAGCGGTGATCATAGAAAAAGCACATGACAGGGGATTGTTTGCGCCTCCACCCCCGGAGGGATGTATTATGGTAAGTGCAGCAATGAAGCGCTTTGGGGTGTGTCGAAAGACAATTAAAAATGCCATGCACTCATTGGGCTTGCAACCTTCAATCTATAGGTTTTCTTGTCAAAAGGGTCGGGTAAAAATTTGTGAAGGCCTTTCGCGGGAGCAAGTAGAGGCTATAAGTGACTATTTCTTGAAAAGAGGCTATATGCGCCCAGCTCCCGAAGGCTATCTAGCAACGTCAGACCTTATGAACGCTTTGCACTGTGGATCACCAGCGTTTCAGAAGGCGATTAAGGTTTTGAATGAGGTTGATCCTGACTTCGGGGAACCACTGGCATGTCGTGGCAGAAGGGCGAATGGTGTGAATAGCTCAATAGGTTACTTTTACAGCCCCGAGCAACAGGCGAAGATTGCTGAGACGCTTAAGAAAATTCGCCAGGGTGCGGCCCGCTGACATAGTATATTGACAAATAATTAAGAAAGTAGTAAAACGCCAGTCAATGATGATTGATAAATATCGGGAGACACCTGACAGACCCACTCTTGATCCGACCCTAGAAGGTGAGCTTCGCAAAGACTATATTTCCGCTGACAAGATGGGTCAGGTTGTAGCGAAACTTCGAGAAGAAGCACCCGACGCGTTCGATGTAGCCGGACAAATGGCGGAAGCTCTCCGTATATCTTTGAATGAGTACGAAGATCCAAAGGAGGGCTGGAAGTCTCAGGAACGAAGTGACAGAATATTTGCAGTTTTTGACGTCATGACTGAGTATGCTACTCCAGAGGAGTTGGAGCAACTACTCGCAAGTGATATCTTTACTAGGCTAGGTAGTGAATGGCGGGATGGCAACCTGGAGATACTAGTCAAGAGGTATAGCCGCCTGGGGGATGTATACGGTTCAAAAAATCCGGCTGACGATACAAAGAAGCTGAGGTTGCTAACTCGGTATATCCTAGGTAAAACAACAGACTCAGAGGAGGAAGAATCGCCACTGCCGCCTCAGCAAAGTACCACCAAACCTAACTGGTATACTGGTCCGGACAGATATCCGTATCGTTTATATATTATGTCGATACCGGTGGCCGAAAGTAAGATTGTCAACAGTTTGCCTAGTGAAGAAGAGTTATGTCAGTCATCATCTTCATCACCTCGTTGGAGTGAACGATTCGGTCTCGATGGAGCTTGGTACAGTCATCATGATGGGCGGACTAGGCGGGTCGATAACTTTTGCGCTGCACAGCTTGGGCGTCTAGGTGAATGGAAAGCAGCACTGGAGGCCGGCAGATATCCTGACTGGTTTTCGTCCTATGTGATCGATGCTTGTCCAGAACTAGGAGGGTTTAATCCGCAGACCAAAACATTTGATGTTCGCGAAATTGGCAGCAAGAGACTTTTGCCAGAGGTAAATCCTGCGGCGCTTGAGGCGGTATATGAAATTTTGCGGGAATATAGTCCCGATGAACTGGAGGCAGCTAAGTTTGGTGAGCTGTATGGCAGGGAAGTAGCGATCCGAACAGGCCTAGGGCAAGAGCGACGTCGAGAGACTCAAGGGAAGTGGCATGAAATAATTTGTAAGTATAAGGATTCTTCCACGCCCCAAAAAGGTACAGCCGAGGAGGTGCAGGCGTTACTTGAGGGTCAATGTACCGGCTGGTTCCCCGGTGGCTCAGACTCCATTTATGACTTTTTGTATAAGGTTGCACTATCAAGTTACGACTCCTTTGGCCATAGAAATATCACTAAGATGCTTGTATTCACAACCGGTAGATACAATATTCCTCGTATCATGATGTGTCTGGGTGAAGGTGGTGATATAAAAATGATTTTGGGGATTGACGGCGATGACTGTCGAGTTGAGCCATGTATGACAGGTGTACTGCATGAGAGAATCGGTGAATTATCTAAGGGTCAGGATAAATTGGAGACCATACATACAATCGAAAATATTGACGAGATTTGTGCCAAGCAGCAAAAGGGGGAGGATCTGTCTCTGAGGGACATCATGATGCTGTGGTTTGGGGCTGATAGTAGTGTTGGCGAAAGCTATTTTTGGAAAAACGGTGGTATCGCCACTCTGCAATCTGTGCGGGGTGAGCGTAATTTTGTGGAAGACGTGAAAACTATAGTCGATCAAAGGGGTTTGGCTATCGACAAACTAGGTGAACTGATTCTTGATCGCTATATTGATCAGGCGGAGAAGCTTAAAGCATTTTTCTATGATAGGGGTGTATTCTTTACACGAGACAAACGCTATCAAAAGCATTATGGCATAGATCGACTAGATATTTATCGTAACCTCTACGGATATGGTGCTGATAGTAGCTGCATGGATGTCATCAATGGTTTGATAAAAGACGGGAAGGGTGTCGAACTATTCCGTGAATATAAGCGTTTTGCGGAGCCTTTAGTCAAGGAGATGGGCGGTGAGTTTGATGATATGTTTGGAGATGGTAGGCTGGTTGCCGGTGATTCTATGGAGAAAGAAGAATTGTACTGGGGTGTCGAAGCAGATTTTAGTAAGTTGGCGGAAGAGGCGAGGGCGAAGAAGTGTCTACCAGGATTTATTGAGTTTATAAGCCTAGTTAAACCGCCGCTAGGAGAGTTTGATATAAATGAGTTCGTGAGCGACTTGCTGTCTACAGAAGATACTAACATTAAGATTATGCGTCAGCTAGTTGGTCAGTTTAACAACCTAAAACATGTAGGCTTAACAAGCTACAGCGACCAGCTTATCATCTGGCGACTGTGTGAGCTATACGAGCAAATTGAACACTATCAGGACGAGCGTTTGGCAGATGTCTTGTCGAAGCGACATGACGATGAATTTTGGCACGGTATGCCAGGTAGCTTGGGCGAATATGTTAGAGCTATACGGGCAGGAATAATCAGGCCTCCACATGGACCAGTCCGTTGATGCGATCAGTTGAGCAGCTAAACGCTCAACTGATATAATGGTAGGCAGTTATGACTGAAAAAATTACCGTCCAACCGTTGCCTGGCTACAAAGAAGTCAAGCCCTTCGTCTACGCGGGCTTCTTTCCGGTGAGCAATGAAGATTATAATGACCTGAAAGAGG
>ERZ773068.1373-NODE-1373-length-12052-cov-3.210469_pt1 | contig 12052 bp, 10 predicted proteins | sample MGYA00580620_ERZ773068 | MGnify/ENA primary metagenome ERZ773068 (study PRJEB29015, sample SAMEA2737983) | human oral metagenome | biome: human oral; feature: human-associated habitat; material: dental | place: China | collected 2101 ... | reverse complement strand
CGCCTAAATGTACACGCTATTACTGATGAATACCATAATAGGCTCAGTATAGGCGGAGCGGTATATCAGCCTGGGGTATACGAGGTTAAAGAGGGGATGACGGCCTACGACTTACTCAACAGAGCTAACGGTGTGAGAAAAGATGCTTCCTTGAATAGAGGTCTTATCTTCCGCACTGAAAACCGCGTGGATTACCAAACACTTAGTTTTTCGGTAAAAGACCTCATAGAAAAGAAAAATGATATTCCGCTAAAAGATAATGATAGTATTCATATTTTCTACAGAGATTCTCTTCAGTACAAACGCTTTGTAAAGGTAGAAGGAGCTGTAAATAAGCCTAAAGAATTACTTTTTATGGACAATATGACAGTGGAAGACGTGATTTCGTTAGCAGGTGGTTTAGCTAATGGTGCAGACCCTTCGATGATTGAGGTATTTAGAGAAACTAACGATGGTAATTTTCAGAAACTAAGTCAAGCCTTTAAAGTATCGTCTAACCACCAGTTAGAGCCCCAAGGAGAACGACTTACCTTGCAACCTAACGATGTAGTATCGGTACGTTATATCAAAGGATTTACTCCTATGCAAACTGTAACGGTAATGGGAGAAGTGCTCTACCCAGGTGTTTATAGTATTCAATCTAAAGACGAACGTGTTTCGGATTTATTGGAGCGTGTGGGCGGTTTTACTCCCTTTGCCTATAAAGAAGGACTTACGCTTGTGAGAAAGAAGACAGATGAAGGAGATATTCAACAAGAAGATTTCTTAAAAGAACTCATTGAGATTGAGAACGACACGAGCAGTAGCACTTCAAATAAAACACTGAGAAGAGTAGCTAAAAAAAGTAATGAGTATCGCATAGGGCTTGATGTAAAAAAGATATTAAACCGAAAACACAGCAAATATGACCTCTTGCTCAATGACGGAGATATGTTATTAGTCCCTTCAGAAAAACAAACTGTGGAAATTAGAGGAGAAGTATTAGCGCCTTCATTAGTGCGTTATGAAAAAGGAGCTTCTATACATCAGTATGTAAGTAGTGCAGGAGGCTTTGCCAGCAGGGCGAAGAGGAGTGCTATTTATGTGATGTATGCCAATGGAGATATAAAGGCAACACGCACCTCTCTATTCTTTAAAAACTACCCAAAAATAGAGCCTGGGGCTATTATTATAGTACCTTCAAAACCCGAAAAACAACGCCTTACAACGGGAGAAACGGTGGGTATCATTTCGGCTATTACTACTATGGGAGTGTTAATTTACAGTGCTTTTAAAAAATAACTATGGAAAATAATCATCACAATACGATAAGAGAAGAAGATGAAATTGATTTGTTACAGCTTATCAATAAGCTTTGGAGAGCTAAGAAATCAATCGCTGTATTTACGTTGATATTTATGGTTATAGGGGTATTAGTAGCCTTATTTGCGGCTAAAGAATACACCGCTACCACTATTATGGTACCACAAGCAACTGATAGCAAATCGACAGGAGGATTGGGGGGACTTGCAGCTATGGCAGGGATTAATTTAGGAGGAAACAATGCAGATGCTATTCCACTTACTACCTACTCCAAGATTATTGAAAGTGTTCCGTTTAAAAAGAAATTAGCACAGACGAAGCTCACTTTTTCAGATATTTCTAATCCAATTACCTATGAGCAATATTGTAAGAACTATGCGAAACCGAGCGTTTGGAGCAGTGTGATGAGTATTTTCCGTTCAAATTCTTCTGACCCGTCTATTAAGGTACAAGACACCGCCCATATTACGAGTATCAGTAGGGAGGAGAGAGCTATCCTTAATAGTATCGATAATAATATCAAGTTAAATTTAAATGAAAAAGAGGGTTATATTACGCTATCGTATGCAATGCCCGAAGCACTTCCTGCGGCACAAATGTTGCAAAGTGCGCAACAGTTATTGCAAGAAACAGTAACTGAGTTTAAATTGCAAAAAGCAAAAGAAGAGTTCGACTTTGTACAACAACGTTTTATCGAAGCTGAAAAAGATTTTAAGGCAAAGCAATACGCTGTGGCAGGTTTCCAAGATCGCAATCGTGACCTTTTTAGCAACTTGCCTCAGACGCGTTTGCAACAACTGCAAGCTGAGTATAACTTAGCTTTTAATGTATATACTGAATTAGCTAAGCAACTTGAAACCAAACGTATTAAGATGAAGGAAGACCAACCAATATTTACCATTATTGAGCCTGTGAGCGTACCTAACGAACGTTCTAAACCTAAACGAATGATGATTATTGCTATTTGGACGTTTGTAGGACTCATTATAGGAATAGGTAATGTTTTTCTAAAAGACTTTAGACAACAACTCAAATCTAATAACGACTAATGACTAACGACTATATTATCTTCGATATGGACGGGGTGCTATTAGACAGTGAACCAATGCACCAAGAGATTATTTATGAGACTTTTCAGTTGAAAGGTATTCCGTTTCACAAGGCGTATATACAAACTCTCACAGGTATGTCGGCTTTTCCGATGTGGGAAAAGGTAAAACGCGATGCCCAGCGAACAGAAAGTGTAGAGGAGCTAATGCAGTTTCACCGTGATTACTTTTTCAAACGATTACCCGAAATGAAAGTACCTTTAGTACCTCACGTAAAAGAAGTGTTAGAGAAATTTAAGAATGAAGGAAAGCACCTATCATTAGCTTCCTCTTCTGGACGCAAACTCATCGATATTTTTACTCAACAAACAAATATAGCACACTATTTTGAAGTGATAATGAGTGGCGATGATGTGCAATACAGCAAACCTAATCCTGAGATATTCCTAAAGGTAGCTCAATGGTACCACTTGCCAGCAACACAATTTACAGTGATAGAAGACAGTACCAATGGGGTAAAAGCAGCTAAAAGTGCGGGGATGCAGTGTATAGGCTTCCAGAATCCCCTTTCAGGCGGACAAGATTTAAGTCAAGCTGACCTACTTATCCATTCAATGCAAGAATTGTTATGACAAATAACAACATACAACTCATAGAATGTGTAACGATAGCCAATGAGGATTATTTGCAATCTTTATTGGCTGTTGGTTTTTATGGTCTTGCCCTCAAAGCCAGCCTCCTCTCCTTAACCAAAGATTTAGATTTTTCAAATACCCAAACTAAAATCTTGCTTTTAGACGACGAACTGCCTGCTATTGAAAAACAAGGTATTACTATTAGCAGTTTGGCTACTGCCTACCAAGCCGGCACTACACGTTTTTATAGTGCTATCAAAGGTTATGGAGGCTATCTTCCTACTGAGAAACTCCTCACCTTCTTCCAAGCCCAACACATCTCTACGGGTATTAACCTGCTCGCTTTTGAGAGTGCTTATAACGAAGCGCTACATCAGTTAACAGGTAATAGGTAACAAGTAAAGCTGGGTATGTGAGTAAGTCCAAGGACTTTGATAAGGTTTGTGATGAGAAGTTGATTTGGAGACTTTTTTAAATCCTACTTTGTTATTTATTTCCTCCCTAACAAAGAAATCCCTATAGCACAATCTAAACAGCGTTTGGATTGGCAATAATGTTTGTATTGTTGTAGAAGTACTTGGGTGTCAAAAGCAGTGGTAACAGAGGCTCCTAATTGTTGGTATTGGGTGATAATGCTGTTGCTCTCGGCTGTCATTGTTTTGAGTTCTTCAATGAGTGATTCACTCACATCCTTGCCTAAACTTTGGCAATAGGCATATTTGAGTGGAATGAATACATTTATCCAAATAAGTGTGATGAGGGTTGCACTAATAGGCTTTTTTACTTTTTTAGAAGTCTTAGTAAAGGTATAGTGGGTTTCCCAAAATTCGGAGACCCCTACGGCAAAGAGTTTTTGGATACTTTTGAAATCATTCACTTCAAGGATTTGTGAAAACAAACCTTCATTTAGTTCGTATAGCTGTGCGAGTTGCGAGAGCCGGATAGTAGGGAAACCTTGCGGACGCAAACCGGTGAAATGTATTTTTACTACGGGTGCAGAAAGGTTGTATTTCTGTTGTAGGTAGTGATAATTTTGCAATAGCTCACGTGGATAGGTGAGTTCAGTTTCTTCGGGGAGTAAGCCTGCTTGCCCCAATAGTAGTGCTTCTAAATACAAGGGGTGTGAACGCTCTTTGCGGATAATAGCAAAATCGAGATGTTTGCCCAATTGCAGGAAGGCTTCGCCGTTTACAGTGCCTCCAAAAGACTTGAGAAGCATACAAAAAAGTACTTTCTCCCAATCGAAATTGGCAGCTTTCCACAGCTCATTTACCGCAGTAGCTTTTTCTTCTAAACGTTCTACTAACAGACGCTCATTCCACGAAAGCAAAGTAATGGCAGGTACGGTGGTATATTCTTTCTCACAAGGAATAAACTGGTAGTGTGAGGCTACAGTCGTATTGTATCGCTCTAAGAGTTCGGGGGAGATAAGACCTCGGAGTTCTAAAGTGGGAATAGGCAGATTGTTAGCATCGAATACTTCTATATCGTGTTCCCAAACTACGTGCAGAATCACATTGCGATAGGCAGGATCACTCTCGTGACCGTGCACATACCAATGCGATGATTTGAGATGCATTTCTACATTACCTGCCCATTGCTGCTCACCTATAAGCAGTTGGGCACTTTGGAAATCGGGACCTGAAAGAGAATTATACTCACCAAATGAGAGAATTTGCAAGCGCTCTCCCGTAGTAAGTACAGCGTTGAGAGGTACTTTTTTGTATTTCCATAGGTAGTGTAAGAAATCTTCTTTCATTTTGTTTAGGTAAGAGATAAGAGGTAAGAAATAGTACCGGCCTATTTAATTAGTAAAGGTTGTAACAATGCAAATTATTCTCGAGTTGGGATTTTTAATCTTTTTTCGGTATATAGAAATAGAAAATAATAAAGGTTAGCTAAGAGTATACCGAAAATCCAACCTACCAATACATCACCTGGGAAATGCACGCCTAAATAAATACGGCTATAACTCACAATCACCGACCAGCAGAGCAATAGAGTGATGATATATCGGGCGTTTTTCCTAAGCAAGTAACTAAAAAATACGGCTATTGCCATTGTATTGGCGGCGTGTGCTGAAAAGAACCCATACTTACCACCGCAAATCACCATTCGCATTTGCCCGATAAGACTCTCATCGTGACAAGGGCGCAAGCGCTGGAATCCGTGTTTGAAAACGTTCGCCAGCTGGTCGGTGGTGGTGATGAGAAGGGCGATGAATACCAAGATGAGCAACACTCGTTTCCAATGGAAATACTTGAAACACAAGTATAACAAAAAAGCATAGAGGGGGATAGACGAGAGTTCATTGGTGATTACTAACCAAAGGCTGTCGGCTTCGGGTGTCCCCCAACTATTGAGGGAACAGAGCAGTTGCTTATCCGTTTCTATAAGGTATTCTAACATTATTTACGTTTTTTCTTCTTTTTAAAAGCCTGTTGGAGGGCTTCGGCGGTCTTTTGTTTGCGACTTTCTCTTTGTCCTTTTTTGCGACTTCTACCCTCATCGTTGCCGTGTCTTCTACCGTCATCATTTCCGCGTTTGCGTCCGCCACGGTCTCTGCCAGCTCCTTTGGTAGAGAGTTCTACATTGATGAAGCGACCGTCCATTTGAAAATCGGTAAAGGTGCTCATCACCAAATCGGAGAGGTCGGCATCGGTATTGAAGAAAGAAAAACTGTTCTTTACATCTACTTTGAAAACATCATCACGACCTAAATTAAGGGTTGCTTTGAGGAAATCTTTGAGAGATTTCCAGTCGTAGCCATCGCGTTCACCTATGTTGATGAAATAGCGCACTTCATCACTACTTCCTCCGCTGCGGCTTTCGCGATCGTTCTCTACCGATAAGTTTTCGGCATTTTTATAATAATTGAAGAAACGCGTAAACTCTACTGAGAATATTTTCTTGATGAGCTCTTCACGGTTTACTTCCTGCAGTTCTTTATAGATAGCTGGCAAATAATCGTCGATGGCAGGGTTTACTTCTGTATTTTTGAGGTTGTTAGCCAAGTGATAGAGCTGTATCTCGCAGATTTCCATACCCGACGGCAATTGTTTCTGCTCAAAAGGTTGCCCTATCATCTTTTCGATAGTTTTAATTTTCTTCACCTCACTTTTTGGTAAAATCACCATCGAAATCCCCGATTTACCAGCACGACCTGTACGTCCACTGCGGTGGTTGTAGGTTTCTATTTCATCGGGCAATTGGTAGTGAATTACGTGGGTGATATCGTCTACATCGATACCGCGGGCAGCTACATCGGTAGCGACGAGCATTTGTATTTGGCGTGCACGGAAAGATTTCATCACCAAATCACGTTGATTCTGACTCAAATCACCGTGAAGAGCAGCAGCATTGTAGCCGTCTTCAATGAGTTTTTCGGCTACTGCCTGTGTATCGCGTTTGGTACGGCAAAACACTACCGAGAAGATATCGGGGTTAGCATCGGCAAGGCGTTTTAGGGCTTGGTATCTATGGCGACCGCTCACTATATAATACTCGTGTTGCACGGTGTTAGTAGCCTGATTGCGAGTTCCTACTGTTATTTCGATAGGCTTACGCATAAACTTACGCGCTATCTTAGCCACCTCGTTAGGCATAGTAGCCGAAAAGAGCCAAGTGCTTTTTTCTTGAGGAGTATGCGATAGAATTGCGGTAATATCTTCATAGAAGCCCATATTGAGCATTTCGTCGGCTTCGTCGAGCACACAATAGTTGATATGGCTGATATCTACGAAGTTACGGCGTATCATATCTTGCATACGCCCAGGAGTAGCCACGATAATTTGTGCGCCTTTTTTGAGGCTACGCGCTTGTTCCTCAATACTTGCACCGCCGTATACCGCCACTACGTTCACCTTAGGGAGGTATTTAGCATAATTGCGGAGTTCAGAAGCGATTTGCAAGCAGAGTTCGCGTGTAGGTGAAAGGATAAGACCTTGAGTTATACGGCTATCAGTATCGATAAGTTGGAGGAGAGGAAAGCCGAAAGCGGCTGTTTTACCAGTACCCGTTTGGGCTAAAGCTACCATATCAGCACCATTTGCCAAAAGAGTAGGGATGGCTTTTTGCTGAATTTCAGAAGGAGTTTCAAAGCCCATATCGCTGATGGCTTTGAGGATAGGTTCATCAAGACCTAATTGTTCAAATAAATTCATTAATACAATTTGTAAATTAGCAAATTTGCCAATTTGCTAATGTATTTTAAAGCGCAAAGGTACAACAATATTTTCAATTGACAATTGATAATTGACAATTAAGAAGAAAAAACTTTGCCAAAGGAGCGAGCCACACAGGCAGGAAACTTTGGCAAAGTATAATAAATAATTTATATTGTGTTTCTGCTTATTTTTTTATGAAAAAGGAAACAATCAAGAGAATTATTGCAATGGACATTATTGCAAATCCTGCTACGCGAAACCCCTTATAAAAAAACGTTTTATCTTTATCGTCTACTATTTGGTGTTCACTGGGAGTTTCGGGCAAATAAGCTACTGTAATACTCTCGCCTGCTCGATAATTGGTTTGACGGCTACCACTATGAGCCCCAAAATAGGTTACACAAAAAGTATGATCCGAGTTAGCATATTTCAAGTTTATAGGGGCGTTTGAGTTTAGAACAAGAGGTTTTACAATATAAGTATTTTCTCCTACAGTATACTTATAGACTACATAAGTCCTATTATTAAAACCAATACCCCCTATACCTTGACTGCCTGATTTGACAATTTCTAATACTTCTCCTTGTGCTTTCCCTTGATATAGTTTTTTGTTCTTTTCGGTAATTCTTTTGTTAATCTCAGCAGTAACCAAGAATACAAGCGCAAACAGAAAGAATATGCCAGAGCTTAGCAACATTCCCATTTGGTTGTTCATTTGGTTGTCCATTACCTTAGTGATCTATTTATTGGATACTAAAATCCATTCTCCGCTGTTTATTAGGGGGTCTGCTTGTTTGAACTTGAGCTCTTTGCGTTCACCGGTGCGGATGTTTTGGATTACTACCTTGTCGTTACGACCAATTTTAGGTTGTTCGCGTACGATGGTTTCTACTACCGAACGGCGCTGTGAGGCTTGTTGCCCTACTTCACGGGCGCGCTGTGCCATCTCATCGCTGTTAAGAGTTTCTTCCTTATTGGTTTGGTAGTGCTCACGGGTGCGTTGTGGCGCGTGGGCTTCCTGCACTGGTGGATTTTGAGTAGGCAATTCGGCTTTGAACAAGAAAGAGATAATCTCTTTGTTTACCTTATCGACCATAGCTTTGAACAACTGATAGGCTTCAAACTTATAGATGAGTAGCGGGTCTTTCTGTTCGTGTACCGCTAATTGTACAGATTGTTTAAGCTCGTCCATACGGCGGAGATGCGTTTTCCATTCCTCGTCGATGATGCCAAGCGTAATATTCTTCTCAAAATCGCTTACAAGTTTCTTACCTTGGGTCTCGTACGCCTCTTTGAGGTCGGTTACGATGTTGAGCATCTTTTCGCCATCGGTGAAAGGCACGACGATGCGCTCGTAAGTATTATTAGGATTTTCGTATACGTCTTTAATTACTGGGAAGGCTTGAGCGGCACTGCGTTCAGCTTTTTCCTGATAGTGTTTGAGCGCTTCGTGATACAAGGTGAAAGTAAGGTCGTTTGGCGATTGTTTAGCAAATTCGGCTTCTGAAATTTGTGTTTTCAATGAGAAATATTTGATGAGCTCGAAAGTGAAATTCTTGTAGTTATTTCCACCTTTGTTGTTTTCTACTATATTCTCGCAAGTATCAAATATCATATTTGCCAAATCCACTTTTAGGCGTTCACCTTCAAGAGCGTGGCGACGGCGTTTATAAATTTGCTTGCGTTGTGCGTTCATCACGTCGTCGTACTCTAACAGACGTTTACGCATACCGAAGTTGTTTTCTTCTACTTTTTTCTGAGCTGCCTCGATGCGTTTGGTCATCATAGAGTGCTGAATTACATCACCTTCTTTATGACCTAAGCTGTCCATTAGTCGGGCGATACGTTCAGAACCGAAGAGACGCATTAGGTTATCTTCGAGAGAAACGAAGAAGAGCGAGCTACCGGGGTCACCTTGACGACCAGAACGACCGCGCAACTGACGATCGACACGGCGAGAGTCGTGACGTTCAGTACCTATAATCGCCAAACCTCCTGCAGCTTTTACTTCGGGGGTTAGCTTGATGTCGGTACCACGTCCCGCCATATTGGTTGCGATGGTTACCACACCACTATGTCCAGCTTCGGCTACGATTTCAGCTTCTTTTTTATGTAATTTAGCGTTCAACACATTGTGTTTCACCTTGCGCATTGTAAGCATACGGCTGAGGAGTTCAGATACTTCCACAGAAGTAGTACCTATCAACACAGGGCGACCGGCTTCGGATAGTTTTACTACCTCATCGATTACGGCGTTGTATTTCTCGCGTTTGGTTTTATAAATAAGGTCGTTGTGGTCTTTACGAGCGATAGGACGGTTCGTAGGGATTTCCATTACATCGAGTTTATAGATTTCCCAGAACTCACCGGCTTCGGTGATTGCTGTACCCGTCATACCCGATAACTTGCTATACATACGGAAGTAGTTTTGCAAGGTAATAGTCGCGTAGGTTTGCGTAGCAGCCTCAATTTTCACATTCTCTTTGGCTTCAATCGCTTGGTGCAAACCATCGGAATAACGACGACCGTCCATAATACGACCTGTTTGTTCATCGACGATGAGCACTTTGTTATCAATCACCACATACTCTATATCTTTTTCAAAGAGAGTGTAGGCTTTAAGCAATTGGTTAAGGGTGTGAATGCGTTCGCTTTTTACGCTAAAATCTTGGAATAATTTATCTTTTAGTTTAGCTTCTTCTTCAATAGGAAGACCTTGGTTCTCGATATTGGCAATTTCTACCCCAATATCAGGTAAAACAAAGAAATCTTTATCACCATCGTAGGCAATATCAGCAAACCCTTTATCGGTAAGCTCGATTTGGTTGTTTTTCTCATCAATCACGAAGTACAATTCGGCATCTACCTTTGGCATTTCGCGATTGTTATCCTGCATATAGTAATTTTCAGTTTTTTGGAGCAGTTGTTTTACCCCTTCTTCGCTGAGGAACTTGATGAGCGCTTTGTTTTTAGGCAAACCACGATACACGCGCAAGAGTTGGAATCCTCCTTCTTTTGTATCCCCTTCGGCGATGAGTTTGCGGGCATCGGCTAATACTTTGGTGAGGTAAGTACGCTGTTTGTTTACCAAATTTTCTACTAAAGGTTTCAGTTCGTTGAACTCGTGCAATTCGCCTTTAGGGGTAGGACCTGAGATGATGAGCGGTGTACGAGCATCGTCTATCAATACAGAGTCGACCTCATCGACAATAGCATAGTTGTGAGCGCGTTGCACCAAATCTTCGGGAGTGTGCGCCATATTGTCGCGGAGGTAGTCGAAACCAAATTCGTTGTTAGTTCCGTAGGTAATATCGGCGTTGTAAGCACGGCGACGGGCTTCGGAGTTAGGTTGGTGATTGTCGATACAATCCACACGCAAACCGTGGAACTCAAATAAAGGTCCCATCCACGCACTATCTCGGCGTGCCAAATAGTCGTTCACGGTTACCAGGTGCACTCCATTCCCCGTTAGGGCATTGAGGTAGACTGGCAAGGTAGCCACGAGGGTTTTACCTTCCCCTGTTTGCATTTCGGCAATTTTACCTTGGTGAAGAGCAATACCTCCAATGAGCTGTACATCGTAGTGTACCATATCCCAAGTAACATCTTTACCAGCAGCGTCCCAGTGGTTTTTCCACACGGCTTTATCACCCTCAATCGTCACATAGTCGTGGGTAGCCGATAGTTCGCGGTCGTGTTCGGTAGCTGTTACGGTAATTGTTTCGTTATTAGCAAAACGACGTGTAGTTTCCTTCATAGTAGCGAAGGCTTCGGGAAGAATTTCGTTCAATGCCTTTTCTGAAGCTTGATAAGCTTCGCCATTGAGTTTATCTACTTCAGCGTAGAGGTCTTCTTTAGCATCGATATCGTCGGTAGCGTTTGCTTGGGCTTCGAGTTCGGCTATTTTAGTATCGAACTCGGCGCGAGCGTCTTTTATTCTTTGTTTGAACTCAATAGTTTTTGCGCGCAACTCATCATTAGAGATATTTTCTAACTGAGAGGCGTAAGTTTTTATCTTTTCAACGATAGGTTGGATTGCTTTTAGGTCGTTTTTGGCTTTGTCGCCAACGAAAATTTTAATAAGGGAATTGATAATGCTCATTATAATGATTAATGATTAATGATTAATGATTAACTTTGCCAAAAGTCGTAGCACAAGTCATATTTTAACTTTGCCAAAGGTCGTAGCACGACAGGCAATTAGTAACTTTGGCAAAGTTTGCGATTGGCAAAGTTCATACGGTAAAATTGTCAATAAATATACCAAAAGGCGAAAACTGACAATTTGTCACTATATTCATTTGCTAATCTACTACTTTGCTGATTTGCAAATTAAAAAAAGTCTCCTCAGAGAGACTTTTTATTTTTGTTTTTAATATTCATCTTCATTCCATAGGTAGTCTTCTTCCGACGGATAATCAGGCCAGATTTCGTCGATAGATTCATACATATCCCCTTCGTCTTCTATTTCTTGAAGGTTTTCCACCACTTCCATAGGAGCGCCTGTACGGATAGCATAATCGATAAGCTCGTCTTTAGTAGCAGGCCAAGGAGCATCACTTAAATAAGATGCAAGTTCTAACGTCCAATACATAAACTAATAGAATTTTATAAATTTCGCGCAAAAGTAATACTTTTTATTTATTATACAAAATAATTTGCTAATTTGTCACGGCGTGTATAGCTTTTCTTCATTTTGTGCTACTCACAAAATATCAGAGCAGGTTCTTTCAGATATACATTTAGCACTACCGAATCTTTCTCTTTCATCTTTATATTATTTATATACACACCTTTATATCCTGAAAAAGTAGTGACTTGCACATCGTATTTTCTATTAGGAGAAAGATAAAAATTAGCTTCTTTATAATTTGAAATAATAGGCAGTCCATTAATATGT
>ERZ773068.1372-NODE-1372-length-12054-cov-4.384865_pt1 | contig 12054 bp, 10 predicted proteins | sample MGYA00580620_ERZ773068 | MGnify/ENA primary metagenome ERZ773068 (study PRJEB29015, sample SAMEA2737983) | human oral metagenome | biome: human oral; feature: human-associated habitat; material: dental | place: China | collected 2101 ... | reverse complement strand
AATGATTTTCATTCGTTCATTCTCTCCAAAAATCTTGCCGGCTAGTTCTCTGACCTTTGGATTTTTGTGAATGGGATAGACCACTTTCACATCTTCAAACTCTTCTAAAATCCGGTTGACCGCACGGAACATGTGCTCCATAGGTTCTCCAAGATTTTCACGACGATGGGCCGTCAACATGATGAGTTTACTTCCTTTCGCCCATTCTAAAATAGGATGATCGTAGTCTTCTTTCACCGTTGTCTTTAAGGCGTCAATTACTGTATTTCCCGTAACGAAGATATTGGTACGCCCTTCTTTTTGAAGATTCTCTTTTGAAACCTGGGTCGGAGCAAAGTTGTAGTCTGCCACAATAGACGTAACCTGACGATTAAACTCCTCAGGATAAGGACTTTGAAGGTTGTAAGTCCGTAAACCTGCTTCCACATGCCCCACTTTGATGCCCATATAAAAGGCCGCCAAAGCTGTCGCAAAGGTGGTAGTGGTATCCCCATGGACGAGGACAATATCCGGCTTCTCCTGCTCCAAGACCGGTTGGATTTTCTCTAAGATTGATGTCGTAATGGTAAACAAGGTTTGGTTAGCCTTCATGATACCAAGATCATAATCTGGAGTGACCTGAAAGACATCCAAGACCTGTTCTAACATTTCCTTGTGTTGTCCTGTTACACAGACCACTGTCTCAATCGTATTGTGCTGCTTGAGTTCATTCACCAAAGGACACATTTTAATGGCTTCTGGACGCGTCCCAAACACCAACATTACTTTTTTCATTACACTTTAGTTCCTAAATACTTGTTTTTTTCTCACAATCCACCCCACTAGATATGGGGAGATAAGTAGAAGCTTAAATTGTATATACTTCATTGTGAATTTTGGTAACACGACGTTAATATATTTTTTGTTTCTTTTTAATTCATCAAGGAAGAATTCTCTTCCATTTGCTTTTTCAGCATATAACTGTCCAAGTAACCAAATCAAATAATTCATTTTTTCTTTTTTAAATTCGTCTTTATAGTTCTTATACAATGGAACAGATATTAATTTATCCCATACAGTTAAACCTGTTATCTTTTTTTCACTATTCCCAAAAGTACTAGTTGTAGGTTCAAAATAATTGTATAGATTTTCTTGGATAATTTTAGCACTATTTACATAATGAGCATACTGTAAATTGAAATATTTATCTTCCATAAACATCACATTATCCAAAAATTTAATATCGTTAGTTTGAATGATTTCTTTCCTATATATCTTATTCCATACATATCCAAAAACATTCAAATCATACAATATTTTATTTATATATGTCTCTTTATTTAATTTTATCTATCCCCCATTTAATCTTGGATGAATTTTAGACATTACTCCACATACAATAATGTCTACTTCTTTACAATCATCCATCATTACAGCATAAAAATTTTCATTAACTGTATCATCAGAATCAATAAAACTAATCCAATCTCCCTTAGAAATCTGTAACCCCTTGTTGCGTGCTGTAGAAACACCTTTATTTTTTTGGTTTATTATTACTACACTATGATTACACACTGATATTTCTGAAAGAATATCTATAGTTTTGTCAGAAGAACCGTCATTTATAAATATAATTTCATAATTTTCTATAGAACTATGTTTTATAGACTTTATTACTGACTCATAACATTTTACAATCGTTTTTTCGCAATTATAGCACGGTATAATAACCGATAACATTGGACATCCTCCCCTTAAACATAACAGCATCTGTTTATTACTTTTAATTATAATTTCGTATAAAACTGCTTATAATTATTTATAAATGAAGAATAGCTGTATTTCGATTCATAATCTAATCTAGCTTTCTTTGCCAACTTTTCTCTAAATTTGACTTCCCTAGCAAGTTTATCAATTGCTTGTGCCATAGCATTCGGATTTTTAACTGGAACAAGAAGGCCGTTAGTTTCATTGACAATTTCATTGATACCAGGAATGTCTGTTGCAACTATGGTTTTACTATTCAAGAAAGTTTCGATTACACTCAATGCCAAACCTTCATATATAGAGGAGGAAACTAAAAAATCAAAGCTATTGATACACTCTACCACGTCGCTTCGGTAGCCCAAGAAATGAATTCTCTCTTCCAGATCCAGCTTTTTGGTTTGATCTATCAAATCATTTTTCAATTCTCCATCACCGACAATGAACAAGGATACACTTGGATTTGTCACAAGTGACATGGCTTCGATCAGATAGATTAGCCCTTTTTGTTCAGATAGCCGAGCAATACAGCCGATTTTTACACCAGGTGTTCGAACAATCTCAGAAACTGTGTCCTGACTTTCTTCCATGAGAACACCGTTATAAATAACCGTCGTGTCTTTTATGCCGACATCTGTTTTTAAATTCTCACTAACGGCTTCGCCAACAGCAATAGCATGAGCCTTCCCTAGGGCAAATTTGTACAGTGGCAATTTGTCTTTAAAAACATTATGGGCTGTATATACATGGATTAATTTCGGATGACGCAGTTGCAACAAACGAATATAGAAAGCAGCCATCCGGTGATGGGTATGGACGAGAGTGATTTCATTCTCTTTGATAATTCTGGAAAGACTAGCAAGAATCTTGAGTACAGTAGCTGGTTGTTTGCTATCAACGTCTAAAATTCGATGGTGTTGAATCCCATTCTCTGCTAGTTTTTCTTCCCACAATCCACCAGTCGAAGCGACATGAACCTGGTCAAATTCATCCTTGAGGTCTGTCGCCAATTGATAGACAATTCGCTCCGCCCCACCGATATCCATGGTACGCGAAATATGTAAAATATTATTTTTTCGATTTTCGTTTTTCATCTAAAACTCGCTTAATAAAAGTGGCATTCCCTACAAAATATCGTTTAAAGAGACGTCTAGGCTCATTTGCCACTCGGAACAGCCACTCAAGATGCGCATGTTGCATCCAGAGAGGAGCTCGTTTAATATGGCCAGATAAAACGTCAAAGCTACCTCCAACTCCCATAAAGACAGAGTTTACTCCATTGTCCATAAACTTCTGGATCAAGTACTCCTTTTTAGGAGAGGTAATGCCAACAAAGACAAAGTCAGGATTCTTCTCACGAATATCCTCTTGAATAGCCTCCTCCTCTTCAGCAGAGAAATAGCCATTGCGATGACCCACTACTCGGAGATTCGGATAATCCTTTTTAAAGATGGTCAGCATATCGTTCAAGACTTCCTCTTTTGCGCCGAAAAAGTAGACAGAGTAGCCTTTTTCATTGGCCAAGTGAAGCAATTCCTGCATCAAATCAATGCCTGCCACGCGCTCTGGCACAGAATAACCCAAATAGCGCGCAGCAAGAACAACTGAAGCCCCATCTGCATTAATGATTTCAGAATCGTTAACAATCTTTTTAATAGATTCATCTGTTTGACATTGATTAATTTTGTCTGCATTCACTCCCATTAAGTGGAGTGGACGTTGATCAAGAACAAATTTTTCAACAGTTTGGACAGTTTCGTCCATTGTTAAGGGGTCAATTCTGACCCCCATTAAATCAAAACTATTCAACTTAATCTCCCCACGTAGACTCAAAATGACCCTTACGCTCAGCTTCTTTTGGTAGTTGCATGTAATCACCATATATTTTTGTCAAATACTCATCTGGATTTGCATGACAACTAATTTGTAAGTTTTCAAACTCTAGTAATTGCGGTTCCCCGAACACTTCTTTTCTTGCGAGTTCTCGTTCGCGGTAGGAACCCAAGACATTTCCGACCATGGTACTAGTTTCGTAATCATATTGTTTAATGATACTTTGTAATTTTTTGTTAATTTTTGAAGTGTTTAAGAGTTTATTTAATTTGAAGGCTTTTGAAACTTTCACAATCGCATTTTCGAAAGAGCCTCTATCTCTCTCATGCAAACGATCAATAACAGAAATCTTAGACAAGGCACGATAGAATTTTATTTTATTCGTATGCAACCAGTAGTGGATGCCGTCTTCTGGGTAACCATCTAAGGGAAAGATATCAATAAAAGGACTACACCATTCATTGCCAAATTGAATTTGGATTGAAGTATCCATAATCGAAGTATTACCTAGATTATCATCGTGAAGTCTTAAAATAACACTTTCAGGAAGCTCTTGCTCACAGATTGACAAGAATTTTTCATAATCTTTTCTAGGCATTCCTAAATCCATATCGTCATCCCATGGGATAAATCCTTTATGACGAATGGCGCCGAGTAATGTCCCACCCAAGGCGTAATAACGCAGATTATGTCTTTTACAAAGATCGATAAAACTTTCTAAAAGAGTTAACTCTCCTAATTGAATTTCTCTCACTTTATTCATAGAATCATTTTGCTCCATCTCTCAACAACACTACTTTTATTGTTTTTAATAAAATTTCGAAGTCTTTCCAAATTGTCCAATCATCGATATAAGCTACATCTAGTTTGACAACATCGTCAAAGTTGGTAATCCCACTTCGACCACTAATTTGCCATAGCCCAGTAATGCCTGGTTTAAAACTCAATCGACGTTTCTGCTCAGGCGTATACTTTTCATACTCATCCACTGTTGGAGGGCGAGTCCCTACTAGGCTCATGTCCCCAATCAGTACGTTCCAAAACTGTGGCAACTCGTCAATACTGGTTTTACGTATAAAGCGACCAATTTCTGTAACACGAGGATCATTATCCATTTTAAACATACCACCTTGCATGGTATTTTGATCCATCAATTGCTGCTTGATTTCTTCTGCATCTACCCTCATAGATCGGAATTTATAAAAAGTGAAATAGCGACCATTTTTACCGACTCGAGTTTGAGAAAAGATTGCTGGTCCACCATCTTTTCGAATCATTGGAACAAGGACTATACTTACCAGTCCACAGATGATTAGCCCAACAATTGCCCCTAAAATATCAATAATTCGTTTGGCAACTATGTGGCTGGGCTTATATAAGTTTGTAGAAAAAGTTACTACATTCAATCCAGCCATCTCATGAATTTGTTTATTTCTACCTAAATTCTTATCAAAGGCATTTAGATTAACTGTAACATCAATTCCCATTGTTTCAAATTGTGAAATAATGCTACCGATATCATAATCCTCACTAGGTAGGTTCACAAAGACTTCGTCTACTACCTCATGAGTTGCATAATTAATAAGATTTTTAGGTGGAACAGACTTAACTTTATCATGTTTAAAATCAGGTTTATCTAGTACACTTACAGCTACTAACTTACCCGTAACATCATTAGCTGTTAAAAGACGATCTATTACCTTCTCAATACGAGTTGTCGCTGTTATCAAAAGAATCTTTCGGCTCCCTTTTAAATTATGGTTAAAATGGACCCAATATTTTTTGATAACAAAACTCAGAAAATAATTAAACATTCCGTACAAAGACAGGAAGTAAATCATACCCCTTCTAGAAATCACAAATTGATCTTTCAGAAAAAAACTAGAAAAACTAATCAGCAATGCAAAAAAGATGATGTATTTTACTATTTCTATCAATTCGGCGGATTGACTACGTTTAAAAAAATCCTTACCGTAGCCACTGATATAGAAGGCTGCAAAATGAAGAAAATACAGAACAAAAACCGTTTTTGCAACAATTTCTGTTTCAGATACAGAGATAAGTATATAAGCTAATATACTGACCAGTATACTCTGTAAAAACGCTAGAGTTACGTTATAGAAACCCCTTCCTTCCATATTTCCTCCCTAAACTTATTTTTTACCGTAGACACCGTAATTCCCATATCCACCATATGTACCATATGTACCATACTTTTCAAGATGGATGTTGAATTTATTCAAAATAACTCCTAGGAATGGTGTTCCTGTTTGTTCTAGCTGGTCTTTAGCTTTTTGAACTTCTCTCCGTTTTGTTGCAGAAGCTTCAGTCACCAAGATAGAAGCGTCGCATTTTTGTACAATAATCGCTGCATCAATAACAACTCCGATAGGGGCTGTATCTACAATGATATAGTCAAAGTATTTGCGTAAAGTCTCAATCATTGCTTCAAATTTTTCACTTTGAAGAAGAGCAGTTGGGTTTGGTGAAATAGCCCCTGATTGAATGACAAACAAGTTTTCTACGTTTGTTTCACACAAACCATGAGATAGATCTTTGGTTCCGGATAAGTAGTCTGTCAGACCTGTAATTTTTTCTCGAGACTTAAAAACACCGGACATGACTGAATTACGAATATCGGCATCGATAAGGAGCGTCTTGTAGCCTGCACGCGCAAAAGCCCAAGCTATATTGGTTGAAGTGGTTGACTTCCCTTCTCCAGGTCTAACTGAAGAAAGGGCAATCACTTTGAGACCATCTCCACTCAACTGGATATTGGTCCGTAGCGCGTTATAATACTCCTCAGCTTTTTTTACAGAGTTTAATCGTTGTTCTGATAATTCTAACTTTGCCATATTTCCCTCTTTACTTTAATTTCTCAAGATTTGGAATAACACCTAAAAGCGAGAGGTGCATCACTTCTTCGATATCTTCCGGACGCTTCACGCGATCATCCAACAATTCAACTAAAAGTACGATAACCGTAATGAATCCTATACCTGCTATAGTAGCCATCATTGTATTGCGACGAATGTTTGGTGAAGATGGCGATGTTGCTGGTCTTGCTTCCTCAAGTGTGGTTACATCCGATACTCTTGTTACAGAAATGATTTTCTGAGCCGCTACTTCTCTGAGCGCATTGGCGATCCGACTCGCTTCCTCAGGTTTACCATCTCGAACTGAGATTGATACGATACGCGTATCTGCAGGAACTGTTACTGAAACTTTTTTCCCAAGAGTTTTTGCATCAATTGTTAAACTTTGATCAGCCACCACTTTTTCAAGTACATCCTGGGAGAGAATAATCTCACGGTAGTCTTTTACCAGATAAGTACCAGCCTGCAAATCTTGATTGGTTAAACCAGGCTTATCTGCTTGATTACGATTAACAACATAGATGCGGGTAGTACTGGTATACTGAGGTTTGATCACAAACGAGCTATAGGCAAAAGCTACTAGACCTGCTATTATTGCAGTTAAGACGATGAGGAATTTTCGTTTCCAAAGCACTTTTACCAATTGAAATACATCAATTTCAAATTTTTCTTGTTCTTTCATCATTTCTCCTAAATTAGTTGGTCATTTATAATGTTTGATGGGTTTATTTCAAACAGTTCACGAGCTTTTTCTGCTCCGTATTTTTTAGCAATGAGTTCATAAGCTTCTCTCATATATGGTGGGCGATTATCCAAATTGTGCATATCGCTAGCCACTACATGTACTAGATCTTTGTCCAAGAAGTATCTAGCACGTTTTTTCATAAACTTGTAGGCATCACCAAATAGTCGTGGTTTTAATACACTCGAGCTATTAATCTGCATATAGCAGCCCATATTGATGAGCTCTCTTACTTTTTTCTCATCGTTTTCCAAGGTGTGATAGCGCTCAATATGAGCAACCACAGGTGTAATCCCTAACATGAGAACTTTGGTCAAAGCGCTATGAATATCTCTGTAGGGTGTATTCATGCTAAACTCAATCAAAGCATAACGACTTCCATTGAGTTTTGGTATGATACCCTGTTCAAGTTTTTCTAAAACGTCACTTGAAAAATAAATCTCAGCCCCGTAAACGATCTTCAAATCCGGCGCAATTTCTTGCGCCAACTGTTTCACTTCGCTAAAATTAGCTGCAATTTTATCTTCTGGTGTTTCAAACATCCCTTTTCTACGATGAGAGGTCGAAACAATGGTTCGAACACCTTGTGCGTAAGCTTCCTCAAGAAGAGCCTTGCTCTCAGCTTTATTTTTAGGTCCATCGTCAACATCGAAAACAATATGTGAATGTATATCAATCATCTTATTTCCCTTCCATGGTATCTTTAATGGCCGTTTTAACAGTTTCCAAGCTTATTGGGTCAACTTCTAACATGTAAAGGTTGCTATCTGGCATAGCGTAAGACGGAAGACCCATACGACCAGTCCCTTTCAGATCTTGATTGGTAACAGTATATTTCCCTCCACTTGCCAATTGAGTATTGACAAGACTTACCATTGTTTCTGGTGGCATATTAGTCTGAATTGAATCCTGCAAGCTCTGAATAATACTGTCATAGTTTTTCAGGGATTCTGCCGAGGTTAATTTCTGGATAATAGCCGCAATGACTTTTTGTTGGTTACGGCCACGATCACCATCACCATTCGCAAGTGAATAACGTTCACGCACAAATCCCAAAGCTTGTTCAGAATCTAAATGAACATTTCCGACTGGGAAATGGTATTGTCCATGACGCGATGTGAATTCCTGATCATTGTATACATCTACGCCTCCGAGAAGGTCAATCAACTTCAAGAAAGAAGTGAAATTGAGACGGGCATAGTAGTTCAAGTCGATACCATAAAGATTTTCTAAGGTATGGATAGAAGCATCTACACCATAGATACCCGCATGCGTCAACTTATCGTTTTGGTTGTTTCCACCATCAGCAATAGGGACATAGGCATCTCGAGGAGTTGTCGTCAAGAGAATCTTCTTAGTATCTTGATTCACTGTCATGATGATATTGACATCTGAACGCGAAACAGAACTGATAGGACCATAGGTGTCAATACCGCTGATATAGACATTAAAAGAATTTCCTGTAGCTACCTTAGGCGCTTCCACTTTCTTAGTCAAATCCTTGGTATAGATTTTCTTAATCTTCTTAGCGTGGTCAGGATATTCCTGCTCAATCAGATTTTCAAAAACGCCATTTAAGACAATTGCTTTGCTTTCTCCGTCTAACAAACTTTTATAGGCCGCTAGGTAAGAAGAAGCTTCCTCAACTGTCAATTCCTTGCTTTGAGTTGTCTTAATGTCATCTATCAATTTTTGGATATTCTCAGCATCTGTTCCTGTTGGAGCAGTTACACTGGATAATTGAGAAACATTATCGATCTCACTATCTGCAAGTACTGCCACACTCATAGAATAGCTTGAATAATTTGAAGTTGCATTGAATTGATTGGCAAGTCCAACAAATCGATTGACGGCTACTAATGCTACAGAACTAAGCAAGACTGAGACCAACAGAATTATCAGGGTAAGAGCCTTAGCTTTTCGCTTGACTATCAACAACAGGGATAATAAAGCTACGAGTACTAAGACGACTGCCAAGATAATATTAAAATAGCTAACCGCTAAAATCTGATACCTAAAAATCAAAAACAATAAAAAAGAAGCAAGAACAACATAGATTAGTAACAAACCTACATTTAAACTTTGCTGAAATTTCCCAGATTTACTTTTTTTTATGCGTCTACTGTTCATGGAATACCTCTTCAAAACATTTTAACTTAATTATATCACAAAGTACCTTTAAAGGCTATCTACATTAGTCAAGGAAACGTTTTATTTTGAAAATGTATTTAGTTAGTGTATATTTATTAGTATTTTTACTACATTTTCTGTTTTTAAAAAACAACTAAAATAAAAACAGAGCTCTTAAAAAGCTCTATTTTTTAATTATTTAACATGACTTTCGAATTCTTTTTGACTCTTTTCGACTGAGTTTTTACGCTCTTGTTTCCATTTAGCTTTAGCTTCGTCAAATTGAGTAGTTGTTACGACTTCGGTTTGCAATTTCATGTACTTATAGTTACTTCCAGTACCTTTGATTCCGACAAGTGAGTATGCACGTGTGAAAGGTGTGACACGAGTCACTGATGCTCCACCACCATTTGACACAACTGGAATTAGCAGTGAACTGTCAATCAACCAAGCTTGTGCATCTGCATAGTTTTCATAGCGTTTAGCAACGTCTATATTTTCTGCATCTGCTGTTTTTAATTTTTGAGTATATTGGTCCAAACCTAGACTAGTAATCTTAGCTGTGTCTTTGCTTGGATCAAGTCCCAAAATCTTGAGGTAGAAACCGTCCTCAGCATTAAAAGGATTGAGGTAAGTTGAAGGATCTTGGTAGTCAGCTGACCATCCATCCAAGTTCAAATCATAATCATGATCTGCTGGAGTTGGAGCTTGAACTGTTGCATTTGTATAATCATCCGTCGACAATTGGATAACATCAACCACAACATTTTCAGAACCAAGTGTTGATTCAATTGATTGCTTGATTGAGTTTGTTCCTGCAAGCAAGGTCTTATTAACCTGATCCACTGGCAAGTCCAAATGAATTGGGAAAGTTACACCTTGGTCTTCTAATTCTTTTTTAGCTTCTGCGAACTTAACTTGCGCTTTTTCTTTGTTGAAGTAACCATCTTGAGCATCTTCAAGATTCATATTTGCCCACTGTGTACCATAGTTTACCAACTTAGATGAAACGGTCTCACCAAAGGTCTTGTCACCTACTTGCACGAAAGTTGGAGGCACAAGGGTGTTACGAAGAGTGTTCTTAGCTGCTTCTTCTCCGTTTGATTGAGCTGAATAAGCTGTACGATCGATGGCGAAGTTGATTGCCTGGCGGAAGTTTTTATTCAAAACTGCAGCTTGAGTTGCTTGTTTTTGATCATCGCTTGTTTTCGCAGTGTGGTTATAAGCACCACGGTTGACGTTAAAGTTGTAGTACCAAGATGTCGCATCTTGCAAGCTATAAACGATATTATCCTTGTATTTTTCCTTGGTCTTAGCAAAGTTCGAACTGTTTGGATAAACACCTGCAGATGAGTAAGCACCACTTTCGAAGTTACGGATTGTCAAGTCTTGGTCTGAACCGTCAAAGTATGCCAATTTTACCTTTTCAATCGTTACTTTTTCTTGGTCGTAATAATGTGGATTCTTCACATACTCAATAGATGACTTAGATGTAAAATCTCTTAACAAATACGGTCCGCTATAAAGAATGCTATCAGGTTTCAAGGTTCCGAAGTCTTTACCTTTAGAAGCTAGGAATTCTTCATTAACTGGGAAGAGGATGCTATTAGTTGTTTTAGAGTTCCAGAACGGCTCTGGACGTGTCAAAGTATATTGGACAGTGTAATCATCTATAGCTTTAACACCAACATTTGAAAAGTCCGTATTAGCACCTGTTACATAATCATCCAAACCCTTGATAGAGTTCTGAATCAAATCTAGAGCTTGTCCCTTGTTGTCAGCAGCGTATTTGATACCAGTTACAAAGTCTTGTGCTTTAAGGGGAGCGTATTCTTCGCCGTCAGCTGTAAACCATTTAGCATCTTGACGAAGTTTGTAAGTATAAATTAAACCATCCTTAGAAACACTCCATTCTTCTGCAAGAGCAGGAATAAGGTTTCCATAGTTATCATTTTCAAGCAAACCATCTACCAAGTTGGTTACAACAGCAGTGTTATCACCAGAATAATCCAAAAGGTAGTTGAAGGTTGTTGGATCTGCACCAAATGTTGACGAGTAGGTTTTAGCATCTGTTGCCGATTTCCCACATGCAGTCAATAAGACTGCAGCAGCTAGCGTTAAGCCTGCTCCAATCAATCGTTTTTTGAGTTTCATGATTCGACTTCTCCTTATATGTTAGGTTTTATAACATAAGATTATTTTATCAAATTTTATCCTAAAAGTAAAGTTATTTAATTTTTTGCTACCCGTCACTAAGACGAAAAAAAGAAAGAAACCCCGCATAAAAACTGGATTTCTTTCAGCATTGTACAGATTATTTAACGTGGTTGGCTAACTCTTTTTGGTACTTGGCATTTGTTTCAATTTTCTCTTTTTGCCATTTCTTGAGAGCTTCTTCGTAGTCTTTAGCGGTTACAATATCATTTTGCAACTCTAAACCTTTGAACACAAATGGATCACCCTTGATCCCAACCTGAGAGTAGGCTTTTGTAAATGGCACTGTACGGCTCACGGTTGGAGAACCACCTGAAGACGCTACAGGTATGAGGAGTGAGCTATCAGATACCCAAGCTTGTGCTTTAGCGTATTTTTCATAGCGTTTGTTAAGGTCGCTTGTTTCAGATGCAGCATCGTCCAAGAGCTTCTTGTATTCATCAAGTCCAACTTGAGCCATAACTTCTGGATCTTTTCCGCGAGTGATACCCAAGTGTTTAAGGGCAGAACCCTTCT
>ERZ773068.1369-NODE-1369-length-12083-cov-3.657466_pt1 | contig 12083 bp, 9 predicted proteins | sample MGYA00580620_ERZ773068 | MGnify/ENA primary metagenome ERZ773068 (study PRJEB29015, sample SAMEA2737983) | human oral metagenome | biome: human oral; feature: human-associated habitat; material: dental | place: China | collected 2101 ... | reverse complement strand
CAGGCGCCCCTTTGGGGCGCCTGTAACTGCTTATTGGCTACTGGCTTTTAGCTAATAGCTGTGGACGGTTATAGGCAGTAAGCTTAATTAGTGGCTGGCTATTGGCGGTGTATGATTAGTTTGTAGATAAGTGCATCACCTGCAAGGTGCCACGCGAGTGGATAATCGCCTCACTGGCTACAGTGTGCCTGCTGTGCTACGGCTAAGTTCGTCGGCTGGTAGCCGTGTTCCACTGGCTACGGTGTGAAGGAGGTCATTGAGTTCTTCTATGCTTTTTACCTTCTCTTTTCTTATTATTAGCTGGGTACCTTCTGGGGTATCTTTTTGTTTTAGAACGGCTGAGGTAGGGTTTTGGCTAAGGTAGTTGAGGATATGGGCAAACTTCTCGCTGCGGTAGAATTTGTCCTGCGGATTTTGGGGTAGATATCCAAGGAATACCCCTTTCTTTACAATAAGCCGCTCTAAGCCAATATCAGCCGAAAGCCACTTAAGCTCTACCGATTTCAGGAGGTTGATGGCCTCTTGTGGCAGGTCTCCAAAGCGGTCAATCAGCTGAGCTTGGAAGCTATAAAGCTCCTCTATAGTCTCTATCTCTGCCAGTCTTTGGTAGAGCAGGAGCCGCTCTTCGGTACTTTGTACATAATCATCAGGGAGCATCAGCTCGAGGTCGGTATCTATATTGACCTCTTTTTTAGAGTTGAAGAGCTTCTTTCGGTCTTCTTCATTCTCAAAATACTGCTCAAACTGCTCATCATTCTGAAGCTCTTCCAATGCCTCCTGCATAATCTTCTGATAAGTATCAAAGCCCATCTCATTGATAAAACCACTCTGCTCGGCACCGAGCAGGTCCCCTGCTCCGCGGATTTCAAGGTCTTTCATTGCGATTTGGAAACCACTCCCAAGGTCGGAGAACTGTTCTACGGCCTCAAGTCTTTTGCGGGCATCGGGAGTCATCATATCCATCGGTGGAGTGATGAGGTAGCAGAAAGCCTTTCGGTTACCCCTACCCACACGGCCTCGCATCTGGTGGAGGTCTGCCATACCGAAGCGCTGAGCATCATTAATGAAAATGGTATTTGCATTCGGTACATCTACCCCACTTTCTACGATGGTGGTAGAGACGAGTACATCGTACTTACCCTCCATAAAATCGAGGATACGGCTTTCGAGCTCCTTTCCATCGAGCTGTCCGTGCCCTGTAATCACCCTTGCATCAGGGACAAGCCTTTGGATAAGCCCTGCGATTTCCTGCAAGTTTTCTATTCTATTATTAATGAAATACACCTGCCCATCTCTCTGTATTTCGTAGGATATGGCATCTCTCAGCATCTCTTCATCAAAGCCTATGAGCTGCGTATCTACTGGCTGCCGATTAGGTGGCGGAGTCTTAATGACAGAGAGGTCTCTGGCTGCCATCAGGGAGAATTGTAGCGTGCGAGGGATAGGAGTGGCGGTAAGGGTGAGCGTATCTATATTGGTACGGAGGGTTTTTAGTTTGTCCTTTACGGATACACCAAACTTATGTTCCTCATCTATGATGAGAAGCCCTAAGTCTTTAAACTTCACTTTATCTGAGACCAACTGATGCGTACCGATAACGATATCAATCTTCCCCTCTTCCAAGCCTTTCAGGGTTTCATTTTTCTGCTTTGTCGTCCGAAAACGATTGAGATAAGAGATATTTACGGGAAAGTCTTTCAGCCTTTCCTTAAAACTCCTATAATGCTGGAATGCGAGTATGGTTGTAGGCACGAGTATCGCAACTTGCTTACCATCGGTTGCAGCTTTGAATGCCGCACGAATAGCCACTTCGGTTTTACCAAAGCCCACATCTCCACAGATGAGCCTGTCCATCACGGTTTCGGCTTCCATATCTTTTTTTACTTCTATGGTAGCTTTCTCTTGGTCGGGCGTATCTTCATAGATAAAGCTGGCTTCAAGCTCGTTTTGAAGATAGGTATCGGGGGTAAAAGCAAAGCCCTTGGCAGCCTTTCGCTTTGCATAGAGTTTTATCAGGTCAAAGGCAATCTGCTTTACCTTTGCCTTGGTCTTTTGTTTTAATGACTTCCAAGCGGTAGAACCTAGCTTTGAAAGGACGATTTCCTTTCCTTCGGCGCCATTATATTTAGAAATCTTGTGCAAAGAGTGTATGCTTACATAGAGCAAATCTCCATTCTTATACGAGAGCTTGAAACATTCCTGTATGTTGCCGTCATTATTCACCTTTACAAGACCCATAAACTTCCCAATGCCGTGGTCTATGTGGGTAATATAATCGCCTATTTTAAGAGACATCAAATCTTTCAGGGTAAGCTGTTCTGATTTAGCAAAGGTATTCTTTGGCTTAAAGCGTTGGTACCTATCAAAAATCTGATGGTCGGTATACACAGAAATGCGAGAGCTGGTATCGATAAAGCCCTCGTGGAGCTCGGAGGTAAAGCTCTGGAAAGGGATATTCTTCTCCTTCTCTTCAAAGATGTTTTGAAGCCTTTCCCTTTGCTTTTCGTTGGAGAAAGATATCCAGACGGAATACTGATGATGCAGCTTGTCTTCCAAATCCTGAATAAGCATCTCAAAGTTTTTATTAAAACTCGGCTGAGGCGTCTGGCTAAGCTGTAATTCCATACGATTAGCATCACCCAAATGCTTTTCTGAAAGAGGCTGAGCAGAGAAATCTACCACCTTAAACCTCTGGAAGTGCTGGGTAAATTCTTCTTCGGAGACGAACAGCTCCTCTGGATGGCTATGATTTATAGCCTCACTTAGCGCGCCGAATTTTTCAAGGGATTGATGATAGAAGCTCTTGATTTTATTAAAAGTTGCATAAGCCTGCTGGGTGATGATAAGGGTATCTGGCGGGAGTATATCAAGGAAAGGCACTCGCTTTCCTACTACTGCAAAGTTCATATTAGAAACCAGCTCAAACTCCTCTACCTTGCCTACGGAAAGCTGAGTTTCTATATCAAACTCTCTAATGCTCTCCACTTCATTCCCAAAGAAAGAGATGCGGTAGGGTTTTTCATTGGAATAAGAAAATACATCTACAATCCCTCCTCGTACGGAGAACTCACCAGGCTCGGAAACAAAGTCGGTCGGGTTAAAATTAAACTGATGCAGGAGCTCTTCTGTAAAGTTAAAATCCAACTGCTCGCCTACCTTTATCTTATGTGAGATTGCTTTAAAGTCTTCTTTTTTCATTACTTTCTCGCAGAGCGCTCCTGAATGTGCTACAATGACTTTTGGCTCGCTGCTTAAGAGTATTTTATTGAGTACTTCCGTTCGCAATACGATGTTTGCATTCTGTGTTTTCTCAATCTGATAAGGCTCAAGGTGAGTCTCTGGGAAATAGAGTACTCGCTCCTCTCCCACCAGATTCTCCATTTCAGAAGTGATGTAAAATGCCGCTTCCTTATCATCAGTAATGAAGAGCAAAGTTTTATTCTGAACCGTAAAAAGCTCTGCAGCAATAAGCGAAGGCACAGAACCCGCACTCCCCTTTACATTAATATAATGATGAGTAGATAATCCTTCAAAAATATCCTTTCCAAAGTCTCTTCTTAAAAGCTCTGGCAGAAGAGATTCATTTATTTTCTTCATATCTTTCTTTAAATGCTCAAAAGCTGAAAGCAGAATGCCAACAGCTGAAACAGGCAGGCAAAGATAGTAAAACCCAATGTAAATAATCCTCTCAAATCTACCCTCTATACTGCTCTAAGCGGGTTTGGGCTGTCTCCCTCCATAGCTCATTACAATTATTAAACTCTGAGAGATAAACGAGTGTTCTACCTCATCAAAAATATTTCTTTACTTTTGCTCATTATGAATCAAAAATGGATTTACCTTCCAGAACCCAATGAAGAGGTGGTAGACGGGCTGAGCGCCTCTATCGGATTTGGGACATTGGAATCTAAAATACTTGTGCTAAGAGAGATTGATGACTATCAAAAAGCACGCGAATTCTTCAAACCTAAACTCGAAGATATACACAACCCCTTCCTGATGGCAGATATGCAGAAAGCCGTAGAGCGAATCGCTACCGCCATAGAGAATGGTGAGAAAATCCTCATCTATGGAGATTATGATGTGGATGGAACCACTGCCGTATCCTTGATGTACCTCTACCTAAGCAAAATCGTAGACAAGAAATACCTCGACTTCTATATACCCGACAGGAATTTGGAGGGCTATGGAGTCTCTACGGAGGGGATTGACTTTGCGAAGAAGAATGATTTCTCGCTCATCATCGCATTAGATTGTGGGATAAAAGCAGGAGATAAAATAGACTATGCCAATAGCTTGGGAATAGACTTCATCATTTGCGACCACCACCTGCCCAGTGATAAAATCCCCAATGCCTTTGCAGTGCTCGACCCCAAGAGAGCCGACTGCCGGTACCCCTACAAAGAACTCTCGGGATGTGGCGTAGGTTTCAAACTCTGCCAAGGACTAAACGCCATCTATAAAATCCCAGAAAATGAACTCTTCGAGCTTACCGACTTGCTTGCCATATCCATAGCAGCGGATATCGTAGCGATTACGGGAGAGAACAGGCATTTAGCAAAACTCGGGCTCAAAACCCTAAGAAAAACAAGAAAACTCGGGCTCCGCCAGCTCATCCCCAAAGAGCGGCTCTCCACCTTTGATATATCCAACATCGTTTTTGAAATCGCCCCGAAAATCAATGCCGCAGGGAGAATCTCCCACGCTAAAGCAGCCGTAGAACTGATGATTTCCGATAATCTGAAAAGCGCAAAGCACATCGTACAGGAGATTATGAATCTAAATGATGAAAGACGAGAGCTGGACATCAACTCTACATTAGAAGCACTCCAACAGATTGAAGATACTCACCAGCAGAACAACTACTCCACCATAGTCTATAACCCCAAGTGGAACAAAGGCGTTATCGGGATTGTAGCCTCTCGGCTGATAGAGACTTACTACAAGCCTACGCTCGTCTTTACCGAAGGGAATAATGAAGAGCTGGTCGCTTCTGCCCGCTCAATATCAGATTTTGATGTGTATGAAGCATTGGATTTATGCTCCGACCTCTTCCTGAAATTCGGAGGGCATCAGGCTGCGGCAGGCCTTGTAATGGAGAAAGAAAAATTCGAGGAGTTTAAAGAGCGCTTCGAGAAAATCGTCTCCGAAAGAATAAAAGAACACCAGCGAACGCCAAGCATACAGATAGATACCATTATCCATATAGATGACCTCAACCGAGAGTTTTATAACTTCCACAGAAAACTGGCTCCTTTCGGTCCAAAGAATATGAAACCCATACTCGTTCTGAAAGACCAGAGAGTAACGGGCTTGGTAAAGACAATGGGCAAGGAAGACTACCACTTAAAATTCTACATCCGCCAAGAATCTACGGGTAAGAATATAGAATGCGTGGGCTTTAAGCTCGGGGAGTATGTAGAGAGGTTCCGCACCGAGAGTTTTGATATCGCCTTTACGGTAGAGGAAAACCACTGGAAAGGAAATGTAACCTATTACCTCAACCTTAGGGCTGTAAAATTCCACTAATCCAATATCTTTTATTTAAGCTATGAAAATAGGGCTTTTCTTCGGGTCGTTTAATCCCATACACATCGGGCATTTGATTTTAGCCAACTATATTCTGGAACATTCGGATATGGATGAGCTGTGGTTTATCATCAGTCCGCAGAATCCGTTTAAAGACAAGAAATCTCTGCTCAACGACCACTATCGCCTCGATATGGTAGAGCTCGCGATAAAGAATTATCCCAAGATGAGGGCTTCCAATATAGAATTTTCCTTACCCAAACCAAGCTATACGATAGATACGCTGGCATACCTAAAAGAGAAATACCCTACACATTCTTTTGCTTTGATAATGGGTGAGGATAATCTCAAACACCTCCACAAGTGGAAAAACGCCAATGTATTAGTAGATAATCATCAGATTATCGTCTATCCGAGAATTTCAAATGATGATATGGAGAGTGCTCAATTTGCCCATCACCCGAATATCCACAGGATAAAAGCACCCATAATAGAGCTTTCTGCTACCGAAATCAGAAAAATGATTAAAGAAAAAAAGAGCGTACGCCCTATGCTCCCACCAGAGGTTTTTGACTATCTTGATAAAACAGGCTTCTACGAAAATTAAACATCCCAATGAACTTTATCTATACATTCTTTTCTAAGTATCCAGACGAGCGAATCATCAAGTGGTTTAAAAAGGTCTGCACCGCCGAAGCAATCTCCTGCTTCTTGCTCTACTGCATTGCAATGGTCTGGAAACGGTACGACAGCGAAGGCCTCCTCCCCACCATCTTTATCATTATTGTAGGAAATATTCACGGGCTCTTCTTCACGCTATATCTACTGCTTTGCCTCCCTGTAAGGAAAATCTTTAAATGGGATGATGAGGACTTCGTTTTTGCACTGCTCTCGGCATTCTTCCCCTTTGCTACGATATGGGTAGAAAAAAAACTCACGAGATTCAACCGTGATTAAAAAAGCGAGCTGTCGGTCCTTTAACAAATATTTAATTCAAATTTATTTTTCAGTTTTATCCTAAACCTTTAATTTTGCCAAGAAAGTAAAGATGTCTATACACAACAAAATCGTAGAGGAAGCCATTACTTTTGATGATGTACTCCTCATCCCTTCGTACTCCGAAGTACTTCCGAACCAAGTTTCTCTTCAATCAAGACTTACCGACAAGATTACCCTGAACACGCCCATCGTCTCTGCAGCTATGGACACCGTAACCGAGGCAGAGCTTGCCATTGCCCTCGCACGAGTAGGAGGGCTCGGTTTCATTCATAAGAATATGCCGATAGATGAGCAGGCAGCACAGGTAAATAAGGTAAAACGCTCAGAAAACGGAATGATTTCTGACCCCGTAACCCTTACCAAAGACCATACTTTGGGCGAAGCAAAAGAACTAATGCTCCGATATAAGATTTCAGGGCTTCCTGTGGTAGATTTTAATAACAGACTGATAGGAATCATTACCAACAGAGATGTAAAATACCAAGAAGATGAATCTATAAAGGTAGAAGAACTGATGACGAAGGACAACCTCATTACCTCCGATAAGAATGCTACACTGGAAACAGCAAAGGAAATCCTCCTGAGCAACCGAGTAGAGAAGCTCCCTATCGTAGATGATGAATATCGCCTCGTAGGGCTCATCACCATAAAGGATATAGACAACCAGATGGAATACCCCAATGCCAATAAAGACAAAAACGGCAGGCTCATCGTAGGGGCTGGCGTAGGGGTAGGCGTAGATACTATGGAGCGCGTAAAAGCCCTTGTAGATGCAGGTGTAGATATCATCACCATAGACTCCGCACACGGGCATTCCAAAGGAGTGGTTGAAAAAATCCGAGAGATTCGTTCCGCGTATCCAGATTTGGATATCGTGGGCGGGAATATCGTAACCGCAGAAGCAGCAAAAGACCTCATCGATGCCGGCGCCAATGTCCTGAAAGTAGGCATTGGTCCAGGCTCCATCTGCACTACTCGAGTAGTGGCGGGTGTGGGCGTACCTCAGCTCTCCGCAATCTACAATGTCTACGAATACGCCAAAACCAGACGCGTAAGCATTATCGCCGATGGGGGTATTAAGCTCTCTGGCGACATTGTAAAAGCCCTTGCATCGGGTGCAAATGCCGTAATGCTCGGTTCCCTCTTTGCTGGAACGGAAGAAGCTCCAGGCGAGGAAATCATCTTCCAGGGTAGAAAGTTTAAATCCTACCAAGGTATGGGGAGCCTCGCAGCGATGAGAAGAGGAGGCAAGGAAAGATACTTCCAAGCAGAAGCAAAGAAATTCGTACCCGAAGGCATAGAAGGCAGAGTGCCATACAAAGGGAAGATAGAAGATGTAGTCTTCCAGCTCGTAGGGGGCATCCGCGCGGGTATGGGCTACTGCGGCACGAAGGACATCCCTACCCTACAAACCGATAGCAAAATGGTGAAGATTACAGGCAGCGGCCTCAAAGAATCCCACCCCCACGATGTTATCATCACCCAAGAAGCGCCGAACTATTCGCTATAAGCCTTAGGCGACAGGCAGTAAGCAATAGGCTTTGCTAACAGGTATTGGCAATTAAGTTTATAATAAAAATCTATGGGCGTCCTTTCAGGACGCCCGTAGATTTTAAAGAAGATATATCTCACATTTAGTTTAAGTAATCACTTTCCACGCTCTGGGCTTACTGTCTATAGCCTACTGCAAAATCCTTACTTTTGCAAAATGAAAACTGAGAAAATCATTTTGGGGATAGACCCTGGCACTACGGTGATGGGCTTTGGTATTATTGCCATTCGAGGAGGGAGAATGTCGCTGGTCTCTATACACGAGCTTATCCTCAAAAAGTATCCTAACCACGCTACTAAACTCAAACATATCTTCGAGAAAACCCTTGCTCTTATAGATGAATATCACCCCGATGAAGTGGCTTTGGAAGCTCCTTTTTATGGTAAGAATGTACAGTCTATGCTCAAATTAGGGAGGGCACAGGGGGTGGCTATGGCAGCAAGCCTTTACCGAGATATACCGATTACAGAATACTCTCCCAAGAAGGTAAAAATGGCAATTACGGGTAATGGTAATGCCAGTAAAGAGCAGGTTGCCGCAATGCTAAAAAACCTCTTAGAGCTAAAAGAATTCCCCACCAAATACCTCGATGCTTCAGACGGACTGGCTGTGGCGGTCTGCCATTATTTCAACTCTGGAAATGCAGAAAAGGAGAAATCATACTCAGGTTGGGAGAGCTTTATCAAGCAAAATCCCGAAAGATTGAAGTAAGCAAAGAGCGTTAATTTTATATTAAAAAAGCCTATTTTAACAGAAAAGGCATAATTTTTTATACTTTTGTTTGTTGTATAAGTGTTAAATCTCTCTATTTTTATACGAAAACGAGAGTTTAAGCACAGAAGAATGGCTATTAGCCACAGCAGATGACCTGTTATGAATAAAAGATTTATACCCATTATATCGTTTCTGATGTCTGTATCGCTCATTATCTTCGTTACTTTACAAATAAAGTGGCTCAAGGAGTATTATGATGCATTAGACCAAGATTTCAGTAACAAAGTACACCTCGCACTGGAAGGCTCAGTAAAGAAAATAGAAGAAGCAGAGGTGCAGAAGTACCTCAATGAAGATTATAAAGACTTTGGAAATACGGTAATTGCCAATAGCAAGCAGCCATCGCTCACCACCATACAGCAAACCGAAGATTCGGCAACGAAGAAGACGATCATCTACTCCAAAAATATTATTCAAACAGAGGATATCCCGATTTCTAATAAAGGGGACAGCCTGATGCGTACCAAGCTCTTTACCGATGAGGGGATTATTGGCATTAAAACCGATAAACTCACACCTCAAATCCTTACCTCCGAGCTGAGCAATGCCCTCGGAACTGGTGAGTATGCAATGAAGGAATTCGTAAGGCTAAACGCAACCAACCTCCCCATCAGCAAGAGGGTAAATAAAGAACAGGTGCAGAAAATCATCGCTCAGGAGCTTAAACAAAATAAAGTAGATACCAGCTTTGGGTTTAGCATCTTTGATAAAAACCATAAGATGACCGATATCTTTACCAAATCCTACAAAGCAAATGAGTCTAATACCAACTACTCCCACATCCTCTTTACCGATAATCAAGGCAAGTCTATCTATACGCTATCGGTAGTCTTCCCAAGGAAAAACTTCTCCCTGTTTAAGGACAATTTGCCAATGCTTTTGGGAACTTTCCTCTCGCTTCTCACCATACTGGGGATATACATTGTATCCATCAACTATATGATGAGACAAAAGAAAATAGCGGATATTAAGACGGATTTTATCAATAATATGTCTCACGAGTTTAAGACTCCATTAGCAACCATATCCGTAGCGACCGATTCACTGGCAAATGACAGAATTGCTACCAATCCAGACAAGGTAAAATATTACTCACAACTTATAAAACAGGAGAATCTCCGAATGAAAAAGCAGGTGGAGAATATCCTCAATATGTCTAAGCTCGAAAGAAATGAAGTAAAACTCTTCCTGAAAGAAACCAATGTACGAGAGCTTATCCTCAAAATCTCCGAATCTTTCAGGCTTATAGTTGATGAGCGCGGAGGCTCCCTCATAGAAGATTTTAATACCACAAAGTATCACTTCAAGATAGATGAATTTCACTTCTCCAATATGCTTATTAACCTCCTCGATAATGCCAATAAATACTCCCCCGAGAAGCCAGAGATAAAAATCTCTACCCGAAACGAGGGCAGCTGGTATGTCATTCAAATCTCCGATAAAGGCATCGGTATGGAAACTGAGAACAGAGGTAAGATATTTGAGAAATTCTTCCGCGAGGAAACAGGCAATATCCACAATGTAAAAGGACAAGGGCTCGGACTATCTTATGTAAAAAAAATTATAGAACTGCACAAAGGGCAAATTAGTGTAGAATCCCAAAAAGGGAAAGGCTCTACCTTTACGGTAAAACTCCCAATGTAACCTAAAATAGAAATAAGTATAAAACAAAAAAGAATAGATATGAACAACAGGATTTTATTAGTAGAAGACGACCAAAGCTTCGGGGTAGTGCTAAGAGACTACCTTATGATGAACGATTTTGATGTAACCCTCGCTACCGATGGCGAGCAAGGACTAAAAGAATTTACCGAAAAGGACTATGACCTCTGCCTCTTCGATGTAATGATGCCTAAAAAAGATGGCTTCTCCCTAGCCGAAGATATCAAGAAAATGGATAAAACCACTCCCATCATCTTCCTTACGGCAAAAAATATGAGAGAAGATATCCTCAAAGGCTATCAAATAGGAGCCGATGACTACATTACAAAACCATTTGACACCGAGCTCCTCCTCTACAAGATTAAGGCAATGCTCCAGCGCAGTGCAGCAGTAGAAACAGAAGAGCAGGAACAGTTTAAGTTTAGCAACATCTACTTCGATTCTATGATGAGGCACCTCAGAGTGCACGACGAAGAGCACAAACTCTCCCCAAAAGAAAACGAACTCCTCAAGCTCCTCTGCATCCATAGAAATGATTTTATGCCAAGAGAACTCGCCCTTAGGAAAATCTGGAAGAAAGAGAACTACTTCACCGCAAGGAGTATGGATGTCTACATCGCTAAGCTAAGGAAGTACCTCCGGCCAGACGAAGGGTTAGAAATCATCAATGTACACGGCGAAGGTTTTAGGCTTTTAGTAAAGAATTAATACAGCAAGCAGTATGGGGAAAAATAAATTAGCCAGATTTGCGGAAAACAAAACCCTTCCCAATGTAATACAACCCACAAGAGACGAAGCACTCAGCGGCTTCCACCTCAAAGGAAAATGGAGAGCAGAGCATTTCAAAAACGCTAATCCTATCGTATTAGAGCTCGGTTGCGGGAAGGGCGAGTACTCCGTAGGGCTTGCAAAAGCATTTCCAGAGAAGAACTTTATCGGCTTAGATATAAAAGGAGCGAGATTCTGGTTCGGAGCAAAAGAAGCAATACAGGAAAACATAAACAATGTGGCCTTCCTGAGAACTCAAATAGAGCTTATCGACTGCTTCTTCGAGGAAAATGAAGTAGATGAAATCTGGATCACCTTTCCAGACCCGCAAATAAAATACAGGCGTACGAAGCACAGGCTTACCCACCCCGACTTCCTCTCTCGATACAGGAAAATCCTGAAACCAGATGGGATAATCCACCTCAAAACCGACTCCGAATTCCTGCACGGATATACTTTGGGGCTTCTCCAAGGGCTCGGCTGCGAAATCCTCACCGCCCATCACGACATCTATGGAGCGATAGAATACGAGCCCGATACCCCTCTCCTTCGGGGTATTCAAACCCACTACGAGGAGCTCTTCTCCGCAAAAGGGAAACTCATCACCTACATAAAATTCCGATTGTAATATAAAATAAGCCTCTCTAAAATAGAGCAAGTAGCCTTGATATCTTGCTTTTGGGTCTGTCTTAAGAAACTCGAGGGTGAAAATCATTAATCAACAAGGCATTGTAGAGTTTTATAATTTTAATACCCCTGATGAAAAAGCCAGCTGGGGATATGGGCTACAAAAAAATCT
>ERZ773068.1368-NODE-1368-length-12103-cov-2.607404_pt1 | contig 12103 bp, 12 predicted proteins | sample MGYA00580620_ERZ773068 | MGnify/ENA primary metagenome ERZ773068 (study PRJEB29015, sample SAMEA2737983) | human oral metagenome | biome: human oral; feature: human-associated habitat; material: dental | place: China | collected 2101 ... | reverse complement strand
TGAAAGGTGATGACGCGGCGCAGCAGTTCAGCCTTGAAGACGGGAACGACGCTGCGGTCGTGCCGCTTATGCAGGCGGTGAAAACTGAGCATGGTGCCGATGAGGATGCCGATGAGGATGTGCACGAGGATGGTGAGGCTGTTCCGGCTGATGCGGGTCAGGGTGTCGCTGTATTCGCGGATGAGGCCGGATAAGGTCGTTTTGACTTCATCGAGGTTATCGGGAAGGAGGTTCAAGATGAACGCAGGTAGCTCTTTGCTGTTTTTGGTGTCTTCGAGAATCGCCGCCAGCTTGCCGAGCATCACCCCGATGCGTTCGCCGCTCAGCAGCTGGAAGGCGCTCAGGGTGAGGAGGAAGATGCCGAGCAGCACCAGGCCGATGGTCATGGTGGAGGAGAAAAGATTGATGTGGCGCATGCTGGCGAAGCGTTGCAGCACGGTGTGGCGCGGCAGCAAGCGGCGGCAGAGCCAGAGGATGAGGCCGTTGGTGCGGGTGATGAAGATGTAGGTGAGGATGATGGCGAGCAGGAGCGGCAGCAGGTGGTATTGCAACACTGCCCACAGGGCGAGGACCATCAGCAGGTAGGAAACGTTGCGGTAGAGCGCGTTATCGGACGGGGGCAGGGTGTGGGGCATGGCGGTGGACACAGGCAGAAAAACGGGTCGGGATTATAGCGGTTCCGCCTGCCGCGCGGCTTGCCCTGCGTGCTACCATGCCGCCCCCACCCGCACGGAGCCTCCGATGACCGCACCTGTTCCCGGCGATATTTTTGCCGCTTATTCCCCTCTCGGTGATTGCTATACCGCCTATCAATTCATCCGCTATCAGGAAACGAAGGCCAATCAACTGGCCACGACGCATATCCTGCCTTTTATCGGTTTTTATGCCCGCCCGGAGGATATCGATATTCATCATTTGACGCTGCCGCAAAAGCGCATGATGTATGTCGGCGGGCAGCCTCATCCAACTGCCTTTCATGCGATTGAATCTTTACACGGCTATATTCCGCAGGATCATATCCGCATCGGCCATTTGCCGCTCTTTGCCGATACAGAGCCGGTGATTTATGGCGGCAATATGAATGCCCCTGCCTTTATTCCTCAGGAAAACCGTGTGGCGCCTTATGACCGTCCCGTCGATAGCAGCGCCTGGCAGCACGATAGGGCGTTTGACATGGCTGCCTTTGTTGCCGCACAGCCGCAGGCGCGGGTATTGATCATGCGCAATGTCACGATTCTGCATTTCGAGAAAGTGACGCAATTAAGCCGATTGCGCGCGATTTCTTTTTTCGATGTGCGGATAGAAGCCGAGGCGATTCCGGATTTGTCGCTGTTGCCGGATTTGAATTTTGTCTGGATGGCGGGGGTGCCGCATGGCATCGGCAGTGCCGTGAAAAAGCAATTGCAGGCGCTTGCCAAGCAACGACCGCAGCGCATTACCTATGAAATTACCAAGTTGCGCAAACCGGAATGGTATGCCGCCCATGCGGACAACCCGTTGTTTGCCTTTGCCGAAGCGGAACATATTCCGCTGAAAGAGGCGAAAAAAGCCGTCAAGATTTATCAGGACACGCTCAAGCAGGCATTGGCTTTGCCCGCCACCACCCTGCAAGCCGGGCTGGAGCGGCTTGCTGCCGACTACGCCGCTGCTTTTAATCCGTTCGCCTGGATCGAAACGGAAGAACGCGAGTTGATCTGCGCCGCCTATTGGCAGATTGCCCATCTCGCCGCCAAGAAACACGGCGCAGAGGCTGATCTGGAAGCGGTACAAGAGGCCATTGACCGCGTGCGCGACTGGTGAACCCTCTCAGTAAAGGAACTTGCATGACCGACCCGATTGAAGAACTGCGCAATACGATCCGCGTCCACGACCACGCTTACTATGTCCTCGATAACCCGACCATTGCCGATGCCGAATATGACGCGCTGATGCAGGAACTGCGCGCACTGGAAGCAGCCAGCGGCGCGCCGGTGCCTGATGATTCACCCACCCGCCGCGTCGGCGGCAAGGCAGACGGTGCTTTTGCCCCCATCACCCATGCCGTGCCGATGCTGTCGCTGGATAACGTCTTCAACGCCGAGGATTTCGCCGCCTTCTACCGCCGCCTGCAAGAGCGCCTTGGCAGCGACGCGTCACTGCATCTCTCCGCCGAGCCGAAATTCGACGGCCTCGCCATCAGCCTGCGTTACGAGAACGGCGTCCTGACCCGTGCGGCGACCCGTGGCGACGGCGCGACCGGCGAGGACGTAACCGCCAATGTGCGCACCATCCGCGCCATCCCGCTGCGGCTTTTGACCGACACCCCGCCTGCCGTCATCGAAGTGCGCGGCGAAATCTATATGCCGAAGGCGGCCTTTGCCGCGCTGAACGCGCAAGCCCTGCAAGCTGGCGGCAAGACCTTCGCCAACCCGCGCAACGCCGCCGCCGGCAGCCTGCGCCAGCTTGACCCCGCCATCACCGCCGCGCGCCAGCTCAGTTTCTTCGCTTACGGCTACGGCGCACACGACGGCTTTATCCTGCCCGCGACCTACACCAGGCTGCTCGCGCAATACCGCGCCTGGGGACTGCCCGTCTGCCCGCTGCAACGCGCGCTCACCGGCGCGGATGCCGCCGCCGCTTATATGGCCGACATGGCCGCGCACCGCCACGACCTGCCTTATGAAATCGACGGCATCGTCTATAAGGCTGACCGTTTCGCCGAACAGCGGACCGCCGGATTCGTTTCGCGCGCGCCGCGCTGGGCGGTGGCGTGGAAATTCCCGGCGGTGGAAAAAACCACCATCGTCGAAGCCATCGACGTGCAAGTCGGCCGCACCGGCGCCGTTACCCCCGTCGCCCGCCTGCAAGCGGTGGAAGTCGGCGGCGTCACCGTTACCAACGCCACCCTGCACAACGCCGACGAAGTGGCGCGCAAGGACGTGCGTGTCGGCGATACCGTCTTCGTGCGCCGCGCCGGCGACGTCATCCCCGAAATCGTCAAAGTCGTTCTGGAAAAACGCCCCGCCGACAGCCAGCCTTTCACCATGCCGACGCACTGCCCGGTCTGCGCCTCCGAAGTCATTCGCCCCGAAGGCGAAGCGGTGGCGCGCTGCTCCGGCGGCCTGCACTGCCAGGCGCAACGCGTACAGGCACTGATCCACTTCGCCTCACGCAAAGCGCTGGACATCCAGGGCCTCGGCGACAAACTCATTGAACAAGTCGTGGCGAACGGCAGCGTACAAAGCCCCGCCGACCTCTTCCGCCTGACGCTGGATGACTGGTCGGCACTGCCGCGCATGGCGAGCAAATCGGCGCAGAACGTGCTGGATGCGCTAAATGCCGCAAAAGAGACGACGCTGTCCCGCTTCATCTACGCCCTCGGCATCCGCGAAGTCGGCAACGTCAGCGCCGAACTGCTCGCCCGCCACTACCGCGAACTGCCTGCACTGCTCGCCGCCGACGAAGAAGATTTGCAGGCCATTGACGGCATCGGCCCGGTGATGGCGCAGTACATCCGCCACTTCTTCCTGGATGACGCCAACCTCGCCGTCATCGCCGACTTGCAGGCCGCCGGTGTGCACTGGCCGGCGGTGAAAGCGCCTGTTGTCAACGCAGACAGCCCGCTCGCCGGTAAAACCGTGGTCATCACCGGCACCCTGCCGACGATGAGCCGCGATACCGCTGCCGCCCACGTCGCCGCTCTAGGCGGCAAGACCAGCAGCGCCGTGTCGAAAAAAACCGACTACCTGCTGGCAGGCGACAAGGCGGGCAGCAAACTGACGAAAGCACAGGAGCTCGGCGTCGTCATCATTGACGAAGCGCAATTATTGGCGTGGCTGGGCGAGCATTCCCATCACGCGGAGTAAATCCATGAACGATAACAACATCCTGCACATCTACACCGACGGCGCCTGCAAGGGCAATCCCGGCATCGGCGGCTGGGGTGCACTGCTCTGCTACGGCCCGCACCAGAAAACGCTGAACGGCGCGGAAGCGCTGACCACCAACAACCGCATGGAGCTCACCGCCGCCATCGAAGCGCTACGCGCCGTCAAGCGCGCCTGCCCCATCGTCATCAGCACCGACAGCAGTTACCTGAAAAATGGCATTACCCAATGGCTGGCGGGCTGGAAACGCAACGGCTGGAAAACTGCCGACAAGAAACCGGTGAAAAATATCGAATTGTGGCAGGCACTGGATGCACTGGTCAGCCAGTATCAAATCGAATGGCGCTGGGTAAAGGGGCATAGCGGCCATCCCGGTAACGAAATGGCGGATCAACTGGCCAATGAGGCTATCCGCGCCTTGCAGCAGGGCGGTTAAGCGTGGCACCGTCCGTACTCGACATCGGCGCCATCAACCAAAGCGACGCCAACAAGCGGCGCTATTCAGCGCCGTAGCCGATTGCGGTACGCATTGTGCAGCGAGCAGTAGGTGGCGCTTTCGTCTGTCTGCATAATCTCGAAGCGGTGGATGATGCCGCTGTTGCGCCAATAACGGAGGCGGAGGGTGGTGGCGCTGCTCAGGGCAAGATGGGTGTCGAGACTAATACGCAGACTGTCGCCGCTGTCCGGCAAAATCAGGCGCTGAGCAAAAAGACGCGGGCGAGAACGATCGCAGCTTTCCAGGATAAAGTCGTGAACGGTGCGCGTCGTGGCGCCGCCGATAAGGTCAAGCCCGACAGGTGCGAGATGGAAAACAGCAGCGTATAAAGCGAGGGCGGCAGCGAGCAGGCGACGTTTCGGCGCATAAAACAGCCAAGCCCCGCCGAGCAGGGCGATGCCGCCGAACGCGCGGGCGCAGAATGCCGCCATGCCTTCCTCGGGGAAAAGGATTTTCAGCGCAATCCAGCCGAGAGCGGACATGAGGCTGATGCCGCTGATGAAATGTCGCAACATGGGGAAGCGTGGGACGAATAGACAAAAGCCCCACCGAAGCGGGGCCCACAATTCTCCGCACAGTCTGCGGAAACTTTGCCGAAAGGGTTATTTGAGGAGATGTTCGATCGCGGCGCGTTCTTCACGCAATTCGGCGGCGGTCGCATCCATTTTTTCACGGCTGAAGGCATCTACTTCCAGCCCCTGGACAATTTCGTAGTCGCCGTTTTTGCAGCGGCAGGGGTAAGAATAGATGATGCCCGGGGCAATGCCGTAGGAACCGTCGGCAGGAACCGCCATGCTGACCCAGTCATCACCCTGCGTGCCCAACGCCCAGGTGCGCATGTGGTCAATCGCGGCGGAAGCAGCGGAAGCGGCGGAAGAAGCACCACGCGCCTTGATGATGGCGGCGCCGCGTTGTTGCACGACGGGGATGAAGGTGTCCTTGTACCAGGTATCGTCCCCCAAGCCTTTTGCTGCCTTGCCTTTAACAGTGGCATGGCTGATATCCGGGTACTGCGTGGAAGAGTGGTTGCCCCAGATGGTCATCTTGGCGACGTCGGTAGTGTGGGTACCGGTTTTTTCGGCGAGTTGCGACAGGGCGCGGTTGTGGTCAAGGCGGGTCATCGCCGTGAAATTGCGCGGGTTGAGATCCGGCGCAGCCGCTTGCGCAATCAGCGCGTTGGTATTCGCCGGGTTACCAACCACCAGCACTTTGACGTCGCGCGAAGCGTGATCGTTCAGCGCCTTGCCTTGCGGCCCGAAAATGGCGCCGTTGGCAGTGAGCAGGTCTTTGCGTTCCATGCCGGGACCGCGCGGGCGGGCACCGACCAGCAGGGCATAGTCGGTATCCTTGAAGGCTACGCTAGCGTCATCGGTCGCGACAACACCGGAGAGCAGCGGGAAAGCGCAGTCATTGAGCTCCATCACTACGCCTTGCAATGCACCCAGCGCCGGCGTAATTTCCAGCAGTTGCAGAATAACGGGCTGATCCGGCCCCAGCATATCGCCGGCAGCGATACGGAAGGCCAGTGCATAACCGATATTGCCGGCGGCGCCGGTAATGGTGACACGGACGGGATTTTTCATATGGATGCTCCGGTTGTTGAAAAAATGGGCAAAATGATTATAGCAGGATAGATTCTTGCCGAACAGTAATGTAGAATGCTTGCGTCCCTTCAGATAAGGAATTCACTATGTTTTTGAGAACTTCTGTATTGGCCTTCGCCGTGTCTTTCGCGGTTATAAGCTCCGCGCAACAAGCAGCAACGTCGTCACCAAGCGATGGTAGCAATCCGCCCGCTCCGGAGATTTATCGCAACCCTAATGCCCAGCCGCAGCAGATTTTTTACAAGTGGTACTCACGCGGTCGTGCGCACTACGCAAAATATGCCCCACGCGGTGTAAAAAACGTTATCAAAATTAATGGACAGGGGATGCTGGTCAGCGAACGTCCTGATAACAACACGTTTGCGGTTCTGCGTCCTGTACGTCCGGCAACGCCTAATGCACAAAATGCTAATGGCTCACAACCTTTGCCTGAGGGCACTATCACTCGCGAACAGCGTTGTGCAACGGCACGAAAAGATCTGGATACATTAAGTAAGCCCAAAGTTTTTCAGGATGATGGCAAAGGTAACTTGGTTCCGCTTTCGGCAGATGAAATAAGTGAGCGGAGCAAAATGGCTCAAGGCATTATTGATCAATTTTGTAACCCGCAACCCAGTGTGCCTACCGTTGGAGGCAGCCGTCCTCCGGCAGCCGGCAGCAGACCTTCAGCGCCCGGCGCATTGCCGCCACCTGCACCACCCAGAAATCCACCACCGCAACAACAGCCGCCACAGCAACAAATGCCGGGCGGTGAAACTGATGGTAAAGGACAAGGATAAGACACCACACTATGCGCCTCTCACAATTCTGGCTCACCACACAAAAAGAAACGCCGGCTGATGCGGAAGTCGTCAGTCACCAACTGATGCTGCGTGCCGGTATGATCCGGCAAGCGGCGCTCGGTATATATTCTTGGCTGCCGCTGGGTTTACGGGTGTTACGCAAAGTGGAGCAGATCATCCGCGAAGAAATGAATCGCGCTGGTTCGCTGGAAATTCTGATGCCGAGTGCCCAGCCTGCCGAATTGTGGCAGGAATCCGGGCGATGGCAGGCGTATGGTCCGGAATTGCAACGTTTTATCGACCGCCACGAACGCGAATACTGCCTGGGTCCAACGCACGAAGAAGTCGTTACCGACTTGATGCGGCGTGATCTTGCCAGTTACAAGCAGCTGCCGCTCAACGTCTATCAAATCCAGACCAAATTCCGCGATGAAATCCGCCCGCGTTTTGGGGTGATGCGGGGGCGGGAATTCCTGATGAAAGACGCTTACTCTTTCCATCTTGACGAAGCCAGCCTGCAAGACACCTACCAAACCATGTTCGACGCCTACTGCCGCATCTTCGAACGCCTTGGCTTGGATTACCGTCCGGTACTGGCGGATAACGGCTCTATCGGCGGCACCGGCTCACACGAATTCCACGTTTTGGCGGCCACAGGCGAAGACGCCATTGTCTTTTCCACCAACGGCAATTATGCCGCCAATATCGAAAAAGCCGAGGCACAGCGCCCCGCCCAAACCCGCCCTGCCCCAAGCGCTGCGATGGAAAAACGGGAAACCCCGCACTGCAAGACCATTGCCGCCTTGGTCGAAGGTTATGGCGTGCCAATTGAGCGCACCATCAAAACCCTGATGGTCGCCGGAGCGGAAGGAGGCGTCGTTGCCCTTATCATCCGTGGCGATCACGAACTCAATGCCATCAAGGCAGAACACCTGCCGGAAGTTGCCGCCCCATTGCGCATGGCCGAAGAAGCCGAAATTCGCGCTGCGCTGGGAGCAGGCGCCGGTTCCCTCGGTCCAGTCGGGGCAAACGTACCGATGATCGTGGATTACGACGCGGCGGTGATTGCCGATTTTGCTGCTGGCGCCAATGAAGACGGCTACCACTATTTCAACATTAACTGGGAACGCGATGTTCCCCTGCCCAAAGTTGCCGACCTGCGCAACGTCGTCGAAGGCGATATGGCCCCTGACGGCAGCGGCACCCTCGCCATCCGGCGCGGCATCGAAGTCGGACACATCTTCCAGTTGGGAAAAAAATACTCCGAAGCAATGGGGCTGAAAATACAACTGGAAGACGGTGGCTCAGCTACCCCGCTGATGGGCTGCTACGGCATCGGTGTCACCCGTGTGGTTGCCGCTGCCATTGAGCAAAACCACGACGAACGCGGCATCATCTGGCCGCAAGCCATTGCTCCCTTTACCGTGGCCATCCTGCCGCTCAACGCTGCCAAATCGCCGGAAGTGCAGCGTGCCGCTGAGACGTTGTACGAACAACTGCTGCAAGCCGGTGTGGATGCTGTGCTTGATGATCGCGGCAAACGTCCCGGCGTCATGTTCGCCGATATGGATCTCATCGGTATTCCGGAGCGGATCGTCATTTCGGACAAAACACTGGCCAACGGCGAAGTCGAATACAAACACCGCCGCTGCGAAAGTGCCGAAATGGTGCCGCTAGACGCTATCTTCGCCCGCCTGACCCAGGCATAAGCAAGCCATACCCAACCCAGGCCGTGATTCCCCGTGACTCACGGCTTTTTTTATCCACCTTGCGAGAACAACACCATGAGCAAACCCACCGCCACCATCAAACAGCAACCGAGCGATTTTCATGTTGCCGAGCAGCTTAGCTTTGCCACCAGCGGACAGGGCGAACATCTGTGGTGTTATGTGGAGAAAACCGGCCTGAATACCGCCTATCTCAAACGCGAATGGGCAAGACTGCTTGGCTGCGCGCAAAAAGACATTGCCCACAGCGGCCTCAAAGACCGCCACGCCGTCACCTGCCAATGGCTGTCGCTACCCGCCAAATACAGCACCCACCTGCCGGATAGCGGAGAAGGCTGGCGCATCCTGACGCGCGCGCACAATGACCGCAAACTGCGCATCGGCACACATCGGGCTAACGAATTTACCCTTATCCTGCGCGATGTGCAGGGCGAACGCGCCGCTATCGACCATGCGCTTGCCGCACTGGCGCATGACGGCTTTGCCAACCTCTTCGGCGACCAGCGCTTCGGACACCACAATCTGCAAAAAGCCCGACACTGGGTTGAGCGCGGCGAACTGCCCAAAAAACACGACGAACGTGCCCTGGTGCTGTCCGTCCTGCGCGCTGACTGCTTCAACGCCCAACTGCAAGCCCGCATGGCGGCCAACACCCTGCACACACCACAAGCAGGCGACCGTGCCCTCCTGCGCGGCAGCAACAGCCATTTTCTCATTGAAAATGTGGATGAAACCCTGCTGGAGCGCCTGCATAGCGGCGATATCGCACTCGGCGGCTGGCTACCCGGCAAGGAAAACAAACCGCTGCCGCCGGCAACGCAAACCTGGCTGGATAACGCTGATGCCGCCACACAAGCCGCCGTGCACTACCTCTGCCGCCATGCTGACAGCGGCTGGCGCGCCTTCACCGCCCGCGCACAAAACCTGCACCACGACTGGCAGGATGCGCACACCCTGTCACTCACATTCACCCTGCCGCGTGGCAGCTACGCTACAGCATTGCTGGCCGCCCTCTTTACCATTCATGATGCGGCGGAAAGCAAGCGGACATAAAAAAACGCAGCAAATGCTGCGTTTCTTCATGCGGATAAAAGATTCAGCCTTTACTCACGCTCACACTGCCATCGGCATTACGCAAAGCGCTGACAAAAGCGTCCGCATCGAAAGAATCATCGTGGGTCACGACCACATTGTCATTATTGATATTGACCCAGCGGACACCCGCGATAGCCATGCCGGCGTCTTTGAGGGCATCTGCATTTTCCGGGGTCAGACCGGCTGCTTTAAATAAGGTTTGCGCCATGTTGTACTCCATTGATTAATGGGGAATGAAAACAGGAATGACGATGCAAGGGTTGTGCCAAAAGTCATCGTTAGCCGGTGAAATTCCACGTGTTTTTCAAAACAACATCATGAGCCTAAAATGATCATCCGCCTTGTCGCCCTCCGTCATCCCACCACCGGACACTGCCATGAACTTCTTTGAAAATCTCCTCGAAAACTTCCGCGAAGCCCCCGCCCTCACCGCCTGCGTCGTCTTTTGCGCCGCCGCCATCTTCTTCCTGCCCGATGAAGGCCGCATCGCCCTGCTGAAAAACCTCAGCGTCGGCGTCTTTGCCATCCCGCTTGGCATCCACATCTGGCGGAGCAGCAGACTCGATCACCTCGACGAAGGCTTCCCGCTCTTCACCCCCCTCATCTTCCTCGCCGGTGGGGCCTACCTCGCCGTGCCGGCGCTGATCGACCTGCACCGCCCGCGTGTGACTGTTACCACCGAAGATTTCCACATCAAATGGCACAACTGCAAACATTGCTACGACAGCCGCTACCGCCTGGTCCTGCCGGAAAAACACGCCGAACTGGTGCTGGAAAAGAAACGCGTCCGCCCGTTGCAAAGCGCCCATGAAATCCGCGTCGAATACTGGCCGAAGAGTGACATCATCTACAAAATCGAGATCCTGCGCTGATGCCCCTGCCGCACAATTTTGCCGACCTTCATCGCGAAGCGCCTGTTTTCGCCGCTTGTGGCGCCGTCTATTTTGCCTGCGACATCTTCCTGCCAAACGAAGGCTGGCCCGCCCTACTGCGCCCGCTCTTCCTGGCCCTTCTGCTTATTCCCTGCGCACGCTATCTGTGGCGCACCCGCCGACATGACCGCCTAAGCTGGCGTTACCAATACCCCCGCCTCTGCGTCGCTATTAGCGGCAGCCGAAACCTGAGCACACGCGATTTCCACATCCGTGAGTCAATGCCTGACCGCGACAGCAGCGGCGGTTTCCGCCTCGTTCTGCCCGCCATCCGGCAGGATTTTCCTATCAATAACCGCCACTATCATCCGCTCAACCGCGCCACGGAGATCCGCGTCGCCTACTGGCCGCAGAGCGGCATCATCCAACGTATCGATATCCTGCAAAGCCGTTGAGCGGTACGAATCGCTACTGGACAGCGACCTTCCTTCCATAAAAAACGGGGCGCACGGCCCCGTTTTGGATATTGCCGACACCCCTCAAGCGATGGTGATGCTTTTATCAAGATAGACATCCTGCACCGCATGCAGCAGCGCCACGCCTTCGTCGAAAGGTTTTTTGAAGCATTTGCGGCCAAGGATGAGGCCCATGCCGCCCGCGCGTTTATTGATGACGGCGGTGCGTACTGATTCCGCCTTATCGTTCGCGCCGCCTGCTGCGCCGCCGGAGTTGATGAGGCCGATTCTGCCCATATAGCAGTTGGCGAGCTGGTAGCGGGTGAGGTCAATGGGGTGGTCGGTGGTAAGTTTGCTGTACACCAGGTCGTCGGTGTTGCCGAAGCCGATTTTGCGATAGCCGTCGTTGTTCACTGCCTGTTTCTGCTTGACGATGTCCGCGCCGATGGTCACGGCGAGGTGGTTCGCCTGACCGGTGAGGTCGGCGGCGCTGTGGTAATCCACGCCGTCGTGCTTGTAGGCGGGATTGCGCAGATAGGCCCAGAGCACGGTGAGCATTCCCAGCTCATGCGCACGGGTAAAGGCTGCGGCAACTTCTTCTATCTGACGACGGCTTTCCGGCGCGCCGAAGTAGATGGTGGCACCGACGGCCACTGCGCCGAGGTCGAAGGCCTGCTCGACGGTGGCGAACATGGTTTGGTCGTGCAGCGGCGGCAGGGTCAGGGTTTCGTTGTGGTTGAGTTTGACCAGGAACGGGATTTTGTGCGCGTATTTGCGCGCGACGCTGGCGAGTACGCCGTAGGTAGAGGCGACCGCATTGCATCCCCCTTCGATAGCGAGTTTGACGATGTTCTCCGGATCAAAGTATTGCGGGTTGACGGCAAAGGAAGCGCCTGCCGAGTGTTCGACCCCCTGATCGACCGGCAGGATGGAAATGTAGCCGGTACCAGCGAGGCGGCCGTGGTCAACGATTTGCTGATAGGCGCGCAGCACGGCAGGCGAGCGATCGTTCTGTGCGAAGACGCGGTCAATATAATCGGGACCGGGCAGGTAGAGGTTTTCTTTGGGAATCGCGGTGCAGCGGTGTTTGAGCAGGGTGTCGGCTTCTTGGCCAAGCAGTTGTTGCAAGTCTTGCATGATGAATCTCCGTACTAAGGGTGGTGTGGCACACGGTCGCCTGCGCACGAAGTCCGGAGGTTGCCGGAG
>ERZ773068.1363-NODE-1363-length-12124-cov-34.471787_pt1 | contig 12124 bp, 5 predicted proteins | sample MGYA00580620_ERZ773068 | MGnify/ENA primary metagenome ERZ773068 (study PRJEB29015, sample SAMEA2737983) | human oral metagenome | biome: human oral; feature: human-associated habitat; material: dental | place: China | collected 2101 ... | reverse complement strand
ATCCGCCCCGGCGTTCGACGGCGACCCGGACGAGTTCCGGCTCGCGGCGGAGGCGCTGCGCATAAAGTACGCCGCCCTATACGACCCGATGGTTGCGGTCAACAGCTCGGATGTGGATCCGCTGCCGCATCAGATCCGCGCCGTCTATGAGGAACTGCTGCCGCGGCTTCCGTTGCGGTTCCTGCTGGCCGACGATCCGGGCGCGGGCAAGACGATCATGGCCGGCCTCTATATCAAGGAGTTGATGCTGCGTTCCGACTGCGAACGGGTGATCGTGGTCGCTCCCGGTGGGCTGGTTGAGCAGTGGCGCGAGGAACTGGCCACCAAGTTCGATCTGCGTTTCGAGGTGTTCGGCCGGCATCTGGTCGACGACGCCCAGGGTCGCAATGTCTTCGCCGAACACAACCGTCTGATCGCTCGGATGGATCAGCTTTCCCGCAATGAGGATCTGATGGCGCAGCTTTCCGAGGTGAGCTGGGATGTCGCCGTGGTGGACGAGGCACACCGCATGTCCGCCCACTACTCGTCGTGGTCGGGCGAGGTGGCTGAGACGAAACGTTTCAAGCTGGGCCGGCTGCTCTCGGAGACCGCGCACCACCTCCTGCTGATGACCGCTACCCCGCACGCGGGGAAGGAGGAGGACTTCCAGCTGTTCATGTCGCTGCTGGACCGGGACCGTTTCGAGGGCCAGTACCGGCAGGGCGTGCACCGCACCGACACGAAGGGCCTCATGCGCCGCATGGTCAAGGAGGACCTGCTCACCTTCGAAGGCAAACCGCTGTTCCCGGAACGCCGCGCCTACACGGTCGCCTACGAGTTGAGCCCGGCCGAACGGGAGCTCTACGATCTCGTCACCGACTATGTGCGCACGGAGATGGGGCGCGCCGAACGCATCTCCCAGGCGGGAGACAAGAAACGCGGAAACAACGTCGGCTTCGCCCTGACCGTTCTGCAACGCCGGCTCGCTTCCAGCCCGGAGGCGATCCTGCGTTCGCTGGAACGCCGCCAGCAACGCCTCGAAACCCGGCTTCGTGAACTGACCCGCCTCCAGGAAATAGCGAGTCCGGTGGCGGAGGCTCGGCTCGACGCGGAACTCCCGTCCCTGTCGATCGACGACTACGACGATATGGATCTGGAAGCGACCGATTCGGAGCGTCTCCAGCTTGAAACCCAGGTGGAGCAGGTCGTGGACCGCGCGACCGCGGCGCAGACCATTCCGGAGTTGCGGGTCGAGATCGCGATCCTCGAGGATCTCATTCGCGTCGCATACAAGGTCCGGCGGTTGGACGACGACAAGAAGTGGGCCGAATTGCGCACCATTCTCGATGAGCAGCTATTGGCCCACGACGGGGCGCCACGCAAGATCATCGTCTTCACCGAGCACCGGGACACCCTCGACTACCTGGATCAGCGAATCGGCGCGCAGCTCGGCCGTACCGGCGCGGTGGTCAGGATTCACGGCGGTACCAGCCGCGAGGAGCGAATGGCAGCGCGCGAAAGGTTCACCCACAACCCCGACACGGTGGTGCTGCTGGCCACGGATGCCGCCGGGGAGGGGCTGAACCTGCAGCGCGCGCACCTGATGGTCAACTACGACCTGCCGTGGAACCCGAACCGCATCGAGCAGCGGTTCGGGCGCATCCACCGCATCGGTCAGCGCGAGGTCTGCCACCTGTGGAACATGGTGGCCAAGGACACCCGCGAGGGCGATGTCTTCACCCGTCTGCTGGCGAAGATCGACCAGATGTCGGCGGCCTATAACGGGAACCTGTTCAATGTGCTCGGCGACGACGCCGCCTTCCAGGAGCGTTCCCTGCGTGACCTGCTGATCGAGGCCATCCGCTACGGGGACCGCCCCGAGGTGAAGGCCAATCTGGATCGCATCATCGATGCGGGGGTGAGGGATGGGCTGGATGAGATGCTCGCGGAGAAGGCGCTGCATCCGGAGATGTTCTCCGCGCTCGATCTCGACGAGGTGCGGGCCAGAATGGAGAAGGCCCGCGAGCGGCGCCTCCAGCCCGGCTATATCGCCGCCTTCTTCCTGTCCGCGTTCGAACGCCTGGGCGGTCAGGTCCGCAAACGGGAGCGGGGACGCTACGAGATCACCCGCGTCCCCACCCGGGTCATTGAGATCGCCCGGCGCCTGAACCGCTGGGCTCCCGTCGCCGACCGGTACGAACGGATCACCTTCGAACTGCACCGCATCCGCCCCGACGGCCTGGCGCCCGCCACGCTCATCGCTCCGGGCCATCCGCTGCTGCACGCCGTGATCGAGGCCACCATCGCCGATCTCGGCGACGTGCTGGCACGCGGCACCGTGCTGGTGGACCGCCGCGACACCCAAACGAACACCCCGATGCTGCTGTACACCGTCGAACAGCGCATCACGAACTCCGCGCCCGGGGCCGACACCGTCTCGCACCATTTCGACTACCCGATCCTGGAACCGGACGGCACGGTCACGGTCTGCGCGGCACCCCCGTACCTGGACTACGACGCCCCCCAGCCGGCGGAGGCCGCCGCCATCGCCTCGATCCGGAACGACGAATGGGTGCGGAGCAACCACGAGAAGCTCGTGCGCGCCAACTCCTACCGCAGCGGCCTGCAACCACGCATGGCGGAGATCCATGCCCGACTCGAGATCGAGGTGGCCCGCACCGAAAAACAGGTCAGGGAACGGCTGCTCGCGGAGATCAACCACTGGGATCGCGAATACAACCGCCTGGCCGATCTCGAACGCGCGGGCACCGTCGGCCGGGTGCGGGCCGAGACCGCCCACGCCAGGGCCCGGCAACTGGAGGAACGCCTGGAGCGCAGGCTCCGCGAACTCGCGCTGCACACCAAACTAGTCGCGGTTCCCGGGGTGATTCGCAGCACGGCGCTGATCGTGCCGAGCCGCATCGTCGAGCAGGAATCCGGGCGGGAGGCGCCGGCCACCGCCCGCGTCACGGAGGAGGTGGAACGCCGCGCGGTCGAAGCGGTGCTGGCCGCGGAGCAGGCCATCGGCAGGAACCCGGTGGAGATGCCCCGCAACAATCCCGGCTACGACATCTGTTCGACCGACGACGAGGGCCGGATCCACTACATCGAGGTCAAGGGCCGGATCGCGGGAGCCGACACGTTCGCTATCACGGCCAACGAGGTCACCTTCGCCCAGACCCAGGGCGAGAGGCACCGCCTGGCGCTCGTCCAGGTTTCGCCCGGCGGCCCCGCACGCGACGGGTTGCGCTACCTAACCGACGCCTTCGCACACCTCGAACCAGCCGCCACCACACGCTCCTACAACGAGGAATGGCGCGACTACTGGAACCGGGGAGGCCCACCGCGATGACCGGCCCGACTCATTCCAGCCGATCCGTAGACCCCGGAGGAAAGCCCGTGGCGGACACGCCGAAGAAGAAACTCATCGAGACCTCCCTGCCGCTGGAGGCCATCAACGCCGCATCGGCGCGCGAGAAGTCGATCCGCCACGGGCACCCCTCCACCCTGCACCTGTACTGGGCGCGCAGACCGCTCGCGACCGCCCGTGCCGTGCTGTTCGCCCAGCTCGTCGACGACCCCGCCTCGCGACCGGAGGAGTTCCCGACCGTCGAGGCACAGGATGCCGAACGCGCCCGGCTGCACGCCCTGATGGAGAACCTGGTGGTGTGGGAGAACAGCAACGACGAGACGCTCCTGCGGCAGGCGCGCGATGAGATCCGCAAGAGCAACGACGGCGGACTGCCCGCGGTGCTCGACCCCTTCGCGGGCGGCGGCTCCATTCCCCTGGAGGCCCAGCGCCTGGGTTTGGCGGCCCACGCCAGCGACCTCAACCCCCTGGCCGTGCTCATCGACAAGGCGCTGATAGAGATACCGCCCAAGTTCGCAGGATGGCAGCCCGTGCACCCGGGAGGCAACGAGCAAAGCGTCTACCAACGGGCCGAGGGACTCGCCGAAGATGTCCGCTACTACGGCAAATGGATGCGAGACGAGGCGTTCCGGCGCATCGGCCACCGGTATCCCAAGGCCAAGGCCCCAGACGGCACCGAACACACCGTCATCGCCTGGATCTGGGCCCGCACCGTTCGCAGTCCGAATCCAGCCAATCCCATAGAGGTGCCGCTCGTTCGTTCTTGGTGGCTGAGTAAGAAAAAGGGCAAGGAAGCCTGGGTGCGCGCCACCGTACAGGACGGCCGGGTGCGCTACGAAGTAGTGCACGACCGTATCAGGCCAGCGGATGACGGCACCATCACCCGCAAGGGTGCCGTTTCCGTGGCCGACGGGACACCGATCGGTTTCGATCACATCCGGACCGAAGCGCGTGCGGGACGCATGGGTGCCGATCTCATCGCCGTGGTGGCCGAGAGCCCCCAGGGCAGGCTTTACATCTCGCCCACTGCGGAACACATAAAGGCGGCCGAGGTCACTCGGCCCGAAGGACTGTCCGACGCCGAGCTGCCGGAACAAGCCCTCGGATTCCGCGTCCAGAACTACGGACTCAAACGCTGGGTCGACCTGTTCACCAATCGGCAGCTCGTGATCATGACCACACTGAGTGACCTTGTCGCCGAGGTACGCGAACAGGTGCTGGTGGATGCTTTGAATGCAGGTGTGCCGGAGGGAGACCGCCTTGAGGCAGGCGGTTTTGCTGCGCAAGCCTACGCCGATGCGGTTGCCACTTACCTTGCGCTGAGGGTAAGCCGTACCGCTGACTATTGCAACGCTCTATGTAGTTGGCACAACACTGGTGAGAAGATGCGTAATCTTTTTTCTCGTCAAGCCATTCCTATGGTTTGGGACTATGCCGAGGCGAACCCCTTTTCTGGCTCTTCGGGTAATTTTCTTGGCCAGGTTGACTGGGTGGCTCAGGTGGTCCAGCGTACGCCAAACGCTACCGAAGGATCTGGGAAACAAATCAGTGCTCTGGAACGTGACTACAGCGGTCTCATCGTTTCTACGGACCCGCCATATTACGACAATATTAGCTACTCCGATCTTTCGGATTTCTTCTATGTCTGGCTGCGGCGAATCCTACGGGATACCCATCCCCAGATCGTGGGGACCATGCTCACCCCGAAGACCGACGAACTCGTCGCCAACCCCTACCGTCATGACGGCAAAGAAGGAGCGGAGCGTTTCTTCGTCGCCGGTTTCAACTCCGTCTTTCATCGCATTAGGCAGGCTGCCGTTCCCGATGCACCGATAACGGCCTATTACGCCTACAAACAGCAGGATGCCGGGGCGGATGGTACCTCGTCCACCGGTTGGCACACCCTATTGAGTGGGCTCATTGAAGCTGGCTGGGAGATCACCGCCACCTGGCCGGTACGGAGTGAACTCGCCAATCGCCCAAGGTCACAGGCCAGCAATGCCCTTGCCTCCTCCATAGTGCTGGCCTGCCGACCGCGACCTGTGGATGCCGATGCCATCACCCGCCGGCTGTTCGTCGCCCGGCTCAAGTCCGAGCTGCCGGAGGCCCTGCGGACGCTCATGCAGGGGGCCATCGCCCCGGTGGACCTGGCCCAAGCGGCCATTGGCCCCGGCATCTCGGTGTTCTCGCGGTACTCGCGAGTGCGGGAGGCCGATGGCTCCGACATGTCGGTGCGGGACGCCCTGCTGCTCATCAACGCCACCCTCGACGAGGTGCTGGGGGAGCAGGAATCGGGCTTCGACCCCGACACCCGGTTCGCCGTGAAATGGTACCGCAGCTACGGCTGGGGCACCGAGAGCTCGGGCCTGGCGGACCAGTTGGCCCGCTCCACCGACACCTCCATCGGCGCCCTGGAACGCGGGGGCATCTTCGAGGCCAGGGGCGGCCGGGCGCGGCTATGCTCACCCGAGAGCCTCGGCACCGGGTGGACGCCACAAACCGACGACCGGCTCAGCATCTGGGAGGCGACGGTGCGGCTGGCCGCGGCCCTGGCCGAGGGCGGGGTGGAGCAGACCGCCCAGCTGCTGCCCGGGTTGCAGGAGGCGCAGGTCGATCTGGACGCGGTGAAGGAACTCGGCTTCCTGCTCTTCCACGAGGCCGAGAAGAAGAACCAGGCCAAGGACGCGCTCCTGTTCAACAGCCTCGTCAGCGCATGGGGCGACGTGAACGAGCAGGCCCGGAAACTCGCCGCGGTGCCCCGATCCACCCAGGAAGCGCTCGACTTCGGGGACTCGGAGTGACCCACCATGACCACACACAACCAGCCAGGACCGGCCCCGGGACCCGAGATCTTCACGGGGACGGATCTCACACCCTTCCACCAAGCGGCGCTGACCGGGGAGGGCTCCCTGCTGGAACGGGTCTCTTCTCTCATCGAACAGACCCGTGCCGCCGTCGCCACACAGGCCGATGCGGCCCTGACCTTGATGCATTGGCACATCGGGCGGATGATCGATACGGAGATCCTGTGTGAAACCCGCGCTGACTACGCCAAAGAGATTGTTGCTTCACTGGAGCCACAATTGACTCGGAGGTTCGGCCGAGGTTTCACCAGAGCGAACCTGTACCGCATGATCCAGTTCTCCCAGGTCTTCTCTGACGAGGAGATTGTCGTATCACTGTCGCGACAATTGAGCTGGAGCCACATCCTGACCCTCCTGCCGGTCCGGTCTCCGGAGGCGCGGGCCTACTACATCGACCAGGCCGTCAACGCGCGGCTGAGCGTCCGGGCGTTGCGGGAACTCATCGGGCGTCACGGCTACGAGCGCAAGGAGATCGCCAACGCCCAGACGCTGGGCTGGTCGGTGATCCCGGCGGAGTGGCCGAGTACTGGACCACACTGCCGCCCAAGGAGAAACTTGAGACACGCATCCAGGAGATCTACCGGGACGCCCGGGAACGGATCGCCCGACGTCAGATCACCCCGGCACCCGAGGATCCCGATGACTGAGCACACCCGACCCGCAGGCACCACGTCGTAGGAGACACCGATGGCATTGAACAACCGGGACCGAGTCAGCAGGGCCTTCGATCTGCTCTCCGAAGGCCTCCAGGACGTGGTGGACGAGGTGATGACCAAGGTTTACGGCTCGGCGGACTGGCCGGCGCGGTGGGCCAGCGAGGACGCGCGGCGCAGGGGGCGGGCACCCCAGACCTTCACCAAGCAGGACGTGCAGGTGCAGTTGCGGGCGATCACCGAACGCGGCTACGAATTCAGGGACGTGCTGTCCCGGGCGCAGCAGGGTTTCGCCTCGGAGCTGCGGGAGACCCGCAACCAGTGGGCCCACAACGCGCCGTTCGGTTCCGACGACACCGCACGCGCCCTCGACACCATCGAACGGCTCCTCCAGGCGGTGGGTTCCGCCGATTCCGCGGCCGATGTGCGCAAGATGCGCGCCGATCTGCAGCGCACCGTCTACGAGGACCAGACCCGCCAGCAGACGAAGAAGACGAGAAGGGTCTCACTCAAACCGGGCGGCGGGCTGAAGCCGTGGCGTGAGGTGATCCACCCCCACGACGACGTGGCGCGCGGCGAGTTCACCGCCTCGGAGTTCGCCGCCGACCTGCACCTGGTGCACACCGGCCAGGCCACCAGCCCCGAGTACGGCGACCCGGTGGAGTTCTTCACCCGCACCTACCTCACCGAGGGCCTGCACGATCTGCTCAGCCGGGCCCTGCGCCGCCTGAGCGGCGACGGCAACGCCAGCCCCGTGGTGAACCTTCAAACCAATTTCGGTGGCGGCAAAACCCATTCGATGCTGGCCCTCTACCACCTGTTCGGCGGCATTCCCGCGCGGAGCATGCCCCAGGAGATCCAGGACCTCGTCGCCGGGAACGGCAACCCCCGGCTCGAGAAACTCGGGGTGCGGCGGGTCGCCCTGGTCGGAACCTACCTGCAGGCCGGGTCTCCGCTCATCAAACCGGACGGCACCGAGGTCCGCACGCTGTGGGGGGAACTCGCCTGGCAGCTGGGCGGGCGGGCGGCCTACGAGCTGATCGCGGATTCAGACCGGGCCGGGACCAATCCCGGATCGGCCCTGCGGGCCCTGATCCAGCAGTACGCGCCGGCGCTGATCCTGATCGACGAATGGGTCGCCTACGCCCGGCAGCTCGTCACGGACAGGGAGCTGCCGGCCGGTTCATTCGAGACGCAGTTCACCTTCGCCCAGTCGCTGACCGAGATCGTCCGGTCCGTGCCGGGGGCGATGCTGGTGGTGTCGATCCCGGCCTCGGACACGGGGACGGCCGGTGCCGGCAGCGACATCGAGATCGGCGGCACGAACGGCCAGCTCGCGTTGGAGCGTCTGCAGAACGTGATCCGCCGGGTGGCGGATCAGTGGCGGCCGTCCAGCAAGAACGAATCGTTCGAGATAGTCCGCCGCCGGCTGTTCCAGCCCACGGATGCCGCGGCGCTCGGCACCATCGCCGCGGTGGCCCGCAGCTTCGTGACCTTCTACCAGCACAATGCGGCGCTTTTCCCGCGCGATGCCGCGAAGGTCAGCGACGAATACGAGAAACGAATCCGCGCCTTCTACCCGCTTCATCCCGAACTGCTGGACCGGCTCTACGAGGACTGGTCCACCCTGGGCCGATTCCAACGCACCCGCGGTGTGCTGAAGCTCGTGTCGTCGATAGTCCACGAGCTGTGGAAATCCGAGGATGCCTCGCCGCTGATCCTCCCCGGCACCGTGCCGCTGGACGCGACGACGGTGAACACCGATCTGACCCAGTATCTGGAGGATCAGTGGAAACCGATCATCGACTCCGACATCGACGGCCCCGGCTGCATGGCGCAACGCATCGACCTGGACCGCCCGAACCTGGGGCAGCGATTCGTCACCCAGCGTCTCGCCCGCACGATCTTCATGGGGGCGGCCCCGCGCATCAAAAGCACCCACAAGGGCCTCGACAAGCAGTACCTGTGGCTCGGCACCGCGATTCCCGGTGACGCGCTGGGCAATTTCGGCAGCGCCCTCGAACTGCTGGCCCAGCGATCCACCTACTTCTACGAGGAGCAGGGGCATTACTGGTTCGATACGCAGCCTTCGGTCACCAAGACCGCCAATGACTACGCCGAACGGCTCCGCGAGGATCCCGAGAGGGTGTGGAACGAGATCACCCGCCGCCTGCGCGCCGAGGAACGGGTGCGCGACGTGTTCGACCGGGTGCATATCGCCCCGGAATCGAGCGCCGACGTCCCCGACCTGGAGGATGTGCGCCTGGTCATCGCCCACCCCCGGTATGCCTGGCGCAAACAGGAGGGCCGGGATTCCGGAACATACCGGTGGGTTCACGACGCCGTCGAGGCTAGGGGTGCTAGCCAGCGCATTCACCGCAACACCGTGGTATTCCTGCTGGCGGACCGGAATCAGCTGGAGGGTCTGGCGGCGGCGACGCGCAGCTACCTCGGGTGGAAACAGGTTCAGGAAACCAGCGAATCCCTCAACCTGTCCGCCCAGCAGCGGAAACAGGCCGGCGAGCAGGTGGGCAATTCCGACCGGGTGGTCGCGGACCGTATTCGCGGCACCTTCATCTGGGCGGCCTACCCCGTGCAACCCGAGCCGACGCAGCCTTTCGAGTTGATGGCCGAGAAGGTGCCCGATTCCGGCGGGAGATCCTTGGCGGAGCGGGTGTCCCACAAGCTGCAACGCGACGATCTGCTGGTCGCCAGGCTCGGGGCGGAGACCCTCGGGGCCACTCTGCATGAGGAACTCGGCACTAGGTGGCGTGAAACCGGTGAGTTCAGCGTCGGCGAGTTGTGGGGGTATTTCACCCGCCACATCTACCTGCATCGGCTGGTGAAACGCGAGGTGCTGGATGCGGCCATCCAGGGTGCGCTTACCGCCGTCCTGCTGGAGAACGAACGCTTCGGCATCGCGGCGGGCAAGGATCCGGAAACCGGCCGCTACCGGGGGCTGGTGCTGCCGCCCGACCCGAACGCGACGATCCAGGTGACCGACAGCACCCTGCTGGTGGACCCTGCCCGCGCCCAGGAACAGCTCGACGCCGACCGCGCCGCCCAGGAAACCGCTTTCCCGGCGGCGGTCGGCGAGCGAAACGGGACGCGGGTAGCCCCGGTGCGGGTTCCGCCGGGCAGCGGGGATGCCGGCGGAACCGCCGAACCCGGGCTGGGCGAGACGGCCAAGGCCGCGGCCGCACGCTTCTTCGGCTCGGTGAAGGTCGATCCCGAACGCTATTCCCGCGATATCGGGAACATCACCCGGGAGATCATCGACCGGCTCGCCGGGGCAGGGGCCCGCCTGGAGATCACCATCGACATCCAAGCGGTGAAAACCGAGGGATTCGACGACACCGAGATCCGAACCATCGGCGAGAACGCACGCGTCCTCAAATTCGACCCCGGTTCCGGTTTCGAAAAGAACTGAACCGGCGGCGCGGGCAGTCGCGGACGCGGGTCTGCCCGCGCCGGTGGGCGAGCGAACCGGTATTGCCTGCGACCGGCGTCGTCAGCCGGCCCGGCTGGCCATCAGCGGGCGGGCAGTTCGAAGCGGCGCGATTCCGTACCGGTCTCGGCATCCCAGGCGATGACGCCTTCGCGCAGGTGGATGGTGTACAGCCCGCCGTCGGGGTCGAAGACGGCCTGCCGGCTGGCTGAAGGCAGTTTGATCTCGCGGCGTTCGCCGTCGGCGGTCTGGAACACGACCAGCCGGTGGGTCTGCGGCAGGCAGCCCGCGAACAGTGCGCCGTCGGCGCGGATGGCGCCGCCCACCAGCGGTTCGGCCACATTCCATTCCAGGCGGGCCCCGGGTTCCCAGTCGTTGAAAACCCGGGCGCTCCAGTTGCTGACCGCTACCGCGACCTTGGCGGTTTGAACGAACGCGTTGGGGCCTTGCGGGTGCGCCACCAAGGTCAGCTGGGAGTCTTTCGGGCCGGCCATGCTCAGCCCCGATTTGTGCAGCACCAGCACCGTGCCGTCGGTACGCAGATCGACCTGCAGCACCGATTCGCCCACGTTGAAGCGTCGCTGCTCGCCGCAGGAGTTCAGCGAGTGCACCCGGACCGTATTGTCATAGCCGATGGTGGCCAGCAGATCGGCGGTTGCCACCGCGGAGAAGGCGGCCTGTGGGCCGTTGGGGTTGTCCACCTGGGCATGCTCGGTGCGCAGCCTGCCCAGCACGCCGGTGTCGACGTTCAGCAGCACCACATCCTGAAAGTCCGGCCACAGCACCACCGGCCGGCCGGCCTGCCAGCGCAGCGTCGCGGGGGCATCGATCCGGTAGGAATGCCGCAGCTCGCCGGATGCCGCCGACCAGACCCGCAGCACCCCACCCCGATCGGCCAGGGGAACCACCGATGCCACTCTCGGCTCGGATTCGGTGCTGACCACCAGGTGATTGGGCTGGGGTTCCGCTTCGCGCGGCTGGTTCGCCTGGCCCGGGGATGCCTCGGCCACGGTAGCCATGCCCCGCAGGCAACTGGGCAGGGACGCGTCCTGGCCGGGGCCCGGGTCCGACCCGCGGCAACCGGTCATGCCGAGACCCACCAGGGCACCGGATACGCTCAGGAATGTGCGGCGCCGGCAGGCGCTGCGCGGCATCAAACGCTCACTCCGGCAGCGTCCATCACCGCCCGGAACTCGCTTTCGCTCATCGTGTCGGCTGTCTCCTTTCGGGTGGCCGGTTCCATATGGATGTCACCCGGGTCGATCGCGATGCCGTTCTCGGCATCATACTGGATGACCAGTTGCCCGAGCACGGGCGGGCGCTGTTCCGGGATCATCCGCTCCCATAGACTTCGGGCCCCATCGATCACCATGCCGCGCCCGGGCTCGGTCGTATTTGTCAGTCTTAAATGTCTGAAGGAATGTCCACCGCGAAAGAAAAGATACCCTCGATCTCCTTGACCGCGCTCTCTTGCAGGTCAAGCATTTTTTTCCACATATCCTTGCATTCTGTCTGGGCATAGAAGTCTGGATTAGGCGGACCACCACCGGTAAAGGCGTTAACGATCGCAGCGTACGAGCTATACTTGGCATCAACGATGTCGGTGGCCGCGTCCATGGCGGTCACCGTGTCGGTAAGCTTCTGTGCGGCGGCGGAGCAGGCGGCTGCAAACTCTCCGGCATCGTCTTTTGCCTTGCCAATCGCATCCGGGGACGCGGATGTGCCTTTCATGAACTCCGCGAACTCGTTGGCCCCGGGGCCCTCGTTGACCGCAGTCACACCCTGGACTATCTCACCCATCGAGGTGCCG
>ERZ773068.1359-NODE-1359-length-12153-cov-4.239048_pt1 | contig 12153 bp, 6 predicted proteins | sample MGYA00580620_ERZ773068 | MGnify/ENA primary metagenome ERZ773068 (study PRJEB29015, sample SAMEA2737983) | human oral metagenome | biome: human oral; feature: human-associated habitat; material: dental | place: China | collected 2101 ... | reverse complement strand
CCCATGTGATCGACGGTGAAGGCGCCGACCGCGCCGATGATGAGGAGGTAGTCCGGGGAGAAAAGCAGCCACAGGACGAGCTTCTTGTAGTACCAGATAGCGAAGAAGAACAACAACCACAGCATCACGGCGACGAAGAAATACATGGTTTCATTGTACCTGACCGATTGGTATGTGTGCCGCGTTTCTCAGCATGTCACCGCCCTGGATGCGGCCGTGTTCGGCCGCTGCGCTGCGCCGCGTTCGATCTGACAGCGTGCTCCGGCTAGCGCTCAGCCAGCAGCACACCACCAGACCTGACACCATACTCAGGCTAGCGCTCCGCCGACAGCGCACCAGACCTGACACCGCGCTTCGCCAATAGCGTCGCCAGGTGGACGCCCGCGCGTCCGGCCAGCTGCGAGGCCTGAGTGCGGCACGAGAAGCCGTCGGCCAGATACACGGCCTCCGGATGCGCTGACAACGTGGGCAGCAGCGAATGTGAGGCGACGGCGAGCGAGAGGTCGTAGTGCCCCGCTTCCATGCCAAAATTGCCCGCCAGGCCGCAGCATCCCTCCAGGCGCAACACGCGTGCTCCCAGGGATTCCAAGAGCGCCTGGTCGGTGTCCCATCCCATGACGGAGTAGTGGTGGCAGTGAGGCTGAGCAACGATCGTGACGCCGCTCAGGTCGGGCAGGCGGCGCGCAGAGTCGGGCACGGCGGACAGCGCCTCGGCAAGCGTGTGCGTCGCGCGCGAGACGAGGGCGCTGCGGGGGTCCTCGGGCAACAGGTCACGCAGGTCGTCGCGCAGCACGGCTGTGCACGAGGGCTCCACGCCGATGATCGGAATCCCGGCGGCGGCGAAGGGGGCGAGCGTGGAGAGCAACGCCGTCAGGTGCTTCTTCGCCCCCGACAGCTGTCCGGTCGTAATCCACGTGAGTCCGCAGCACGCGTCGGGCGCGACGATGGGGGCGAAGCCGTTCGCGTCGAGCACGTCCACGACAGCGCGCGCACCCGCGTCGTCGAGGGTCTGGCTGAAGGAGTCCGCCCACACGAGCGCGTACGGCCGCCCGCCGGGATCGTGCGGGCCGCTCAGGATCGGGGAATCCGACAGCGACGAGGCAGTGGTCGCCTCGCGCTCGCGGGCTGAGTCAGACGAGGCCGGGGTGCCGCCGCGCTCGCGGGCTGAGGCACCGGGGTCGGAATGGGAAGGCGCAGATGTGGCGAGCAGTGACCGATGTCGAGCCCACGCGGTGAAAGTGCCGGACTGGAGCTTGGGCATGCCACGGCGAGGGTCGAGGCCAATGACGCGGAACGCGAGGCGCCGCAGCAGCGGGACGGACAGGACGGCGTTGCCGAGGGCCGCCAGCCCCGGAACCCGTGCGGTCACGCGGGTCAGGCGCGGGAGCCAGCCGAGCGTGTAGTGGCTGAGGGGTCGCACTCGTCCCCTGTACGTGCGATACAGGACCTCGGAGCGGTAGCGAGCCATGTCAACCCCCGCCGGGCAGTCGGCCGAGCAGGCCTTGCACGCGAGGCACAGGTCGAGGGCCTCGAGGACCTCGGGGGAGTCGATGGCGCGCACGAGGCGCGAGTTGGCGGCCTCCTGAAGGATTCGCGCCCTCCCGCGGGTCACGTCCTTCTCCTCCCGGGTCGCCAGGTAGGAGGGGCACATGAAGGTTCCTGATACTCCCGCGCGGCACTTGCCGACTCCGGTGCAGCGGTGGACGGCGGACGTGAAGTCGCCCCCGTCGCTCGCGAAGGCGAAGCCTCCATCGGCGAGCATGGGGTGTGCCGCGACGCGGCGCAGGTTGGCGTCGAGGGGATCGACGCCGGGCTGGCACTCGAGGGGGTGGTCGGAAGCGTCCCGGGGTGACCGCGAGGACGCGGACGTGGCGGCCGCCCGTCGTGCCAAGGCGCGGGAGGCGGCGCTCGCGGAGTCCATCGGGGAGGCCAGCACCCCGGGATTGAGGATGTTATCGGGATCGAAGACGTGCTTGACGCGGGCGAAAAGGTCAAGCATGTCGGGGGAGTACATGAAGCGCAGGAGCTCCCCGCGTGCGCGCCCATCGCCGTGCTCGCCGGAGACCGAGCCGCCGTGGGAGGCGCAGATGCGGGCGGCGGACTGGAGGAACGCCCGCGAGTGCGCCACGCCGGCCGGGGTGTCGAGGGGCATGGCGAGGCGGACGTGGACGCAGCCGTCGCCGAAGTGGCCGTAGAGGAGGCCGTCAATGTCGAACTCCTCCATGAGGGCCGTGAAGTCCCGAAGGTAGGCGCCGAGGTTGCGGGGCGGAACGGCGGCGTCTTCGAAGCCCGGCCACGCCTGCCGGTCGGTGCCCGTCTCGTCCGGCGGGGTGCGCCCTCCCAGGCCCGCCCCGTCGGCGCGGATTCTCCACAGCGCCGAGGCCTGAGCCCCGGGCGGGTAGACGACCGTGTCGATGGCGGCCGAGTCGGCGCACAGGGCGCGTGCGCGGGTGAGTGAGGTCTCCATGTCTTCGCCCGCGGCTCCGACCTCCACGAGCAGCCAGCCATCGCCGTCGGGCAGGGCGGGGACGGCGCCTGGCCCCCTGTGTGCGCGCACGACGTCGACGAGGCGCCGGTCCATCCCCTCGACGGCGAGGGGTGAGTGGGCCAGGAGCGAGGGAACGTCGTCCGCGGCGTCGATCATGGATCGGTAGCCGAGGGCGGCGAGCACGGGCGCGTCGGGGAGGGGGACGAGCCGCACCGTGATGGACAGGATGAGGACGAGGGTGCCCTCGCTTCCGGCGAGCATGGCGGCCAGGTTGCGTCCCCCCTCGGGGGTGAGGTGCTCGAGGGAATAGCCGGACACCTGGCGCTTGAAGCGGCCCAGCTGGGTGCGAATGGGAGCGAGGTGAGAGTCGATGAGGGGGGCCAGGTCGGGCACGCAGCTCAGGCCCGCGTCATGCGAGGTCGTGGCGGTGAAGCGCCTCCCGCGCCCGTCGAGGCATTCCAGGGAGACGATGTTGTCGGAGGTGCGTCCCCAGGCCGTGGCGTGGGGGCCGCAGGCGTTGTTGGCGACCATCCCGCCGATCGTGGCCCGGTTCTGCGAGGAGGGGTCGGGTCCGAAGCGCAGGCCGTGGGCGGCGGCGGCTGCCTGGAGGGTTGAGCCAACGCACCCCGGTTCGACGGTGGCGGTGCGTGCGTCGGGATCGATGTGTAGGACGCGATTCATGTGGCGCGAGAAGTCGAGGACCAGGCCCGGGCCGATCGCATTCGACGCGCACGAGGTGCCGCCCCCGCGCGCGGTCAAGGGCACCCCGCGTGCGCGGGCGAGGTCGAAGGCCGCGAGGGCCTGTTCTTGCGTGCGAGGGAAAGCGACGGCGAGCGGCGGGATGCGCGTCAGGCCGGCGTCGGAGGAGTAGCGCGCGCGTGTCCCCACCCCGTCGTCGACGTCGATGAGTGCGCGCAGATCCTCCAGGAAGCTATCGCTCATGGACCCAGTGTGTCACGGGCTCGGGGGCCTGGCCGAGGCTATCCGCTGTGCGGATGGCTGATCGGTGCGCGCGTGAGGAGCGAGGGGGATGGCGCCGACAGAGGGCGGGCCGTGTGCCTCTAGGCGGGTTCGGGGTCGTCGCCGTAAAGCTTCGGGAAAGGTGTCACGGGAACGGGCATGGGCTCGATTGGGGGGAGATGAGGCCTGACCGTCTGTGAAGTATCCGGGTAGAGGCGCGGGCGTGAGCCGACGTGAAGGCAGTAGGGAGAGAGTTCGCGGCAGGTCTCCTCCGATGCCGGAACTCGTGATTCTGGCGCCGAATACTCAACGATGCGCAGGCTTTCTCTGCCCATTTCTCCGCCCTGTCTGTTGCTCGCTTCGTGATGCGCAGTAGTTTAACCGGATGGAAGAGATTGTGCCATTCGTCGCCCGCGCTACCCTCAGTATCCTACACAACGATACGGCTCAGGCGAGGCGAAGCGCAAATAGTTGTTCGGAATGTGTCAGCGTTGGCGCTAGTATCCGATGAGCGCCTGCTTCCACCACTGCGACTCATTGTCGGTCGGCGGCTGGGGGTTGCTGCGCGCCTTCTTGAGGGCCTCCCACTCCTCGTCGGTTGTCGGCTTGGCGCCGGCGATGATGTTGGCGAAGTCCTGCGAGGTGCGCGTGCCCTCTTCGAAGTACGCCATGTGGTTGTCGAAGCAGTGAATCGCGCGTTCGATGACCCCCGCAGCTCCTGCGATACTCGGGGGAGTCGGCGTCCAGTAGTTCGCGGCATCGGTCGCGTCTGTGCTCAGGTGAGTGATGCCCTCGAGCTTGCGGGGGTTCGTCCCGTACGAGGCGTCGGGACCCAGGCCTTGGACGGCGTCGCCATCGGGGATTGATGACTCGTAGACGTGGCCCTCGGGCAGTCCGTAGGCGTCAATGTTGCGCACGCCTGATCCGGGAGAGTTGAACATGACGACGTTGTCGACGGTCCCCGGAGCCATCATGGGGAGCGCCTTGCCGGAGGAGACGATCGCGCTCGTGCGCTCGTACTTTTTGTCGTAGTTGAAGTCGAGCGGGTAGGTCTCGGCTCGGCCCGCCTTTCGCCGTTCGGAGTTGTTGGTCTCGTTGCGAATGGCGGCGAGGTCGTCGTAAGCCTCCTTCGCTTTCTCCATCTTCTTGTGTGCCTCGGTCAGCTCCGTGTCGTCGTAGGCGGCGCGGCCCTTGTGGACGTCGTCTGGGATCTGTGTGGCTCGCTTCTTGTCGTAGGCGGCCTTTGTCGTTTCGTATTCCGCCAGCGCCTTGTTGTATTCCGCTTGAGCCTGGTCGTAGGCTCCCGTATGTTCCTTGCCGTTGGAGTCCGTGTAGCCAAAGAGGGAGTCGGAGAGCTCGCGCAGGGCGTGGGAGAACTGGTCGAGTTCCCCGTCGCGAATGTCAGGATCTGGCATGGGACGGTCCCGGGGCAGCGTGGAGGGGAGGCGAATGTGCGGTGTGGGTCGCATTCTACCGATGTGAAGGCATCGGCAGGTGGCGTGTGCGACAGCCGAGATCGTGTGCCGAGTGAGGCTCGACACCCCAAATAATTACGTGGTATCTATCGCAATTCCCCTGTGTCCTCCCTGCTTCTTTTGGAACGTGTGGAACAATGACCACGAGTGCCCCACACACTTGGAGGAAAGAGCGATGGCCCTGTTTGAGTTCGAGGACGGACGCCTCGTACCCGCTCAATTCGGGTACCCGGTCGCCCAAGACCTGGGTCCGGAGCTGGTCGACGCAATTTGTCAGCAGGTCCTGCAGATCGTCTCCCGTCCCCTCTTCCCGGTGACCTGGCGTGACATGACGGGCCAGGGGGAAGAGGAGACTCCCCGCCTGACAGCCCTGGACGTGACCGGCCAGATCGTCTCCGTCGAGATCCTCAAGGAGCTGGACTCCGACACGCTGATCACCTCGCTCTCGCGCCTGGCCGAGGTCGCCTCCATCTCCTGGGCGGATCTGGCCAACGAGTACCCGTCGGGTCCCGAGGGGTTCCGCACCGGGTGGGCGCAGTTCCGCGACTCGATGCCTCCCGCGGTGGGGCCTGGTCCCAGGCTCATCATGGTCGCGGGCGAGATTGATCCGTCGGTTCGCCCCGCCCTGTCCCTGCTCGCCACCTCCGGCGTCGAGGTTCACCTGATGAACCTGCGTCAGATGTCCAACGGGCGCCTCTTCCTCGACGTCAACGCCGTCGGGCCGCGCCTCTACGGTCACGCCCCGCAGGTCCTTGCCTCCGCGGCTGCCGCCCCCGAGCTGACGTCCGGCCCGAGCTTCGGCGAGGTCGAGCAGGAGTCTCTCCCGTCGCAGGCGTCAGGCGACCGTCAGGCCCAGGACGAGGAGCTGGGCAGCGAGGAGCCGGACAACGAGGAGCCGGACAACGAGGAGCCGGGCTGCGAGGAGCCGGATGCCCGCGACGAGTGCGACGCCGAGTCGGACGGCGAGACGCCGACCACTCGCCCGACCCCGAAGGTCGCGCCCCACCTGCGCGATGTGTTCAGCTATCCGGCGAGCGAGGAACCTCCGGCTCCCTGGCAGCCCTCTGAAGCCGAGGGTGCCTCCGACGCCGACCTGACCGACGAGGCGGCCCAGGGCCGAGGCGGCGAGGCGGACGCCGGTGACGACGCGCACGCCGATGGGGCGAGAGACGCGGACGCCGCCGAGCAACAGGAGACCTCGGAAGACCCGGATGAGGGGGCCGAGGACGACGAAAGCCCGGCAGCCCTCGAGGAGGAGCGCGACCCCGACGAGGCCGGGGAGGCCGACGCGGACGACGACGAAGGCCCGGCGGAGTCCTCCGTGACCCTCGATCCGCGCGACGGCGATCGCGCAGCACGGGCGCAAGGCGAGGGCGAGCTGCCCGGAGGCGACGACGAGGAAGACTCCGACGCCGCGCGCGAGCAGCCCGAGGAGGATACGGCCGAGGAGGATGCGGCCGAGGAGGATGCGGCCGAGGAGACCCGCTCGGAGCGCCCCGCACACCTCGGCAGCCGTGCGTCCCGGCGCGCGCAGATCGGCGAGCTCAACGACGCCGGAGCCACCTACGCGGCCACCGACTCGTTCGTCGACCACGCCGAGGAATCTGTCGAGGTCATCCAGGCCCGGGAGGAGGGGGTCCCCGTCCTCAGCCGCGACGAATCCGGGCTGCGCGCCCTCGCCCAGATCCTCGGCGAGGACACCCCCCTCGTCGCACGGAGTGAGCTTGGCCTGCCCGCCGACCTCATGCTGGAGGCCAACGGCGCGATCTTCGGCGCCGGCCTGACCTACCCGTCCCTCGACACCCTCCTGACGGCGCGAGGACTCGGGCACATCCAGGCCTGGGCTCTGGTGCGCATCGGAGATAGGCTCGGGCCGACGCTTGCGGAGGCCCTCGATGAGATCAACCGGGAGATCGTGCGCGAGTACTCCGACTCTCCGCGGGGGCGCCGCTCAGCCCGACACTGACACGGGCGGTGGTGGGGCCCGACGCCGGGTGAATCGCTGACGTCGGTCCCCACCTGCCTCACTTGACGAAGGCCGCCAGCCATCCCAGCATCGTGTCGTAGACGGCTTCTCGCACGGGAGCATCCGAGAGAACCAGGTCGTGCTTGCCCGGGAAACGCGCGATCGTCACCATGTTCGACAGGTTGAGGCTGCGCTGAGCGATCACAACCGGATCCAGGACGGTGTCGGAGACGAAGGCACGTTCGCTCCACTCCTCGTCGAAGTACGCGGAGGTCGACACCATCGACAGGACCGGGCACTCCAGCGCCACGTCCTTCTCGATCGTCTCGTGCCCGGCCATGATGGCCTCCAGCCAGGAGGCGGGCACCGGGTAGGATTCGGGGCGCTTCCACTCGTGGGCAATCGGCCATCCCGCGACCGACGGGTCATCCTCGGCGAGCCCGGCCGGGATGGGCAGGCCCGACGAGGCGCGCCCGGCGAGGGATCGGCCGTAGAGGCCCGATCCTCCCGTGGGCACCTCCCACATCGGGCTGCGCGAGGCGATCCTGCCGATCACGGGCGCCATCGCCCCGCGCCAGGCGCTCATCGACTGCATCTCCAACCACGCCGAGTTCAGGATCAGGCCCGCCAAAACCCCGGGGTGACGATGCGCCCACAGGGTGGCGATGAGGCCCCCCGTCGAGTGGCCCATGAGGACGAGGGGATCGTCGTCGCGCTCGTCGCGGATAAGCTCGATGGCCAGGCCGATCTCCTCGTCGTAGACGGAGAGGTCGTCGGCGTAGCCGATCGTCTGGTGGGGGCGAAGGCTGCGCCCGTACTTGCGCATGTCCAGCGCGTAGAAGGCCGCGCCAGCGGCGGACAGGCGCTGGGCCATCTCCGTCTGGAAGAAGTAGTCGTTGCGCCCGTGCAGGTACAGGACCGTCACGCGCGCGTCCGTCGTGGGAGTCGCGCGCACGAGGGTGGCCACGCACTCGCCCTCCGCGTCGTCCAGGAGTTCGATCGTGCGCGAGGAGAAACCCGGGCCGAGGATGTCCGGCGCCCAGTCCCGGCCGGGGGGACCCGCCTCGCCCCACGGCGCCATGACGTCGCGCTCGGGCGCGGCCTCGTGCGAGGCGTCGGTGGGGACACCGGAGAAACCGGAGAGATCGGCCGCTTCGGGGCGTGCGTGCCCCGAAGCCATCGGATCGGTGGATGCGCTCATAGGGTCAGCATAACGCGCTCAAAGGCGGACCTGGCGAGCGCGACGCGGACGCCGGGGAGCGGCACGCGCGAGGGAGGGGGCCGGTCGCGACCCTACGCGAAGGACGAGGCGCGAGAAGGGATGCGCTCGTTGAGAAACTCATCCAGGAGGGCCGTGAGCTGGTCCGACTCGATGAGGAAGCCGTCGTGACCGTGGTCGGAGTGAATCTCGCGGTAGAAGGCACCCGAAATGCCCGACGCCATCTGCCAGACCTGCTCGGGGTAGAACAGGCGATCCGAATCGACGGCGACGGCGAGCGTGCGCGCCGTGACGGACTTGAGGGCCTCGACAACCCCGCCGCGGTCGCGGCCAACGTCGTGGGAGAGCATCGAACGACACAGGGCTACGTAGGAGCCGGCGTCGAAACGGCGCACGATCTTCTCGCCGTGATAGTCCAGGTAGGACTCGACCGCGAGGCGCCCGCCGTGCAGGGGATCCTCGTCGTTTTGGGGGATCCGGCCGAAACGCTCGTCCAGCTCGGAGGGAGAGCGGTAGGTCGTGTGCGCGATCTGGCGGGCCAGGGCCAGGCCTGCACAGGGTCCGGGCCCGGCGTAGTAGTCGCCGCCCCGCCACGCAGGATCCAGCTGGATCGCGCGGATCTGCGTGTGGGTCCACGCTGCCTGCTCGGCGGTCGTCTGCGCGCCCGACGCGACGACCACCAGGCGCTCCACCCGCTGGGGGTAGGTCACCGCCCACTCGATGGCGCGGTGACCGCCGAGGGACGCGCCGACCACGAGGCTCCAGGAGTCGATCCCCAACAGGTCGGCGAGGCGCGCCTCGGCGCGGACCTGGTCCCGCGTGGACACGACCGGGAAACGCGACCCCCAGGGCGCGCCGTCGGGGGCAAGCGAGGCCGGTCCCGTGGACCCCTGGCATCCCCCCAGGACGTTCGCGGCGACCACGAAGTAGCGTTCCGTGTCAATGATGCGCCCCGGTCCCACGATCTTCTCCCACCAGCCGGGGGTGGGCTGCCCGGGGGCGGCCTCGCCGCACACGTGCGCGTCCCCGGTCAGGGCGTGCAGGATGAGCACCGCGTTCGAGGACGCCTCATCGAGGGTTCCCCACGTCTCGTAGGCGAGGGTGACGCTGGGCAGGACCGTCCCGTTCTCCAGGCGCTGGGCGCCCAGGTTGGCGAATTGGCGCAACGCCGGCGGATCCCCTTCCCGCCACGCGCCGGACGTGGGAGCTGGGGGGAGGCTGTGGCGGCTCATCGTATCCTCTTTCGTCTCTCTCGTGACTCGCTGGTCCGTAGGTCGGTGGTGGCTGCGCGGGAGGGGCGCCGCCACCGTGGCTTAGGCGGTGGCTGCGCGGGCGGCGTCAAAGCCCAGTTGCAGGTCGGCCAGAATGTCCTTGATGTTCTCCAGGCCGATCGAGAGGCGGACGGTTCCGGGTGCAACGCCGGCCTTGGCGAGCTCGTCGGGCGTGAGCTGGGAGTGCGTCGTCGAGGCGGGGTGGATGACCAGGGACTTCGCGTCGCCGATGTTGGCCACGATGGGGAGCAGGCGCACGCCGTCGGCGAAAGCCCGGCCGGCCTCGTAGCCGCCCTTGATGTCGAAGGACAGCAGGCCGCCCACGCCCAGGGGAGCGTACTTTCGGCCCAGCTCGTAGTAGGGGGAGGACTCCAGGCCCGCGTAGTTGACCGACTCGACGTCCGGGTGCTCCTCGAGGAAGCGCGCGACCGCCAGGGCATTGGAGACGTGACGCTCAACGCGCAGGGACAGCGTTTCGATACCCTGCGAGATGAGGAACGCGTTGAAGGGGGAGGTGACGGCCCCGAGGTCCCGATTGACGAGCGTCTGGATGCGCAAGAGGAAGGCCAGGTTCGCACCGAGGGCGCCCCCCACGCCCAGGTCGCGGGCGTAGACGAGGCCGTGGTAGGACTCATCCGGCGTGTTGTACAGCGGGAAACGCTCGGGCTGGGAGGCGAAGTCGAAGGCGCCGGAGTCCACGATCGCGCCCGCGATGGACGTGCCGTGGCCGCCCAGATACTTGGTCGCCGAGTGGACGACGATGTCTGCTCCCCACTCGATGGGCCGCACGAGGTAGGGGGTGGCGACCGTGTTGTCGACGATGAGTGGGACGCCGACCTCGTGTGCGGCCGTCGCGATCGGTTCGATGTCGAGGATGTCGCCGCGGGGGTTGGGGATGGATTCGCCGAAGAAGGCCACCGTCTTGTCGTCGGCCAGGGCGCGCCATGCCTTCGCGTCGAGCGGGTCGGGAACAAATCGGGTCTCGATGCCCAGGCGTCCGAGCGTGTTCTTCAGGAGAGTGACCGTGCCGCCGTAGAGGGAGGGGGAGGCGACGATGTTGTTGCCGGCCACGGCCAGGGCGAGGAGCGACAGGGCGGTCGCCGATTGGCCGGAGGACACGAGCAGGCCGCCGACGCCGCCCTCGAGGGCGGCGATGCGGGCGGCCACCGAATCGGTCGTTGGGTTGTTCAGGCGCGTGTAGATCGGGCCGAGCTCTCGCAGGGCGAAGCGTCCGGCAGCCTGTCCGGTATCGGAGAAGGCGTAGGAGGAGGTCTGGTAGATGGGCAGCGCGGTCGCGCCCGTCGATTCGTCGATGGCGAATCCTGCGTGGATCTGCTTGGTCTCGAAGGCCCAGTCGTTGGTGGTCATTGGCGGCTCCTTGCGTGGGGTGGCGTGTCGTCGTTGATTCCCCGGAGGCGGGCCGCGTGGGCGTGATGTGCATGCGTCGAGGCGCGTCCCGCTGTCGGGGGACTGCGCGGCAGTCGCTTGTGCTGACGCGCAGTCAGCGACGCATTCGACGGTTCATGCCTCCTATCTTTCGGTATTCGCGGCGGGAGCGCCGGGGCTGTTTCGCATGGCGGACGTGTGTGACGGGGCGATTGGGCGGGCGATGGGTCGGTGGGGTGGTGCATATCACGAGTGGGCTGGCGGGTGAGGAAATCTCGTCGTAATTGCTCGGTATTTATGGTGTGGATATTGTAAATGTTGCGATTGTGTTGTTTGTGAAATCTGGGAATCTTGTTGCGTTTGTTGCCAACCGTGACGAAAGTGGTTAGGCTCGTTCTCATGTACGCGCCCACGGGCGCTTCCGCCAACGAGATGAGACGACGATGAGACGACGCGGATCCATCCGCCTGGGCCTGTCGGCACTGGCCGCATGCGCCCTCCTGGTCCTGCCCCAGGTGGCACAGGCCGCCCCCTCCGAGGAGGAGATTGCCGCCGCGAAGGCCGCCGAAGAAGCGGCCAAGATGAGCGTGGCGCAGATCGAGGTCAAGCTGGCGGAAGTCTCCGCGAGCGCGGCAACCGCGACCCAGAACGCGCAGATCGCGGGCGAGGACCTCAACGAGGCCAACATCGCGCTGGCCGAGGCGAGCGCGACCGCCACGCAGGCCTCGGCCGATGCGGATGCCGCCGAGGCGGCGTTCAACGAGGGCAAGCAGCAGATCGCGTCCGTCGCCCAGGCGGCCTACCGAGGCGGAGGGGGGTCGCTCGATGCGATCGCCCCCTACCTCGGCTCCGACGGGCTGCGCAGCGTCGAGGCCAAGCAGGCGGGCATCAGCTCCTTCTCTGCCTCGGCCGAGGCGAAGATGCAGAACGTCGCCGCCCTCGAGCAGGTCGCCAAGGTGACCCGCGAAGCGGCCAATAGTGCGCTGGCCAGCCAGGAGGCTGCCACCGCCGAGGTGCAGGCGCGCACCGACGCGGCGAATCGAGCCGCGGCTACCGCTCAGAACGAGGCGGCCATCGTCGCCGCTCAGCGCAACGCCTACGTGCAGGAGCTTGCCGCCAAGCAGAACACGACCGTCGACCTGATCAATCAGCGCGAGGCCGCGCTTGAGGCGGAACGCCAAGAGGCCGCCCGCGTCGCCGCCGAGCAGGCGGCTGCCGCCGCCGCCGCCGAGGAGCGCCGCCAGGCGGAGGCTGCAGCGGCCCAAGCCCAGGCCCAGGCCCAGGCCCCGTCCGTCGCGGACGACGATGACGATGACGACGGCGACACGGCTCCCTCCTACACCCCGCCGTCATACTCGCCTCCCGCCTACACTCCGCCCCCTTCCTCC
>ERZ773068.1354-NODE-1354-length-12170-cov-5.636236_pt1 | contig 12170 bp, 29 predicted proteins | sample MGYA00580620_ERZ773068 | MGnify/ENA primary metagenome ERZ773068 (study PRJEB29015, sample SAMEA2737983) | human oral metagenome | biome: human oral; feature: human-associated habitat; material: dental | place: China | collected 2101 ... | reverse complement strand
TTTTTCAATGCGGTATTCGCGGCCTTCGTCGCCGTCTTCGTATTCCCATTCGTCCGCAATGACGGCTTTGTGGGTGGGGGTAACGGTGAGGGTGGCGATGTAGATGCCTTCGTCTTTTCCCGGCCAGATGTTTTCCAGTGCTTCTTTGGCAATAGCCAGCGCTTCGGCTTCGCTCTCGCAGTAGTAGGTTTCTTCGATGTTCGGATCGTGGACGATGTATTTGGCGTTTTTCGGGTCGGTCATGGGTGGCTCCTAGAAGGGGATATCGTCGTCGAAGGTTTGCGGGGCGGGGTTCGGCGGTGGGTCGGGAAACCGTCCCGGCTTCTCGCTTTGCCGCTCTCTTTGCCCACGGTCTTCCTTGCCGCCAAGCATCTGCATTTGGTCAGCGATGATTTCGGTGGTGTAGTGGTCTTGGCCGTTCTTGTCCGACCACTTGCGGGTTTGCAGCTTGCCTTCGATGTAGATTTGGTCGCCTTTCTTGCAGTACTGGCCGATGATTTCCGCTAGCTTGCGGAAGGCCACGACGCGGCTCCATTCGGTCTTCTCGCGTTTTGCACCGGTGGTTTTGTCCGTCCAGCTTTCCGAGGTGGCGAGGGACAGATTCGCCACCGCTTCGCCGCTGGGCATGTAACGCATTTCCGGGTCGTTTCCGAGGCGGCCAATAAGGATGACTTTGTTCACGCCTGCCATTGGGTGCCTCTTTGTTTCAGGGTTTCCAGCCGCGCTGAAAAGGCGCGGATGTGTTTGTCCATTTGCGCAATCAGGGCGGTGTTGCGCTTGATGGTTTTGATGTAGATTGGCTGCGCGTCATACTCCGGGCAGTAGCTGACAAAATCCCATTCGTCGTAGCCCGTTACCCACATGCCGCCCTGGACTTGCAGGGTGTACTGCGTCGGCAGTGCGTCTTCGAGGATGTAGCGGATGTGCGTCGCGAGTTTCGGGCATTTGATTTCGAGGCCGCGCGTCATGCCCGCGATCAGGCCGTCCGGCGAGGCCATGATGTTTTTGCTGTCATCGAGGTACACTCCGCCGACCTGGATAACGTCGTGACCGGTTTCGAGTTCGTAGCAGGCGCGGGCGGCGGGCTCTAGCTCGACACCGCGCTGCATGTCCGCACTTTGATAGTTGTCTCCGGCTTGGCCGGTGATGTGTTCGGCCAGCAGTTCGGCTAGGTATCCGGTTGCCTGTTTTCTTGCTTTTCCGCTTGCGGTGACGATGCGGTCAAACAGGCTGGCCGTCGGGATACCGAGGCGGGCTTGGTGCCATGCCTCGCTACCCTGTTCGCAGTTGAGCAGTATCAATCCGTTCATGGCTTACACCGGAATTTCGTCGTCATCGGCAGGCGGTGGGGGTGGGGTTTGTTGTTGTGCCGCTTCTGCTTCCAGCCGCGCTTTTTTCCGCGTCAGCTGGTCAATGGCTTTCCCAGCGTTTTTCTCACTTAGTGAGTACACGTCCGGCACATTGTGGGCGGCGGCAATCTTGCTAGGTTCGGTTCCAGTCTCGCTGGCGAGGGCGAGGATGGCGGCCACTTGTTCGTCGCTTGCCACGACTTCTGTTGTGCCGCCGGTCTGCACTTTGCGCTCGGCCTCGTCGGGGTCGACGATGCCGGAAAAACCGAAGGCGTAACGCGCGGCCTGAATGGTCGCCTTGTGGCGCAGCATCCGCGATGGCCACTGTTTCCAGGGCTCTGTGTTGCGGCGGCACTCCCCCATGTACTCTGTCACCTCGACCGCGTGCTCGCGGTCTTTGCGGTAGATGCGGCAGGTGACGGACTGCAAGGCGCCGTTGGCATCGAGGTGGTCATCAAACTCCATGCCGTCGAATTGCGGATGGCTGTTGATGATTTTGATCCAACCATCGATGGACACGATGGGTTGAACCCCTCCCCGATTGGCAAAGGCGTAAATTTCTTTGGTGATGGGGTTCAGGTTGTACTGCTTGGCGATGGCGAGGAATGCCACGATTTCGGCAGGCTTGGCGCCGTTCGGGATGATGCTGTTCGCCAGCACGGCAGCGCACTCGTTGGCATCGGTCATGCCCGCGATACTGGCGACGTCGCGGATGAGTTCTTGGGATACGGGTAATGACATGGCTTATTCCTCGGTTTCGATGTTTTTCAAGGCAAGGCGCAAAGCAGCGCGCGCTTGCGGGTCGTCATCCATCATGTCGATGGCGTCCATCATGGTTTGGGCGTCGTAGTTCATGCGGCCTCCGGTGGGTCGAAGGTGGCGAGCAATGCGTCAAAGGAAGGGTATTCGGCGCCTGTCGTTTTTCCGGCTTCCCCCGTGCGGCAGAGGTAATAATTCCGCCCGTCGTCGTACTCTCCGACTCTCACGGAGATGATGTAATCGCCGTAGTGGGCAGAGGCGTCTACGAAATCGCTGTGGTACTGAGCGATGAAGGCGTCCGCATCGGCAAAGCGGTTACGCAGGACGTCGATGTTCCGGTCGAACTTGCGTGTGATCATGGTTTTTCTCCTTCTCCTTCGATAATGGCCTCCGCCTCTGCGCGGATGGCCTCTTTCATTTCGCCGAAGTCGGCGAATACTTTCGACTTGCCGCCATCCAGGTTGTAGCCGTATGGCTTGGGGTTTCTCTTGAACATGTGAATGTTGAATAACCGGCCCCGCATTTGTACTCGCACCACAGAGCCGGTGGGGGTCAGCTCCGTAGCGATGAATATTGCCTGCACCGCTGACGGCGAGAACAGCGCAACCAGTTCCGCGACTTCGCGGGTGTACGGGATACTCATGGATTTCTCCTTTTCCCCGCACAGGCGGGGGTGTAGTGGGCGGCACATTCCGCCCTGATTTGTTCTGGTGAAAGGCGCGGGGCGTGGTCAACTTCCCACACCGCCGCGTCAAGGGCGGCGTCGAAGAAGAGGAAGCCAGCGGCGGCAAGCGCCAGTACGAGGATGGTGTTCTTCAGGGCGGTCATGCGACACACCCCCAAGAGCTGGTGATGTCGAGGATGGGCTTTATGTATTCCTCGACGATGAAGGCAGCGGCTTCTGCTACGGTTTCACCCTCTTCCGGGGTGGCGTCCAGTTCGGCATGACGCAGATAAGAAGGTACTTTTACGTCGCCGAAGTAGTCGGTGTAGGTGCCGGTGTACACCTTTCCATCCCTGACACTGACAATAGCGGGGGCGCTTTCCCAAGCGTCATCGTCTTCATTCCAAAGCCAGGCCGCGCCGTTTTCGGTGTACTTCACCACGTCGCAGTCGGCGGCGTTGATGATGTCGTCCAAGGTGATTCTTTGTTGTCCCATCTTTTCTCCCGCCCCGTGGGGCGCTGTCCGTTTCGATGGGGGAATTATGCACCTGTAAAGTGTATTAAGCAAGCATAAAAACACCATAAAAGTGTTTATTTTAATAAGCAAGTGAAATATATACACTTTTTAAGTGTGTTGAAGTGCGCGCAGCTTGCACGTAGCATGAAGAGAATTTCATGACACGAGGACATAAAAATGAAGGCTTTAACTCTTTCGGTTCTGATGGCTGCCGTATCAACAACAGCGGGCGCAGTAGCTTGCCGCGACTTCGACACACAAGAGGAAGCGCAGCGCTACCATGAAGAACATGGTGGCAACACGCGGCTGGATGGGGATAAGGACGGGGAGGCGTGCGAATGCCTGCCCGGCGGTTCAGCACACGGCAGCCCGAAGTGCGATAGGTGAATGTATGAACAATGCTTTGAGGTGGGCAGCGGTTCCCTTTACTACCGTATTGGCTTGGATAGTAACCTTCTATGCCGCTGGGATTTTTTTCTTCATGTACTCTCTTTTTGACCGCGCGCCCGACGCGTACCAAAATTTTTTCTTTGATTATCTATATCTTCCAATAAGGAATGCCATTAGTACATTTGCATTCGTTGTTGCAGGAAAATTTACTGCACCATCACACAACAAAATTGTCGGCATTATTTTGGCAACCATAGCGCCAATGATTACTATTGGGATGTCTATTTTTGTAATTGTGACTATGAACGTAACAGGAATAACAGATTACATCAAAATGTTACTGAATTTTATTATGGTAATAGTAGGCGTTGTATATGCCGCCAACTTTCATAATGAAGACTTTAATGACGAGGTCTAGATACGTTGCCGATGAAGTGATAATAAAGCATGGGGAATTAATATGAAAGTTTTTATCGCAGTAATCAGATTAATAATTTCTGTAGCCACAGGCATTTTAATCGGTATTGTTGCTACTGCTCGCTTCTATGCTAGTGATGAGGATACATTTTACTATGGGATATTTTTTGGTGCTTTTTTAGGTGTTGTATCCTATTTCCTGCACTATCACTGGAAAAGAAGAGATGGTGAGCAATAGGTACATCATGCTTTCTTCATGCTATAATTTGCTCTATATTAAATTGTCGGTTTCAGTTTAACGCTGCTCCCATAACATGGGCGGATAACTGAGCATATCGCTGGCTTTGTCTGTCGGGCTGCAACCTCGGAAAACAAAGCATTATAAACTATAAAAGCCGCTTCACAGCGGCTTTTCTATATTCAATTATTCTTCCCCACCGGTTTCAACCACGAACACCAAAACATTCTTCCTCGCACAACAAATTGCCGCTCAATGATTTCTTCCGTGGTTAATATTTCATCCGGATAGAGGTCTTTATCAGGATTATGTGAACGCAACATAATTCTACCTTCCCCCATATTGATAATCTGCTTCAGCCTCTCGCCGCCATCAATGGTGAGCAGATAGGTTTCTTTATTTTGAATCCTGGTATTACCCCTATCAATGCCGACAGCCGCGCCATGTGGAATCGTTGGCGCATTACTTTCACCCTCGGCATAGCCGATTAGTGTTTGCGACGGGTCTTGTACGCCCGCTTTGCGGAGTGAGCGCAAAAAGAAAGGGAATTTTATATGTTGGTCAGGCTCGTAATTCTCTTGCCCATCTCCACAAGCCATTGCAAAGCTGGGGGTGAAGTCAACGAAATAGAGTTCATCCTTTTCCTCTTCCGTGAAGTCGTCGTTGCTTTCATATACCAATGGCGAACCGCGCGGGGTGAACTCATTATTTGTGCCGAACATCAAGTAATCCGCTGATACACCGAAGTGTTCCGACAGAATTTTTATCTTATCCATTTCCGGCTTGGCGATGTCTTTCTGCCACCGCTGCACAGACTGGTACGCCACACCGACCAGTTCAGCGATTTCTTTTTGTGTTGCCCGTTTCGGTTTCTGGCTGCTCATCAGACGGGTTAGCCGTTGTCCAAAAGTTTCCATAGTTCACCTTTAATCAATAGCTTACAACTTTACGGTGTATTACCGGCGAAATCAAAGCACAGAGAAGGTGCTTTTCGCTTGTATGACACACCTTAAAAGTGTACTATTAATGCACCTATGGAGTGTGAATATGAGCGGAAATGAGAACATGGTCAAAAAGGCCATTGACAAAGCGGGCGGGGTTATAGCGCTCGCACGATTGATGGGTGAGCGATACCAAACCGTCCAGAAGTGGGCAACCAAAGGGCGTATGCCGCTTGAAAAAGCGTTGGTCTTGGAAAGAGTGTTGGGTGGCGAAGTACGTCGGCACGAACTCTTCCCGGACGAGTACGACGGCTATGAGCTTGTGCGAGGGGCAGAGCGCCGCAAGCCGGAACCCACCCCATGAACGCAAAAAAAACCGCCCGTGCGGGCGGCTATCGAAACGGGGAGCGGATGGGCCGCTGTCCCGAAAAGTTGAAAAGGAGGAAACAGATTATGACTGACACGAAAGAAGATTACAAGCACCTTCGCAGTATTGCGGATGACCCGCCGCGCGGGAAGTTTGTCGCGCTGTTTGATGACGGCAGTGGGGCAAGTCTGTTCCGCTTCAGCGGCGACACGCTTTATACCGAGGAAGGCGGCATTTATGCACCGGAAGATGGGGAGACCCATGCGGATGTTTTGATTGACTTTGGTTATTCCCACTGGCTACCGCTGCCGGATGACTACAAGGTTTGGGGGGAAGCATGACCCAACAATTAGACAAACAGTGCGCACTAATCCGTGCTCACCTGGAATCAGGAAAGGCCATCTCGCAGCGCGAGGCGATTGAGCAATACGGCTGCTACCGCCTCGGCGCGCGCATTTACGATCTGCGCCGCGAAGGTATGGATATTTTGACAACCACCGGCGAGTGCGTGAACCGCTACGGCAAGAAATCACGCTTTGCCGTGTACAAACTGGGAGGTGCGGCGTGAACAGTTGGCGTGATTTCTGGACGGCAAACCCGGCAAGAGTGCGGGTTTATCACTTCGTACTGTTGCCGTTGGTGATAGTGCTGTACTTGCCGGTTTTCGTTTTGAGTAAAGGCCTGCAACGGGTAACACAGGCGATGTGGATGCTATGCCGTGATGTCTTCGACTGCGTCGCGGAGCTTGCCGAATACTTGAGTTTCAGTTACCGCGAGGCGATGAAGCAGGCAAAGGGAGGTAAAGCATGACCGCCCCTGTCAGCCGCCTCAGTAATTCTTTCACGATGGCGAATGCGATTGTGGATTTAGACCTGCGCCATATGTCCGGCAATGCCCTTAAATGCTACGTCGTGATTGTGCGCAAGACCACGGGATGGAACAAGGTAACAGACCGTATTTCCATCAGGCAGTTCATGGATTTTTCCGGCATCGAGCGGCGCGAAACGGTGAGCAAGGCGTTGCGCGAACTGGAAGCGATGGGGCTGATTGTCCGCCATGAACGCAGTGGGCGGATTACCGAGTACTCGCTCAATTTTGAAGAGCCGACCCATACGGATAAACCGTCCTACCCGGATGAACCGACCCACCCGGATAAACCGTCTGACACCCATACGGATAAACCGTCTGACACCCCCCCTAAAAAACCGTACACGACAAAAGACACTGTGACAAAAGACACTGTGACAAAAGACACTCGGTTGGGCGCGCGCGCGACCGCCGCCCCTTCGTCCGAAATTCCCGACCCGCCACCGGAACCCTCACCCCATGCCAAGCCGAAACGCAAGCAGCCGTTGCCGGATGATTTTGCGGTGACGGACGCGATGCGGTCATGGTTTACCGAGCAGGGTTTTGGCTTCGCGCTGCAAGGCGAGCATGAGCGCTTTTGCGATTACTGGCGCGGCAGGGGCGAGCCGATGAAGGACTGGGAAGCGGTGTGGCGCAACTGGATGCGCAAGGCTGCCGATTTTGCCAAGCCGAAATCGCAGGCACAGCGCCCGTCCGGCCATGACCTGTCGCGCATGGACTACGGCGAGACGCGCATCCCGAAAGACGTGGACTGGTTGCAGGGGGTGTGAGGTGAGTGGTTTTGAACTTGTGGGCGACATGCTCGCCGGTTTTGGCAAGCCGACCACGTTTGTCTGCCCCGTCCATGGTGCGCAGCCATCGTTCGCCGGGGTGGATGCGCTTTGCCCCGTCTGCGAGAACGAGCGGGTGCTGGCCGCCCATGCTGCCGAAATCCACGAGCGAGCCAAAGCAGCACGGCTGGAAGCATCCGCGATTCCCGTGCGATTCCGCGAGGCGAGGCTGGAGGATTACCGCGTCAACCACGGCGAGCGGCAGCAGCGGGCGCTGGATGTTTGCACCCGCTTCCGCGACAACCTCGGCGGCGTGATGGAGCGCGGCAATTCGCTGGTGATGTGCGGTTCGGCAGGCACGGGGAAAACCCACCTTGCCTGCGCCCTTGCCCTCGCGGCGATGGATGCCGGTTACACCGCGCGCTATGCCACCGTCGTCAAGGCGATGCGGCAGGTGAAAGATACCTACGGGCGCGGCAGCGAGCAGTCGGTCATAGACGCTTTTGTGCTGGCTGATTTGCTGGTGCTGGACGAGGTTGGGGTGCAATTCGGCTCTGACACTGAGCGCAACATTTTTTTCGAAATCATCAACGACCGCTACGAATCGCGCCGCCCGACGATTGTTATCAGCAACCTTGATAAGTCGGGGATGCTGCATTTTCTGGGCGAGCGGACGATGAGCCGCTTGTTACATGGTGGTGTGGAGCTGATTTTTGACTGGGCGGATTATCGGGGAGGTGCAGAATGACAAAAGAAGAAATCAGGAAACTGGCGCTGACATATGGGTTCAAAACGTGCCCACAGGCGAACGGCAGCGAAGACCTGGACGCCAATGTGTACAGATTTGCCCGTGTAGTGGCATATCGCGCGAGAAACCCCGTATCCGGCATTGATGAACTTGTCACCCGCCTGTTCGGGGCAGAAGGTTTGGACGATTTGCCAGCCGTGACGACCCCACAGCGCAAGTTTTTCCTGTACGGATACACCACTGCGCTGGTGGACTTCGCGACTGGCGGGAGGGCGAGCCGCCCGGTCAAGGAAGAAGCATTCCGTTTGCCGCCCAAAATCCTTGACCTGCCGACCAGCCCGAGCTGCAAAGGATGGTGGGGTGGCGCAAAGAGCCAGGGCATGATGCAGGGCTACCGCAATTTCCCGGGGCGCTATGACGTGTTGCCGAAGGGAGAGCGTAAAAAGCTGTGGGGTTTCCTCTTCCACGGCCAAACAGCAATTTTGCAGCTGCAACACTACCGGCAAATCCTGGTGTGGTTCCAATTATGGCGACGCGGGCAGGCGCTTATCCCGATGCTGGAACCGAAGATTATCAGCTTGGCGATGGACAGGGTACTGGCCGCGCTGGACGAAGGGGACGAGCCATGACCGGCGCGATGTTGCGCAGACTGCGTGAGCACTACGGCATCACACTGCATCAGCTTGCCGTGGAGATGTACATCCCTGACGTTGTACCGCGCGACATTGAGCGTCGCTCAAAGTCATACAGCGCGGCAGGCGAAGGGGGACCGACATCCCGAAACGGGCGTAATCATCACCGCGAACAAGACTGGAGACGTTACTTGGTTGCGCTAAGGACGCTGAAAGCACGGAGGGCAAAACGATGACCGGCGAGATATTGCAGCGGTTGCGCGAAGGCTACGGGTTTTCACAACGCGCGGTGGCAGGCTTGATGGTGGACAGATGCGCAGTGTCATCGCTGGAAGTGCGAGGCAGATCGTGGGGCGAAAGAAGTGGCAGGCCATGCCGGAAGCAACGCCAGCATGACAGGTTCCGAGACTACCTCAACGCACTGCGTATTTTGTGCGGGAAACAACCCAAACGCACCCCTGCCGCCACAAAGAAGACAGAGACAAACAAGGGTGCCACCGTTGACAAAGCGCCGTACAAGCCCGCCGGTGCGACGCATCGCATTGAGCTGCGCGGCATCAAGGAATGGGCACGCATTGTCCCCATGCACGGCACCCTGCGCGGTTTTGCGTGGCAGGGAGAATGGATGCGGGCGGAATGGGTAGAGGCCAGCAATGAGTTTCAGGCGGCGCTGCTTGCCGCCCGTCTGTCGCTGAAAAAGCGCAAGACGGTGCCAGTGCAGGACGCAATAAACATCTACCACGACATCCTGGGAGAGAGGTGGAGGTGGAGGTGGTGAGTTGGGAAAAGTGGGCGACCTACGCGCAGACGCAAATCAGCGTCGCCCTGGATTGCGCGGATGACAAAAGCGAGGCGGACGGGCTACTGGCCTATGCCGCCGAAAGTATCGAGAGAGCAAGAACAGAATTGAGAGGCGGGGAATGACAGTAAACGAGAGAAAGCACTTTATCGAAACACTTGATGCGGCGCAGATGCAATTAGAGGCGGCCATGCGCGGTGTGGATGACACGCCGTCGTCGGAATTGCTGGCAATGCTGCGCGACGCGGAAAGCAAGATTCAGCGCGCGCGGAAGGTTATTGATAGGAGGTGAGGCATGACAACGCAATCTTTCCGCCTGGTCAACGAACAGGTGCGGCGCAATGCGATGGCTGCCATTGCAGCGGCCAAAATCAGCGAGGGAGAAATCATGACAGTTTGCCTCGCACCGGAAGAGAAGAAACGCAGCACGCAGCAGAACAAGTATTTGTGGGGCGTGGTGTACAAAACCATCGTGGATAACGATCCCGGCTATTTTGTGAATGACGCGGTGGATGCACTGCGCAGAACCGCGCGGCTATCGGCGGCGGAAGTGGTGCATGAATTCTGCAAGGCACGATTTCTGCCGTCGGCGGACTTGCCCGGTTTGCAGATTACCGTCGCACCCTCGACCGCCAAGCTGCCACGCAAGGAGTTTCAGGAATACGTCGAGGCCATCCGGCGCTGGGCGGCGGATGAATTGCAGGTGTTTGTGCCTGATCCGTATCAGGCTGGCTACAAAGATTGGGGGTGGCTGCGATGAACCGGCACTTTTTTACCTATTACGCCTGCCTGGGGATTGCTCACGCGTCCCCGGTGATATTCGGCATTTTCGCAGGAGCGGCAGCAGAACGTGGCGATATTCCCAACGCGGTAGGGATGACGACGCTTGCCGTTCTGTATGCGGTATTCAATATCACGCGCGATAGGGGGGCGGATGACTAAGTCAGAGAAAGACTACCTGAACCGCCTTGCCGCGCTGGGCTGCATTGTCTGCCGCAATGAAGGGCTGTATGGCGTCGCGGCAGAGATTCACCATCTCCGCGACGGGCAGGGCATGGGGCAACGCGCCAGCCACTACCAGACCGTACCGCTATGCGCCAGGCATCACCGCACCGGCGGCTATGGCGTCGCCTTTCACGCGGGCAAAAAGGCATGGGAGGCAAAATACGGCACGGAGCGGGCGCTAATGGAGCAGGCGCTGGTGGTGGCGGAGCGGAAGAAATTGGTGGGGGCGGTATGAAGTCGCCGCGCGTGGAGTTGCAGCGCATGTCCTTTGTCCTACCCTTCCCGCCGTCACTCAACCACTACTGGCGGCACGGCGGCAAGGGGACGTATATCAGCGCTGAGGGCAAAGCCTACCGCGCCGCTGTGCTGCGGCTCTTACGCTCGCCGGTGGTGCTGTTCCCGTCTGAGCGTTTGTTCGTGCGCATCACACTGCATCCCAAGACACGGATGCGCTTTGACATTGATAACCGTCCGAAGGGATTGCTGGATGCTTTGACCAAAGCGGGGATATTTGCCGATGACAGCCAAATTGACCGGCTGGAGGTCGTGCGCGGCGAGATAGCCGCCGAGGCGCATTGTGTGGTGGAGGTAGCGCGGCTATGAATGACGTGAATATCGAAGAGCTGCTGGTGTCGTGGGGTCACTGGTCACGGCAGGATGTCCTCCCGGACGCGCCGCGCTGCGCCATTCCGTTTGCATCGAAACCGGATGCCGATGACCCGGCATGGTTTGAACAACCGTTACTGGAAAAGGTGGACGCGGCCATGCTTGCCCTAAAGGTGCGGCACGGCAAGATTTATCGCGTTCTCGCCGCGCGGTATCTGTACGGGAATTACGACGACAGGAATGTGGGCAGGAGACTGGGTGTGTCTGAACAAACAATAAGGGTTTGGCGCAATCAAGGTCATATGTTTATTGATGGTCGCTTGGCTGAACATTTCCCGGTAAAAAGGCAAACTATATCTTGTCCCGCTAGCGAGAAACAGGTATAGTTTACTTAATATGGAATAAGTGTATTTAAAGCATACAAACCTGTATTGTTCCTTTCTTAGCCCCGCCTTTCGCGGGGCTTTTTTGTTTCCGGTTTTCCATAGCCGCACTGCCGCCTTCGGGCGGCTTTTTTATTGCCCAAAGGAGGCGCTTATGCCCATCTCTCTGACCAAAGAACATCTCGAATCCCTGATTGCCAAGAAGGAATTTATCCGCCACGGCGAGACCCTGACTATCTGCGTGGTGACGCTGCATAGCGGTTTCCAGTTGCTCGGCCAATCCGCCTGCATCGACCCAGGCAATTTTGATGCGGCCATCGGCGAACAAATTGCATACGACGACGCTGTTGAAAAAATGTGGGAATTGGAAGGCTACCGCGTCAAACACGACATCGGCGGCGATTATCTCTATCGCCTGCGGAATGAGCGCGCGCAGCTCAACGACCGCCTCGGCAAGCTGACTGGCTTTATTGCCAACGGGCAACCGGGCTTTATCGATGACGCCGAATGGGCGCGCCTTGGTGAGCAGAAGCAGGCAATGGTCGCCTACTTGGCTGTGCTTGATGCGCGCATCAAAGCAGCGGAGGAAAGAGATGGCTAAGGATAATTTCCCGCAGGCGCTGCGCCTTGTCCTCGCGGACGAGGGCGGTGTCTCCAATCATCCGGCGGATCGTGGTGGCCTCACCAACAAGGGCATCACGCAGGCCACCTATGACGC
>ERZ773068.1335-NODE-1335-length-12298-cov-32.804868_pt1 | contig 12298 bp, 12 predicted proteins | sample MGYA00580620_ERZ773068 | MGnify/ENA primary metagenome ERZ773068 (study PRJEB29015, sample SAMEA2737983) | human oral metagenome | biome: human oral; feature: human-associated habitat; material: dental | place: China | collected 2101 ... | reverse complement strand
GACACAAACTCAAATCTGGATACGGCGTATAGCCGCTCAAAATCAACCGTTCGACACCGAAACCTTCGCATGTCCGGAAGATTGACCCGACATTGAAAGTCGAGCGAATATTGTGAGCGATGACGGTGATTTTTGGCATAATTCTATTGTAGCACTGTTTTTAGCGCAAGCCTTTTGCTAAAATAAAGGTGATGGACGAAGAAGACGTTCAGCGCCGCCGGCGCGAACAAGACGAAAAAGCTACCCGCCAGCGGGCGACTATTTTGGGTTTGCCGTATGTTGATATGCGCAATCTAGAGGCGACGCTGCCGCTGGTCCCTGACATGATTCCGATCGAGAAAATGCACCAATACCGCATCGTACCGCTAGCCAAGGGCGGCAACGAAGTGATGTACCAAATCGGCGTGACCTCGCAAACGCCGCAATCTATTTTGCAAAAGATCAAGCGCGAGTATCAAGACCGCGGCGACAAATTACAGTTTTTGTTGATCAGTGCCAGCGGCTACCGGGCGATGATGTTGCGTTACGATCCGCCGCAGCGCACTGCTTACGATGATATCGAGATTGCTAAAGAGGGCGACAGCAATACCATCGCTCAAGTTAGCCAGACGCTAAATCTAGTATCGAGTGAGGAATTATTTGATTTCCTGATCAAGCAGGCGGACAGGCTTGGCGCTAGCGATATTCACATTGAAAACGAGCGCGATTCTATCCGCGTACGCATGCGCGTTGACGGCGCGCTGCACCCGGTGGCGCAGCTAGAACGTTCGCGCTACCGAATTATTATGGGTGAGCTAGCTAGCCGTGCTGGCGTTAGTAGTGCGGCTATGGAGTCGCAGTCCGGCCATATGCAGATGGAAATCACCACCGACCAAGGCACGCATCTATTGAACCTGCGTGTCGAGACTGTGCCAACGTTGTACGGGCAAGATGCGGTGCTACGTTTGTTTAATTTTGATGAATCATTGTTGAACTTGGACTTGCTGGGCATTCCGCCGCGCCAGCGCAAGGAAATCGACGAAGTTGTCAGCCACCCGCGCGGCTTGGTACTGATGGTTGGGCCGACTGGCTCGGGTAAATCGACGACGCTTTATAGTATGCTCAACGCGTTGAATACCACCGACCGCAAGCTGATTACACTCGAGGATCCGATCGAGTATGGCCTGAGCGGCATGTCGCAAATCCCGATCGACACGACGCATGGACAGAGTTTTGCCGATGGTTTGCGCAGTGTTTTGCGCCTCGACCCAGATGTGGTGATGGTTGGCGAGATTCGTGATGTCGATACGGCGCGCACGGCTATTCAGGCGTCAATCACCGGCCACTTGGTGTTATCGAGCTTTCACGCTAATACTACTAGCACAGCCTTTAGCCGTATGATTGATATGATTGGAGTCAACCCGATCTTTTCAAGCGCTATCCGTTTACTGATTGCCCAGCGTTTGGTGCGGCGTTTAGTCGATCATACCAAGGAAGCGTACGAACCCGATGAAGCAACACGTAAATACGTCCAGCGCGTGCTCGAAAAGCTGCCGCCCGATGTCGAGAAGCCTGATCTGGATAATTTTAAGCTGTGGCGCCCCGTGCCTAGCGAAGATGCGCCGTTTGGCTACAAAGGCCGGGTGGTCATCATGGAACAGTTGGTTGTTACCGATGAAATCCAGAAGTTTATCCGCGGCGACGTCCAAGATGTTCACCCCGAGACAATCGAAGAAACCGCTCGAAACGAAGGTATGCTAACGCTCGAGCAGGTCGGCGTGCTGGCGGCTTTGCGCGGCGAAACCACGCTCGAGGAAATAGCACGGGTAATTTAGCACAAACTGTGGTATAGTATTGAGTGCTGGCTCTAAGATGTAGAGCTTGAGTACATCCATCGTCGAGTGCCCCGGTGCGGGGCGGAAGGAAGGTTTGAGATGGTCTGGAAAAGGGCTATCATGGGTAGGACCACTACTCTTACTCCTAAATCCTGTGACAATTATAGGCTGGAGAGGTCAACCTCTCCAGATCGCCAGCTTCACGAACTGGCGGCTGGAGGTAAGGGCGGTGCGGCCTGCGCCGCTCTCGTCCTGATGAACTCTGCCCGCGAGGCAGGGTTCTACGTCGAGGTCTTTACCTGCAAATCGGTGTATCGAAAAAGTTCTTTTATCGTGGCCGTTTACGATAGGCAGGGCGGAGCAGTGCTGGCCTTTTTTTGTCTCGATGCTACTGGTAGCATAGAGACGGATTTTTGTAGATATCCGGAACTCCTGATTCCGGAGCCATCAAGCTGGCGTCCATATTTTTGGCGTATGCTTGATTGGGTTACTGATCCATCAACCACGCTCTGACCTCACTGACTGGTCGCAAAGGTACGCTCAAGCCAGCAGAGCCGCGCCTTTGCTCTGGGGCGGGGCGCGCGATTCAGTTCGCCGTCCCGCCCCCAACTCAACTACTTAGTATTGATTTAGGATTTATTTTATGACATTTGCCACCGCTGGTACGACGCGCTTGTCGAATGGCGACGGTATAACTTCGTTGGCGGTTGGATTCTCGACCAGTGCTGCTAGAGCTTCGGCGGCGGCTAGTTTGTGCTGGTCGGTGATTTTCTGGACGCCATTGTCGAGCGCGCCGCGGAAAATACCAGGGAAGGCTAAGGAATTATTAACTTGATTTGGGAAGTCGCTGCGGCCAGTCGCTACGACAGCTGCGCCAGCGCTAATCGCGGCATCGGGCATGATTTCGGGTACTGGATTGGCTAGGGCAAAAATAATTGGCTGGCTGGCCATTGCGGCGACCATCTCTGGCGCCAGCGAATTAGCAGCCGATACGCCGATGAAGATATCGGCGCCAGTTAGTACCTCTGCTAGCGTACCGCTTTCTGAAGTGTTCAAATATTGCTGCAAGGCGATTTTTTCTAGCGACAGGTCAGTGCGGTCGCTGCTCAGCGCGCCGTGGCGATCGAGCGCAATTAAGTTTTTGACACCGTACAGATTGAGCAGCTTAATAATCGCTGTACCAGCCGCGCCTGGCCCCGCCAGGACGACTTTGCAGTCGCGCAAGTTTTTGCCGACAACCTTGGCGGCGTTGATCAGCCCGGCTAACACTACTACTGCCGTACCGTGTTGGTCATCGTGAAATACTGGAATGTCTAATTCGGCTTTCAAACGCTCCTCAATCTCGAAGCATTTTGGCGAAGCGATATCCTCTAAATTAATTGCCCCAAAGCTCGGCGCTATCGCCTTGATGGCAGCGATAATTTCTTCTGGCTCATGAACATTCAAGACAATTGGCACGGCATCGACATTGGCGAAATGCTTGAATAGCAGCGCCTTGCCTTCCATCACCGGCATTGCGGCTTTCGGTCCCAAGTCGCCTAATCCTAAAATCGCTGAACCATCAGAAATCGCGCCGACCAAATTATTCGTCCAAGTGTATTTCGGTAAATCCGCTGGGTTCTCGGCGATCGCTTGGCTAACGGCGCCGACGCCCGGGCTGTAATAAGCGCTAAGCTTATCGCGGTCAATTTCGCCGTTATCGCGCAGCGCGGTGGTAATTTTACCTTTATATTTTTCGTGTAGTTCTAGTGCTAGTTTGTTGTAATCCATATACTTATTATAGCGCGTTTGGCAGACGATCGGGCTAAGTTGCAATAAACTGCAGCCTGCGTTATGATATACGCCATGGAAAAGAGTATAGAGAGTTTATCTAAACCAAAGTGGTGGGCAGCTATAACAGCAGCAGGCAGTTTAGCTGTAGGCTCGCTTGTCGGGTCATGTTCGGCCGAGTATCAATCGCCAAAACCAGCGCCAGAGACATCGACGTCAGTTAGCGCTACTCCTGGCGGTTTAACTCATGAAGAATTAGCTAGTGAAATTGGTAATGGCAAGCCAGTTTGGACCGCGCCAGTTGCTTATCCAGAAAATACGGACGGCGATAACAGCGGTATCGTTGTACGTCCAGTTGTCGAAGTAAATGGCGACCCGACATGCCAGCAGCCAGGCGAATCGCGGCAGGTGAGCGGTGCACAAGTGGAATACTACGCAGTCAAGGATGGCCAGTTGACAAAGGTGGATGCTCCATCAGCCGAGGCAGCCACGCGGTCGGACAGCGTCGATCAAAATACAGCCACCTGTGTGCAATTTGACGGGTCAGTTGATGGATTTCAGCCGGGAGTAGAACTGCCGACGCGTATGGTTATTGATGGCAGCACGTATGATGTTATGCAGATAACTTCGGCAGAAAACTCGTTGACCCCGCGCCAAGCACTTGACCCGATTGACAAATAGCTATTTGCTTGCATTTTAGTATAGTTTGTGGTATAATAAAAGGACATACCAATTTTAATTTCGAGGTGAAAATATAACGAAATGGGTATATTAAAATCTGGCAGGCCAGCTATGAGGCATGCAGCGCCTAAAAAACATGAGGTTCCAAGTTGGCTGCCCGAGGAAAAGTTCGGAAAGACGATAGTCGGCCTCTCTGCACTTGCCGCAGCGGCGACTTTTTCTACCGTGTGTATATCTATAGATCTTGCTACGTATGGAGAAAAAAATCCTACCCCTGTAATAGACGGGACTGATAATTTGCCTCAGCCAGCGGTGCCAGGCGACTCTATTGGCACTGGCACTAATTCATCTGCAGACGGAATAGCGGTAGACGGAGCTTCTAGAGTAGGTATTTGCAATATATGGCAGGAGCAAGGACTTATTGGTCGCCGTTCCGTGTGTCCCGATACTAGCACTCAAATTAATCCAGATGTTCAACCGTTAGCTGACTTAGATTTCCAGACGGCGGGCGATTCTAATCCCGATGTTCAAGCTTACATCACTGTCGATAGCGCTGATCAGTCGACCACAGCGTAAGATTCTTCTGAAATTGATAAAATATCAAGCGCAGCTGGCGGCTAGACGGACTCTGCCGCCAGCTATCTTTGCGTCTATTGCTTGCCGCTTGATATTGTGTTAGAATACTTGCATTGTACGAGAGTTAATTATTCGGGCTTTGTTCGGTGTGGAGCCGCAGAGGTACAACTGCGTGGCCAGCCAGAATCGGTTCGAAAGATAGGAAAAATTATGAGTTTTGCATTAATCCAAAAAGTCAATGACGAGCAAAAGAAAGCGCAAGTTGTCGATGTTCGCAGCGGCGATACCGTACGCGTCTATCAGAAAATCAAAGAGGGCAACAAAGAGCGCATTCAGATGTTCGAAGGTGTGGTTATCCGCACCGACAACAAAGGCCAGCACACTAGCCGCATCACCGTTCGCAAAGTTGCTTCGGGTGTCGGCGTCGAGAAGTCGTTCTTGCTGCATAGCCCGCTGGTCGAAAAAGTCGAGATTGTGCGCCGGGCCAAGGTTCGCCGCAACTTCTTGAGCTTCCTGCGCAAACGCAGCGGCAAGTCGGCCCGCTTGACGGCAGTCAAGTTTGATCGCGAAGCTGTCAACGCCGTCCGCGACAAACATGCTGAAGAGGAAGCTGCCCGGCTGAAAGAAGAGAAAGCCAAAGAAGCCGCCGAGAAAAAGGCCGCCGAAGAAGCTAAGCAGGCCGAGTTGGACGCCAAGGCTGCCGAAGTAGCCGCTCGCCACGCCGAAAATTAAAGTAGTCTGTGTCTAGCGCTAACGATAAATCCCGCCGATGAGCGGGATTTTGTTTTGTCTGCGAAATAACCGTGAAAAGGAAAGTGCCCGCCGAGGCGGCTCAAGCAGAACGATGTACGTTCCGCGAACCGCCCCAGCGGGCGTCGGAGAGGAAACGGCCCACCGAGTAGGCCGATGGCAGGGCAGGATTTCTGCCTGCGGGCCGTTTCCTCGGGGCTAGGTGTCAGCGGCCGCCGTGGCGGTGGGCTGGCGACACATTCGTTGTTGCCATGGAGATACCGAACACGACGACACTAAAAAGCATCAATGTGCCGAGAAAACTCTCCAGGAAGGAAAGGGCAGGTATCACACTGAAAGCACTGTGCAGCGCTCCCAGGGTGAGCATCATAACCCAGGCCAGAAAGGCCCAGGCCGCGGTCGGTATTCCGACCATGATAAAAATTATGAAGAGTTTCCCCTTCATGAGCTAAACACCTCCTCTCTACATCAATGTGTTTAGCTTACTAATATTATAACACAAACCCCGCTGCCTGTGCCTGCGATTGAGCCTATCGCTGCCATTTGTTATCATGAACTTATGATTCTGGGGATTGACGAGGTTGGGCGCGGGCCGTGGGCGGGGCCGCTGGTGGTTGGCGCGGTGATTTTGGGCGGCGCCGAGATTGACGGCTTGGATGATAGCAAAAAGCTAACCAAAAAGCGCCGTGAAGCGTTGGACGTGGAAATTCGCGAAAAGGCTGCGGCTTGGGCGCTGGGCTGGGTGAGCGCCCAGGAATTAGACGATATTGGCATGAGTGAGGCGTTACGGCTGGCGACGCGGCGGGCGGTCGAGCAGATTCAAGCGCAATGCCGCCAGCAAAATCTAGCTTTTAGCGAAATCATCATCGATGGCAAGGTGAATTTTCTGCGCGGCACGGCACTAGAGCGATACGTGACGGTGATGGCGAAGGCCGACGGTTTGATTCCGAGCGTGTCAGCGGCGTCGATCGTCGCCAAGGTGGCGCGCGACCAGTTCATGGCCGAGCAAGACGCGGTCTATCCGGGGTACGGTTTCGCGTCGAACGCTGGCTATGGTGTGGCCAAGCATCGGGCAGCGATCGAGCGCCTGGGTGTGACGCCGCTGCACCGACTGAGTTTCGCGCCGCTGGCGAAGTATGCTGACAATAAGGCGAAGCCGCGAGCAGTGCCTCAGAAAACAGTTGTTCAATCTGGCGAGCCGTCTGTCGGATATCCTCAGAAAATAATTCGGGGCCCACGTAAAGTTGCCCAAATTTTTTCTGAGAATATCACTCCAGACGCTGGAAATGTTGCTCGAATTGATTTGTCAAATACTATTTCGTCAGAAACGAAAAAACCAATGACAACTCGCCAAATTGGCGATAAAGGCGAGCAAGCGGCAGTAGATTGGCTGGCGGCGCGCGGCCATGAGATTGTGGCGCGGAATTGGCGGACGCGGTACTGCGAAATCGATATAGTCAGCGTGAAAGGCGAGGTGTTGTATTTCACCGAGGTGAAGTATCGTAAAAATGATGATTTCGGCGATGGGTTGGCGGCGATTACCGCCAAAAAGCAGCGGCAGATGCGTTTCGCGGCGGAGTTGTTTTTGGCGGGCAAGCCAGAATGCAGCGGCATGGCGGTCAAACTTCTAGCCGCCAGCGTGAGCGGCGACCCGCCAGCTGTCCAAGTGGTAGTAGAAGTAAATTAAACCAAAGAAAATAGCCCGCCGAACTGGCTCAAGCTGAACGCTAATTCAGCGAGCTATTTTCGATGGGCTTGTTAGCCCTCCTCGGACACGTAGTCCTCGATCTCGGTGACCTTTTCGCTCATCTTTGCGTCGATTTCCTGGAGCTCGCGCTCAAGATCCACCTTGTGGTGGTCGGCCGGCATTTCCGCGATCGCCCTTGATGCGATTTTGCGGTACTCAAAAGCCTGGTCCAGCGTGAAGATCAAGAGATTGAACTGATACAGAACGCCACTCTTGAGATCGTCGAGAGCCAGTTCAATGCTCTCGCCACTCTTGGCCGCCTTTGCGGTGTCGTCGGTCGCGCGAGCGCGGCCGAGAGTGAACCCAGCGATCCCGGCCATGACGGCCAGGATCAGGCTGGTAACGATAATGAGGGTGACCGCGGCTGCGGTTGCGTTCATGATTCCTCCTCAGAATCACGTTTCGCTCGAGTTAAAGGGCACTTCTCGCCCTTTAGACTAAACTCAGGCGAAAAGTTATTATGAATATAGCACATTATCGTATAAATGTCAATAGTTTTAGCGAAAATTATGTCATAATAATTCTGCGGCCTCTGTAAAAGCTGCAGAATTACTTATCTCAAAAAACCGAAATTACTTTGCTAGAGCCGCTATGACTGCCGCTTTGTCGCGGTCGATTAGGCCTAGTTTGCCCTCTAAATCTAGTATTCCCATGTCGATGGCACGGACGAGCGACTGGTCGCGGCGCAGCGGCGTAAAAAATTCGCGGTATTCGGCTAGCTGCTGGCGCGTCATCAGCAGCATGGCGGCGTAGCGCGGGAAGTAATCGTGGCTTTTGTCGTTGGCGAAAGTTTGCTCGATCCAATGCCACTGGCTGCGCATCCAGCGCCAGGCGGCTTCGCGGCCGTAGCGATTGCGCAGCAGGTCGACGAACCAGCGAACGGTGTCTTGGCTGCGGATGATGTCGGTGTTGGTGAGTAGCCCGATTAAGCGCGCTAGCTGCTCGGCGTCGCGCGTCGTGGCGACCCCCGCGGCGATGTCGCTGCGCAGGTCAGCTGATTGCGTGGCTTGGTAGGCTTCGAGCAGCTGGCTGACTATATCTGCCGGCTGATCGCTGTAGCGGACGGCGGCACCGATGATTGATGGGCGCAGGTCGGCGCTGAGCTCGGTTAGAGGTGTATTTTGGTAGAGCTGGCGCGCGGTACTGATTGCCGCTGCGTCCTCGCTATATAGCATGCAATCGATGATGGCGGCACGTAGTTTGCTGTCAGATTCTGGCTCGCCGGGGTGTTTGTTCCAACCTAGGCGTTCGAACTGCGGACGAGCTAGCTTGCCTGATAGGCGGCGCAGCAGCTTCTCGGCGGCTTCGTCTTGATCGACGAATTTCTTGAGATCGCTGATGGCCAGCGCAATGATTTCCCAGACGGTCTGATCACTTTCGTTTTGGAAGGCGGCTAGCGCTTCGACTAGCGTGCTGCTAGCAATTAGACCGCCGCGGGCTAGTAGGATTTGCTCATTGAGATACTGGGCGCGCTGTGCTGGCGTTAATATGCCATCGGTGATGGCCTGCAATATGCGAGCTCGCAGAGTGTCGTCGTAGCAAGTGATAAAGTGCGAGGCGTTTTGATGATTGAGCAGTAATAGTCCGTCTGGCGCTGGCGAAAGGCACTGTTCGCGCTCCTTTAGAATTTCGGGCAGGCGCTGGTCGTTGGCGTCGAGCGGAATCGGCCACGAACGATCAGACGGCTGGTGCGGCCCAGTGAAGAATTGTTCTTGGCGGAGCGTCAGCTCGCCATTGTCAAGCGATGCGTAGACTACAGGGTAGCCTGGTTGTGAAATCCAGGTGTTCATTAGCGCCCCGACATCTTTGCCACTAGCTTGGCTTAGGCATTCCCAGAGGTCGTCGCCAGTGGTGTTGCTATACTTGAAGCGGGTGAAATACTGCTTGAGGCCAGCGCGGAACGCTTCATCACCAATCCATAGTTGCATCATCCGCAGCAGCCGGCCGCCTTTGGCGTAGACAATCGCTCCATCAAACAGTGCGCTAATTTCGGCTGGGCTCGATACGTCGGTTTGAACTGGCTGTACGCCGTCGATGCTATCGCGGCGCAGGGCAGCAACGCCCTCGTTGTTGGCGAACTCGTCCCATTGCCGCCAATCCGTATGCAGCGCGTCAGTTGCTAGGTATTCCATCAGTGTAGCGAAACTCTCGTTCAGCCACAGGTTATTCCACCACTTCATAGTTACTAGATTGCCAAACCACTGGTGGCTTAATTCGTGGGCGATAACCGTCGCAATATATTGGCGGGTCGAAACGCTAGCGGTTGCCGGATCGGCCAGCAGGGCGGTTTCGCGGTAGGTCACCAAGCCCCAATTCTCCATAGCGCCGCTAGAAAAATCAGGTAGTGCTACATGGTCAGATTTCGGCAGCGGGTAAGGCACGCCAAAATACTCGTTGAAAAAGTCAATTGTTTGCGCTGCGTGCTGGAGTGCCCAGTTCAAGCTGTCGGCTGACTGCGCTGGCGTGGCGTAGACGTTGACTTCGACGCCGCTCTTGGTGGCAGTAGTAGCGCGCTGTAAATCGCCAGCGACAAAGGCCGCCAGGTAGGTGCTCATGCGCGGTGTTTGCTTAAAGGCGGTCAGTATTCCCTCGCTGCTTTCCCGCTGCGAAGCGACCGGCATATTGCTGAGTACTACCGGCTCGTTTGATAATATCGAAATCGCAAATGTCGCTTTGGCCTCTGGTTCGTCGACGCATGGGAAGGCTTCGCGGGCATGGTGGCTTTCGAATTGGGTGGCGTATAACTCGCATTTCTGACCTTGATGCTCATAATAACAAGGATAAATACCGTGCATGGCATCGGTCAATGCCAACGAGAATTTAATAGTGATTTGCACTGGACCGTCGTCAGCGTTGTCAAGTGTCAAAATGTCGTTGTCGGTTGATGTCTTGACTGCTTGGCCGCTGACAGTAGCTTCTTCGATCTGCAAATCTTTGGCGTGCAAGCGAATTGGTTCGGCTACCAGATGTTGGCCGCGGATAGTTGCCGTGCCGCGGATTAAACGCGCGCTCTTCGCTTGACGCAAATCCCATTGGATGTCGTAATGTTCTGGTTGAAATTGAGAAAATAATCTGTCCATACGTCCATTATAGCAGGGTGGTATAATATGCTTATGCAGCGGCGGCGTAGAATGATACTAGCAGCGGTGGTTTTGATAGGTACTCTAGGGTGGATTGTTGTTAAGGAGTGGCCGAATTTGCCGCTGATGCTGCCAGATTTGCAGCCTCAGCAGTCGGGGTCGAACTCTGGCCCTGGCGAAGTAGCACGCGAGGCTCTAGCGGCATTGCCAACCAAGGGCCGCGCTCCCAAGACTGGCTACAAGCGCTCGCAGTTCGGCGACGGCTGGGCCAGGGCGGGCGGCTGCGATACGCGCAATGTTATCTTGCGGCGCGACTTGGTAAACGCTGTCCTGGGCGATGACAATTGCAAAGTACAGGCTGGCGCTCTTAGCGACCCGTACACTGGGCAGCGGATCGCTTTCAAGCGCGGTGCTAATTCTAGCGGCGCTGTACAGATTGACCACGTAGTGGCGCTGAGCAACGCTTGGCAGACTGGCGCTCAGCAGTTGTCTAGCGAACAGCGAATCAGTCTGGCTAACGATCCGCTCGAGCTGCTAGCCGTCGACGGACCAGCCAACCAGCAGAAGGGCGATGGCGATGCGGCGACTTGGCTGCCGTCAAATAAACCGTTTCGCTGCCAATACATTGCCCGTCAAATTGCCGTCAAGAAAAAATACTCGCTGTGGGTGACACCGCCGGAGCGCACGGCTATGGAACGGATCTTGGCGAGCTGTCCAGAACAGCGCTTGCCGGCGTGATATAATCATAAGATATGACAAGGCAATACCAGTATTCTCTCTATGATATATTTACGGTACTTTTTGTAACAACACTATTGGTTAGTAATATTGTCAGCGTCAAAATTGTATCTGTTGGCTGGCTTACTTTTGATGCTGGCACGGTTTTGTTTCCGCTAGCGTATATCGTAGGTGATATAATCACTGAGGTTTACGGTTATCGCCGGACGCGCCGGCTGATTTATAGCGGTGTGGCGGCCTTGATGCTGATGACGTTGACTTTTTGGGTGGTGCAATTATTGCCGGCAGATAGTAGCTGGACGGGGCAAGCGGCGTTTGAATCGACGTTGGGTGTGGTTTGGCGGTTGGCTATCGGTTCGGTAACGGCGCTGTTTGTTGGCGAGATCATTAATGCTTACGTAATGGGACGGATGAAGGTTGCTAGCCGCGGCCGCGGTTTGTGGCGGCGGATGGTTAGCAGCTCATTGGCGGGTAACGCGCTAGATACGGTAATCTTCTCGACGATTGCTTTTGCCGGTACTATACCGACGACCAGCTTTTGGCAGCTTATCATCACGGTGTTTTTGATCAAGATGGCGGTAGAGATTATGGTCTCGCCGCTGACGATGCATTTGATTGCCCGCGTGAAAAAGCGTGAAAAGATAGATACGTTCGAGCAGCCAGCGAAATACCTGGTGAATTAGTTGCTTGGCTCGTCTTGGCGGCGTTAGATTTTGACGCGGTTTTATTTTATAATGTGACGCCAATCGGTAAATCATCGCCGTAGTAGCGAGCTAGAAACGACTGCTTGAAATCAAAAAATGTGCCGTCTAGCAGCGAGGCGCGGATCTGGTCGACAGTGCGCACTACGAAGCGTTCATTATGAATGCTGGCGAGCGTAGCACCGAGAATCTCATCGGCGCGAAACAGATGATTGATGTAAGCGCGCGTATGATGCTGGCAAGTATAACAGTCGCACTCAGGGTCGACCGGCGCGAAGTCCTCGCGAAAGCGAGCATTGCTGATGTTAATGCGGCCGTCAAATGTATACAGAGCGCCGTTGCGGGCTTGACGGGTCGGCGCGACGCAATCGAAAGTGTCGATACCGTATTCGACGCCGAGAAACAAATCGGCCGGTTGCGAACCTAAGCCTAATAGGTGGC